>Ga0114996_10004496_pt1 | contig 16685 bp, 13 predicted proteins | sample ArcticOcean_MG_C_4_FD_87039 | JGI IMG/M metagenome (GOLD analysis project Ga0114996, IMG submission 87039) | Marine microbial communities from western Arctic Ocean - ArcticOcean_MG_CB4_134 | ecosystem: Environmental > Aquatic > Marine > Oceanic | place: Arctic Ocean: Canada Basin | collected...
GCCACAGGGACCGTACCATTCTTTTCCATTCTCTCTCGCAGTCCCAGCATCTTCGGTTTCTCCGCCTTCGCCCTACTCTAATTCATGGCGTGTCCCGTGTCTCACGTACGTTGGCAGAGAGGGCTTCCCCTCATCGGCCCGCACGTTCTTTGGAATACTTCGACCTCAGCGCGAGAGAGTCGGAAGAAGACGGTGGGGTGCTTTACTTCGGCGCGACGGGGATGGCGTTCATCCTCGAAGGCCAACTGAGTCATGTTTTTCGGAGAAGGCGCATGCAACGTGACCTGGCAGAGCTCACCTCCCATGGGCAAGTCGTGACCGCGGGCATGGTGCTGATCTTCATGGGGTCTCCGCAGGATCCCGTCGGCCGTGCGAACAACTCGGTGGCGAGATGATCGCGGCCCCCAGCGCCGGCTGAGATCATGACGACTGTCCCCCTCTTGGCCGCGATCCAGGGAGCGGCTGCGCAGGGAGCGGGCGTCGTCGAGCGCGAGGGCGTCGTGGTCGTGGTGGGGGCGTTTGTCGTGCTCATGGTGACCGCGGTGATCGTCGATGTCCTGTCGAAGTGGCTGAAGATTCCATTCACGGTGGGGCTGGTCACCGTCGGCGCCCTCCTCGCGGCCGTGGCGGATCGCATCGCGTTCCTCGCTCCCGTCAGCGCGATTGAGGTGACCCCGGAAGTTGTCTTCTTCGTCTTCCTTCCGACCCTGATCTTCCAGTCGGCCTTCCGCTTGGACGCGAAGGCGCTGCGGGCGAACCTCGGTCCGACACTGACCCTGGCAGTGCCCGGCCTCCTGATTTCGACCGCGCTCATCGGCGCGATCATGCACTACGCGGCGCCATGGGTCAGCATGACACTCTCTTGGCCCGAAGCTCTGTTGCTCGGTTCGATTCTTTCAGCCACTGACCCTGTGGCCGTCATCTCGCTGTTCAGTCAGCTCGGCGCACCGAAACGGCTGACCGTGCTCGTCGAGGGCGAGAGCCTGTTCAACGATGCCACGGCCATCGTCCTATCAAGGATCATTCTCGGGGTCATGGCCGCGGGGGTCGTGTCGGGCAACGCGATCACGGGCGGCACCGTGGAGTTTGTGACCGTGTTCTTCGGCGGGCTGATCGTAGGTGGCGGACTCGCCTGGATCGCCGGCACGGTCATGGGCGCAGTCGAGAGCAACTCGTTCATTGAGATCACGGCCACGACCGTGCTCGCCTACCTGTCGTTCTACATCGCCGAGCACACTCTAGGGGTGAGCGGAGTCATGGCCGTCGTGGCTGCCGGCTTCATTATCGGCGGCTGGGGCAAGCTCAAGGTCTCACCCTCCGTGGCAGGCTATCTGCAGAGCTTCTGGGACTACATGGCGAGCGTGGCCAATGCGCTGATCTTCCTGCTGGTCGGACTCACAGTGAATCTCGGAGCGCTGGCCGACGCGCTCCCCATTCTGGTCTGGGTGGTCGCGGCGATGCTGATCTCTCGCGCAACAGTGATTTACACGCTCGCGCCGTTGACGGCCAAGCTTCCAGGAGCCGAGCCGATCGACCACAGCTATCAGACGGTGATGTTTTGGGGTGGTTTGCGGGGAGGCATCGCGCTCGCGATCGCTCTGTCCCTTCCGGATACGGTCGGGAGCAAGGAACTTTTCATCACCATCACGACTGGGGCGGTGCTCTTCACGCTCCTGGTCCAGGGGCTCACGATCAAGTGGGTCGTCCATCACTATAGGTTGGACGTCCCACCGCTCTCCGATCGGATGGCGCGGCTAGAAGGCCTCATCGCGGGCAAGCTCCGCACGATCGACGAGATCCCGATGCTGCAGGCTGGCGGGCTCTTTCCACCGCGTATCGCGGCTGATGTGCGGCAGCGGGCTGGCGAGAGCCTCACGAAGCTCCGCGGGGAGCTCGATCAACTGCGCTCTGCGGATCTCGACGTCCAGCACGAGCGCAGGATCCTCTATTTACGCTGTTTCGGCGAGGAAAAGACGCTCTACTACGAGATGTTCTCGAAGGGTCACCTGAGCGAGTCCGCCTACCGCGACCTCGTGCATTCCATCGAGCTCCAGACCGACGGCATTCGCCACGAGGGCAACGTTCCGGAGTACACGCTCCATCCTCCGGGGGGAGAACGCATCGGGGCCGCCCTGTACCGTATGGTGGAGCGGTGGCCGGTATTCTCAGGCCTCATCGAGCGCGGTCGCGCGAGCCGCACGGAGCGGGACTACGAAATCGCCTGGGCGCGCTTCCACGGCGACTCGCGCGTCCTCACGGACCTGGACCAACTCATAGGAACCAGCGTTCACCGGTCTGATACCATTGAGGAGCTGCCGGCGTTCTACGAGTACTGGTCCGAGAACGCGCGCGGCCGCCTCGATCAGACGGCGGAGCTCTTCCCCGAGTTCGTGGCCTCGGCCCAGGCCAGGCTGGCCGATCGTTTGGCTCTCCAGGCCGAGACAGAGGCAATCGAAGAGAAGGCCCACGCGGGCACGATTCCCGAGGGGGTGGCGGAGGTGATGCTCAAACAGATGCGTCGCGATCTGAAGTCGCTGCGCTCGAGCCAAGCGTCGAAGCTCGCCGTCGACCCCGAGGAGTTGTTAAAGAAGGTGCCCTTCTTCGAGGGCCTGCCGCCCGCGGAGTTCCAACGGGTGGCCGCGAAGCTCAAGCGCCGGACGGCGCCGAGCGGTGATGCCATCGTCAAGCAGGGCGAGCGGGGCTCGTCGTTGTTCCTCGTGGCACGCGGGGTCATTCGCGTGACCCGAGAGGACGAAGGGAGCTCGATCGACTTTGCGACGTTGATGGCCGGTGACTTCTTTGGCGAGATGGCCCTCCTGCACGGGACCGTGCGTGTGGCGACGTGCCGAGCCGTGACGCCGTGTGCGCTGTATGAGTTCGCGCGGACCGATTTGGACGCAGTGATGGAGACGTGCCCAGCTATGTCCGTGGCGCTTGGGGAAGCGGACCGTCGACGTCGTGAGGAGCTCCGCGAGGCGGGCGCCGACATATAGCCGGACCTCGCTCCTGACCCCTGGTGAGGCCTCGACGGCCACACTGCTCCTCACGGTTCGAGCCGAAGTCATGACCTGAACAAGACACTGGACGCCCTCGGGTGGGAGCTAGCATCTTGGAAGGTCCGACCGAACGTCTCCCATAGGGACAGATTGATATGGTGGAACGCGTTTCCCAACGACGCAGTCGCGAAGATCGTCGGCTGGCCGATGAGCGTAGAGAGAGAGCGCGGCGTCTAGGGCCGCGCCGGACGCAGGCCGCGTCAGCCCCACGGGACGACCGTCGAGGGTCCAGCCGCCGCATGGACGCGGCGCCCAGGAGCGCCGAGGAGCGACGCATCGTCCTGAGGCGCGGCCCCAGCGACCGACGGATGTACGCCTGACGTCCCCGAGGGACCAGCAGCTTCGTTTCAGTCGATACTCAGCGGAATCGACACCCCTCCACCCAGGGTGACGAGCTCGGTCGGATAACTCGACGTGCCCAGATCCCCTAGGCCGCGCGTGTACAGTCCGGACACGAACACGCCGACCCGGCCAACCGGGCGCGACACGCTGCCCCCAGCGCTCAAGGTGAGTCCCCGCTGCGTCGTGTTCAGGCCCGGAAAAGTGTCGGACTTCAACGCATGAACCATCCCGCCGACTCCGGCCCACACTCGCGCGCGGAGGCCATACGGCTCCGCGATGGTATACCCCGCCAGGACTGTCGCTCCGTAGAGGTCGCTGCTTTCGCCCGCGAGCTCGTGCGGATTGTTCCCGAAGAAGCCGGTCGCACCTAAGGCGAAGCCAGCCGTGCCGACCTCCACGGTGCCTCCGACGAAGCCCTGGAAGCCCAAGTCGGCGATGGCCCCCAAGTCGGCGAGGGGGATCGCGGCCGCGGCGCCCGCGAAAACGGTCGCCTGGGCCATCGCTCCGCCCGGACTCAGCATGGAGACTGCAGTGAGCGTCATCCATGCCCAGGAAGACCGGCCGCCTCTCATGCTGGATCCCTCAGGACACTCGGGTCCAAGACGATGCCCATCATTCTCACGATCGCTCTTCCATGGGGGTCGCGACCCAGCACGCGCTCCGCGCCAAGCATCGCGCCGCTCGCCTCAAGCCTGGGAACGGACGCGAAGAGACTCGAGCCCCATCCGCCGGCGACGACCAGCACGGGGCCGTCCGAAGCGGCGGATGTCCCCGGGATCCGAGATGCAGCGGAGAGCGTGCGGAAGACGTCGTCCAAATCGTCCCAATCCCATTTCCTCGCGACGACGATCATGCGGGCGCCATAGAGGAACCCGAAGACCGTGGAGTCAGTCGACATGCGCGCGGCTTCGCGTACGTCTGTGTAGAGCGGCATGAGGAGGTTGTACGACTGTTCCGTCATGAGAATGACGTTGGGCCCGGCTTCCGGATCCAACTGGCGTGTGACCAGGGTGGCGAGGTCGCCTCGGCGGATCGCCCTCTCTTCGGTCACGTTGGTCAACGGGAAGTCGGCACCGAACACCCGCTCGAGAGGTGTGCCCGCGACCAGCGCCACGGCGAGCACGAGGGCCGCGATCCGAGCCGTTCGGGGTCCACGCTCCATCATGTGACCCGCGAGCCATCCGAGCGCCGGGAGCGTGAACACGATCAGCCACGTGTCGTGGCGGCTGGGGCCGAACGGATAGAGGCCGAGCACCGAGGCCGCGAGAGCCGCCGCCAGCCCTGAAGCAGCGATCACCGCCACGAGCCTGTCTCGAGCAAGGGCTAGGCCTAACGCAGCCAACAGGAGAAGCGCCGCCCGGCCGCGAAAGTCCGGCGGCAGATGGAGGACTTGGAAGGTGGCGAAGCTGTACCATGCGTCCGCGGGGGACGCGACCAGCCATTGGCTCAGCCATCCGTTCGGGCCGAGCGCATCGCCCATGAGAGCGCTGCCGATGGTCGTCGCTAGGTGCCGCACATAGAGGGCGAGAAAGACCGACGCGGGGACGAGCTGTGCGAGTGCCAGCCGCCGCCACGCGACCGGCTCTACAGCACGGGTGAGCGCATAGTACGCCACGACCACGCAGAAAGACGCTAGTGCGAGCGCCGCGCTGTAGTGGATGAGGAGCGCCGACACGATGCAGGCCATGTACAGGACCAACCGGCGCCCCGACGGATCCGACCGGTACCGGAGGATGTGAAAGAGCCCCAGCGCAAGCAGCGCCAGGACCATCATGTACGGCCGCATCACCTGGGAAAGGGCGATCGCGTCGGCGTTGACGGCCAGGAGTCCCGCCGACACGAGTCCAGCGACGACGCCGGTCCTACCCCGCCCTCCCAGCTCACGACCGACAAGCCAAAATGCCCAGATGGCCCACACGCCGAACATCACCGACACCCCACGCAGCAACACGAAATCCCAGGTGAGCCAGCCGGCTCCACGCAACAGGAGGTAGAAGAGCGGCGGGTGCGCGTTCACGGAGACCTCCGCCCAGAACGCGCCCAGGGAGTCGACGGTCAGAGTCGAGTAGTAGATGCCCTCATCCGGATTCAGCCAATACTCGCCGAGCCCCCTGATGCGGAGCACGAGGCCCAGGATAACGAGCGTGAGGGCACCCGCTTTGCCGTAACGGAGGAAGCTGTTCGAGCACTCCTCGGGCACCAGCTCCGGCAGTGGCGTTTGGTGGCTCAAGAGGCAGCGGTCGTGGCCGCTTCCTCTTTCTCGGCGCTGAGGGTCGAATCCAGGATGTCGTCTACGCCGTCCAGCCTCTGCGCTTCGACGAGCAGTTGGTAGCCGAACAGCGAGGGCCAGATCCTCGCGAGAAACGACGCAACCGCGTCGAGGACCCGCAGCAGTGGGCTGGACCCAACCATGTCGCGGATCGGCGGACCGAAGCCTCGTACGCTCACGACACGAAACCCCTCGCCCTCGAGCGTGCGACAAAACGAGCGGACGGTGAAGAGGCGGGTATGGGTGAGATCAAGGATGCCTTTCTTGCCGTAGTTGAAGAAGCCGAGGGCGAGCATCGTCCGCACGAGCAGGTAGCCGACGTTTCCGGTGCTCGCCACCAACGTGCTGCCAGGCTTCATGGCGTTCCGGATCTCTTGGAGGCTTTCTTCCGGTCGCCGAAGGTGTTCGATCACATCCAGGGCGAGTACCACAGCGGCCGGCTCGCCCATGACTTCGACGATCCGGTCGGCGAACGGCTCGTCGAGATTCGCTTCCAAATAGGGGAAGGGGAAGTCGACGTCAGGAGGGGACAAATCAACCGCTGCGACGCTCACGCCTCGCTCGTGTAGCGCTGTTCCGACCTGCCCGTGCCCGGCTCCGAGCTCCACAACCTTGGTCCCCGGCGGCCATTCCCGGCCGAGGACGTGTTGATGAACGCTGGACGGCGCCGTCTTGAACACGTACTCACCTCCATCGTAGACGTCGAACTTGGGATGATGCACGAGAAAGAGCTGGTTCGCACGCGCCCGCATCACGGTCGTGATGCAGTTGAACGCAAAAGGCACACCCTCCACGTGGCAGATCTCGTCGCCGTAATACGTGGGGATAGGCACCTCGACGATACTCATCTTCCGGGCGAGTAACTGGATGATGATCTCGGTGTCGAAGTGGAAGTCGTTCGTGTTATACCGGAACGGAAGCTGGGCGAGCGCGGAGACTCTGTACGCCCGATACCCAGAGTGAAACTCCGTCAACGAAGCGTCCAGGAGTCGGTTCTCGATGCTCGTGAGAATGCGGTTGCCCACGTACTTGTAGAGCGGCATGCCGCCGCGACGAGCAGCGCCTTGACTCATCATCCTCGAGCCGAAGACAGCGGCCGTGTCGGGATCCGCGAACGGGGCGAGGATACTCGGTAGCATTTCCGGCGCGTACTGGCCGTCACCGTGAAGGAGCACCACCACGTCGAAGCCCTGCCGCACCGCGTGGGTGAACCCGAGCTTCTGGTTCCCCCCGTACCCCTGATTCACAGGGGTGGTGAACACCTCCAGTACAGGCATCTCGGCCTTCAGCCGCCGGGCCACCTCGGTCGTTCGATCGACGCTCTTGTCGTCGATGACATATACGCTCGCGAGGTGCGGTAGAAGCTGCTCGGGGATGCGCTCGAGCGTCTCCCGGATGTGTGCCTCGGCATTGTACGCGACGACGAAGATGGCCACACGAAGCTCACGCGCGACCTGAACGCCGGCCTTCCACTCCTCAGTGGAGGGAAGCGCCGGATCAGGAGGGGTCGGGGCGCCCATGCGAGCAACATGTGGCGCCGACGCGCCTAGGCCAAGGCTCACCTTTTGGTCGGCGCGGTGCGGCGTGTACGTTGTACGCGGAGAAGTGAGCCGGTCCAGCCGCGGACCCAAGCGAGGGGAGGAGCCGTGCCTCAGAGTCCAACTGGAAGCCCTGCCCGCTCGGGCGATGTCGTCATCATGGTGGGCACCCTGAAGGGGGCGTTCCTCTTCACATCAGATGAGTCCAGGAAGGGGTGGACCGTGGACGGTCCGCACTTCCCAGGCGAGGAGGTCTACGCGCTCGCCCTCGACCAACGCGGGGCATCCCGAACTCTGTGGGCCGCGCCTGTCAGCGCCTTCTGGGGCGCGACGCTGCGACGGTCCGATGACCTCGGCGCCTCCTGGTCCAACAAGGAGGAACGGCCGGTGAAGTTTCCTGAGGAGTCCGGCCTCTCGCTGGAGCGCATATGGCAGATTCGGCCGGGACACGAGGACGAGCCGGACACGATGTGGATGGGTGTCGAACCGTCGTGCCTTTTCGAGAGCCGAGATGACGGTGAGTCGTGGGCGCCTGTGGAAGGCTTCTTGAAGCACGAGCATCGCGAGTTCTGGACCCCCGGTGGGGGCGGCCTGTGCCTGGCACACAATCGTGCCTCACGCAGTAGAGAACGCACGTATGCTCGTCGCCTTCTCGACCGGCGGGGTCTACAAGACGAGAGACGGGGGCTCGAGCTGGGCACCGAGCAACGTTGGTGTGCGCGCAGATTTCCTGCCTGACAAGCACCCAGAATTCGGACAGTGCGTGCACAAGGTTGTGTCTCATCCCGACCGGCCGGACCGCCTCTTCCTGCAAAACCACTGGGGGCTCTACCGCAGCGACGACTGGGCCGACTCTTGGCAGGACGTCGCCAACGGCGTGCCCTCCGACTTCGGCTTCGCTATGGCGATGCATCCCAACGATCCGGACACCGTCTACATCGTGCCCCTCGAGTCCGACGAGTTCCGCTGCGTGCCCGATGCCAAGCTGCGCGTCTACCGGACGCAGGACGCAGGTGAGTCTTGGCACGCTTTGACCAAGGGTCTCCCCCAAGAGGGTGCCTACGAGACCGTTCTCCGGGACGCACTCGACACCGACTCCGCCGATCCGGCGGGAGTCTACTTCGGAACCCGCAGCGGCAAGGTCTACGCCACCGCCGACGACGGGGACTCGTGGGCCCTCGTACACGAAGGCCTACCCCCCGTCGTGTGCGTAAAAGCTGCGGTGATCGCGTGAGCGTCATCCTCGTGGTACCGGGGCCCCTTCGCGATCTCACCGGCGGCCGCCGAACCATCGGCTTAGAAATCGGGGAGGGCACGGTGGGAGAGGCCTTCGACGTCCTCCGCGGAGAGATCCCCGCGCTCTACGACCGCATCTTCACCGAGCAGAAGGAGTTCCGCCCGCACGTGAACGTCTTCGTCGGAACCGCAGACATCCGCTGGTCGGGGGGGCTCGATACTCCGCTCGCCGGGGCCAGGGAGGTCGTGATCCTGCCCTCGGTGAGCGGCGGCTGAGGACGGTGAGGCTCGGGCGCGCTCTCAGGATCTCGACGGTCATCGGCGGAGTGTGCGGCACCGCGGCGCTTGCGACGCCGACGGGGGCGGTAGCACAGGACTCTCCGCCTGCCTCCGGACAGAGCCAAGCTCGTCACATCTCCGTGTCCTGGGCGGGCGTCCCGATCGGAGTCGTGCTCAGGGCGTTCGCCGTCTACGCGGGAGTGTCCATCGTCGCAAGCTCCAGCGTGTCCGGGCCCGTCACGGCGGATATCAATGATCAGCCGTGGGACGTCGCGCTCCGCACGATCCTTTCGGCCTACGGGTTCTACGCGAGTGAGGACGAGTACGGCATCATTCGAGTCGACACCGCGGGAGACCTGAACGACCGTGAGGCCGTAGAGCCCGTCGTAACACGCTCATATCGCATCTCGTACTCCAGGGCCGCTGAAATCCAAACCGCGATCGCACCGTTGCTCACGACGAGGGGCAGCGTCTCGGTGGTGGAAGCATCGAATACGCTGATCGTCTCCGACGTCGCGAGGGTGCAGGGCACGGTGGCGGCGCTCCTTCGCTGAGGCACCGCTTAAGGCACCGCGGACAGTCCTCAAACGAGTAGGGGATGAAAAGACAGAGAACCACCGGCACGCTAGAGCTTTCGGTGTTCGATGCTCGGCAGTTGGGCTCGGAGTTCAGCCATGCGCCCTCTGTCGACCTCGGCCGTCACGATGCCGGGCCCTTCAGCTCGCTCCGCCACGACAATGCCCCACGGATCGACGACCATGCTGTGCCCATAGGTCTCGCGACCCTTGGCGTGCCGTCCGACCTGCGCGGCCGCGACGACATAGACCAGGTTTTCGATGGCGCGGGCCCTTATCAAGGGGGCCCAGTGCGCGCGACCCGTGAAGGCCGTGAAGGCCGACGGAATCGCGAAGATCTCCGCTCTGCGGTCGAGGAGCCGACGATAGAGCTCGGGAAAGCGGAGGTCGTAGCAGATGCTGAGGCCCAGCCTTCCGGCCGGCGTGTCGACGACGACTATGTCCTCGCCGGCCTCGATCACCCGTGACTCGAGATGGCTCTCGCCGTCTTCTAGCGCGACGTCGAACAGGTGGATCTTGTCATAGCGGGCCGCGGGCTCGCCCTGGTCGTCGTATACGATGGACGCAGCCCGAACTCTCTCTCCCTTGGCCCGCACGGGAATCGTGCCGGCACAGACCCAGATGCTGTGCATTCGTGCGGCGGCGGACATGGCCTCCTGGATGGGGCCTGCCCCGTACGCCTCACCAGCCGCGATCAACTGCTCTCGGCTGCCGGCCATGAGCGCAAAGTTCTCAGGTAGCACGGCCAGGCGAGCTCCAGCATCGGCAGCCTCACCCACCAACCGCGCGGCCTCCGCCACGTTGGCCTGCACGTCGGTCGTGGAAGTCATTTGAACTGCTGCGATTTGCGTCACGCTACTCGCCTCCCGGTGATTCCCAAGCCATCCTATCCCCCAAGCGACTCAGCTCGCGACCCCGGACAGGAGGAAAGAGATGTTGAAGTACGCCGCGGCGGCCATAGGGCTCGCGATTCTGTCAGCCGCGCTTGTGGCACAGACGGCCCCCGTCCTCGGTGACCGCACGTCGCCACTCAGACCCTTGGGTGGAGATGGTAACGTCGGGATCAGCAACGCCGTTCTCCGCGAGCAGCCGGAGGTGCGTACCCTGCGGGTGGTGGTTGAAGCGGGCGGCACGCGCGCCTTGCACGCTCACACGGACGTCCGGTTCCATCTTTTCGTGCCGATCTCCGGGCCAATGGAGCTGACGTTAGACGGTGGCCTCACTGAGGACGTCCAACCCTGGCACACCTACTTCCTCACCGGGGGCACTCAGCACGGGTTCCACAACAGTAGTGACGAGGCGATAGAGGTTATGGAGATCTTCGTGCGCTGACCGCGAACCTTCCCGCCGCCGCTGGCCTTGGAGGCTCACGCCGGCGGGACGGTTCGAAACTTCGGGTCGTACCCTAAGGCGTTGTCAACGCAGCGTCTCCGGCCGTTTTCGCTGGCGCGCCTCCCCCCAATCGATCACGGCAACACGTACGCTACCAATGCCCCCGGGAAGTCCGTTTGGATGCTACCGATCTGCACCACGATGTACTGCTTCCCCTCGTGCAGGTAAGTCATCATCCCGTACTGTCCCGGCGCCGGCAGCTCGACGCTCGCCAAGACCTCACCTGTCATCTTGTCGCGAGCGAAGAGCTCCATCGGGCCGTCGGGCGAAAACTGCGCGCCGCCCTGACTCAGCGCCTGCGTCTGCACGAGCAAGTCACCCATGACCATTTGGATCGACCAACCGACGCCACCCGTGTTGGGCACGTCAACGGCACCGAGCTGTTCATGATCTGTGATGTATTGGGGCGTCTGTCCGATCGGCAGCGACCAGGTCCGGTCGCCGGAGTTCATCTGATACGCGGAGAGCTCGTTGTCCATCGGCTTGTAGATCCGCAAGCCGTCGAGCGTGGGGAGTCCTCCGCCCCCACCCGGCAGCCACGCGGAAACGGTCGTTCCGGTCGTCGGAGTGTTGTTCGGCGTGGCTCCGCCCAGGCCCGGCACCGGATACTCGTCGTTCGGATTGTCCACACCGTTCGTAGGCTCCATGAAGCCGGGGGCCGAGCAGCTCCGACTGTGCGATACGTACATCATCCCCGTGCTTGGATCAGCCACCGGCGGATGGGGGATCACGTTCCCGCCGCCCAGGCAGCCGACGTTGTTGATGAAGTCGTTGCCGTGGTTGACCGGAAGCGGAGGGACGTAGAGTCCACCCACCCGGTACCGGCTGATGATCTCCCTGGCCCGATCCTTGAGTATGGGCGTGTAGTCAATCAGGAAGTCGTCCGTGATGCCGGTCATGACGATCGGATCTACAGGCTCCGGCCATGTCGGATACGGTTGCGTCGGAGACGTGTAATTGCCTGGGACCTCCGTCTGAATGACGGGTCGCTCTTCGATGGGCCAGATCGGCTCGCCAGTCTCGCGGTTGAAAGCGAAGATCAGTCCCTGTTTAGTGTTCACGATGGCGGCCGGAATCGCCGTCCCGGCCACCGTCAGATCCATCAGCATCGGCGGCGTCGGCAGGTCGTAGTTCCACTGGTCGCTGTGGTGGATCTGAAAGTGCCACTTCCTCTCGCCGGTCTGGACGTCCAAGGCCAAGACGCTTCCGCCGAACAGGTTCGGACCGGGTCGGTGACCCGCGTATGCCTGGACCGTCGAGGCGTTCGTCACCAGGTAGACCAAACCGAGCTCCGGGTCGGCCGAGGCGGGTGCCCAAGTCGACAGGTCTCCGGACCACCGCCAAGCCTCGTTCTCCCACGTTTCGTGGCCGAACTCTCCCGGCCGCGGGATCACGTGGAATTTCCACTTGAACGCTCCAGTAGCCGCATCGAAGCCCATGATGTCACCGGGGACGTTCTCGATTCGCGTCTGGCCGTAGCTCGGCTCATGGCCCACCAACACCACGACCACCCCGTTCACGACGATCGGCGGAGCAGAAGCCGTCACCATGCCCAGCTCCCGGGGGATGCCGAGGTCCGGGTCATACGTGCCGCCTTGGGCCAGATACTCCTGCCACCTGCCCCAGTCACCGACGAGGTGAGGGATCAGGTCGACGCCCCCGCTCTGCGAAAAACCTTCGAGAGGGATCGGTGCGCCCCAGGTTTCCAGAGGCCGGCCCGATTCGGCATCGAGCGCCCACAGGAAGAAACCCGGCGTAGTGATGTAGACCACTCCGCGACCGTTCACCTCGGCGTAGGCCACCCCCTTGCCGTAGGCCTGGCGGGGCGAGCGCAGGTGCCTGATCGTCTCGGGCTCCCGGAACGTCCACAGCGTCTCGCCCGTGGCGGGGTCCAGCGAGACGACCTGCCGGCGAGGTGTGGCTACCGTGAACAGCCGCCCGCCCACATAGATCGGCGTTGACCTGGAGAAGTAGTCGACGTTCGGCCCGAAGTTGTCACCTCTCCACAGCCACGTCTGCTCGAGGTCCGCGAAGTTGGCAGCGTTGATCTGGTCGAGCGCGGAGGAGCGGGTGTGGCCTGCGTCACCACCCAGGTAACGCCACTCGCCGTTCTCCGTGCCCGTCAGGCGTTGGGCGGATGCTGAGGCGACGGTCACCGAAATGAGCGCCGATGCAAGGAGAAAGCACCGTAATGGAATCCGGGACCGAATCTTCGTCATGGCTCGTTCCTCGCCTCGAATGGACCTGAGCCCTCCAGGGCTCGCAATCCGATCGTACCGCGAGAATGAGCGTGGCGAAACGGGCGCGCACAGACACCGCGTCCTTCCCCCGGTCGCCCCAGCTCGTGGACCGTGCATGCCTTCTGTGTCCAGGCGTGTCCAATTCACGGTGTGGAGAACCGCCCAGAAGCCCTGTTCTTCCTAGAGGCGCCGCCCGGATTCGAACCGGGGATAGAGGATTTGCAGTCCTCCGCCTTACCACTTGGCCACGGCGCCAAAATCGAAACCCCAACGGGGCCCAAAAACGTAACGGGTCACTGCGCTGTCACAATACCGCGGCAACCCCTTTGCCTAAGCAACAATGCGATAAACTTTGGGGGTCGAAACCCTTTGCGCAGAAGCGTTATCGTCGAATCCTGCCCTCGACGAATCGGCGAAGAAGGATCGACGCAGCGGTGAAGTTCAGGTGGAGTGCGAGCGGTTCAAGTTCCACGTAAAGGGGGGACCATGAAGCGTTTGTTAAGTGCAGGACTCGCAGTCGCCTTTGGTGGACTGGCGGCGCGATCAGACTCGGCGGCCCGCATACCACTTCGCGCCGCTAACAGGGTGATCGCGCAAGCTAGAATTTCGCCGCCTCTCAGGACTCACCGGACCCGCTCCCCAGGCTCAAAGAACAGGCGCCTCATTCGGATTACACCCGGTCGCCATGTCCTCCAGGCCCAGATTACGATTCGCTTCGTATTCGAGCGACGGCATGGTGAGTCGGACACCACCGCGAAGTGAGTACCCCTGAAACGGCGTCTGGCCCTCGCCACGGGGGAACCAGAGGACGTCGGTGTTCCGGATTTTCGTAGCCCAGTAACGGCCGCCTTCCGAGAAGAGCGCTCTGCGCCACTCCTCGAGGATCATGTATCGAATGTCCTGTACTGAGGCCGTGCCTCCCGAGATATAGGAGACGGTCGGCAGGCCGGCGGCGGTCCTGAGGTCATTCACAAGATCGATAGCGGTCTGGCCGCCTTCGATCTCGGCGCGGATGAGCCACATCTCCTTCCAGCTCACCAACGGAATATCGTCTGCATCGGACCCGTACTTTTCGGGAGCCTCGACTTGCCCCGGCCCAGCGCGGATTCGTGCTGAATGTTGCACACGGGTGTCCGGCACTGCGCCGTTGCCAAGGGGAACTGGATTCCCATTGTTTGAGTCACGCAGTTCCTCAGCCCATCGGACGGCGTATCCGTCCTCGTCGACGGCCCGGCCGTCGGGCAGGATGCCGAGGAAAAGATAGCCGGTGAACGGAACCGGGTCCGGCCACAGCTGGCCTGTCGCCGGGTTGGGCCTCCGGATCGACGGGTCCCACCAGTCATTGATGCCACCCATGGTAGAGTACGTTCCGGAGGATCCCGAGCTGTAGATCTTGTTCCTTCTCGTGGGTCCAGGCTCGCGAGTGACCCAGGCCGTGAAGCCCTGGGGAATCACCTGCGCGTCAGCAAGCGCGCCTGACATGTCGCCCCGTGCCCAGCGGAGCCGAGCGCGGAGGGCGAGAGCCATCATCTCGGCGCTATTCGAGATCCCAAACGGCATCTCGAAGTCCCCACCAGCAGCGGCGATATGCCCGATCGCTTTTTCGGCCCACTGCTCGGCTTCGGATAGCACCGCATCCGGAGCCGTGAGCGGGCCGCCGTCGAACGCCATCTCGCAGTAGAACTCACCGAAGTGGCCGAAAGCTGCCGCGACGTAGATCGCAGCAGACGCCGACAGGCGTGCACGGTTGGGCACGTCGGCGTCGGTCCACTCGCCCTGCAGGCGGTCGTAGACCCCCGTCTCGTTCGCGTTCGTGGCCAGGACTCGAGCACCCATCATGCCGCCGAACCAAGAGCCATTGGCATCCGATGTGTCGCACTCGCCGCTGAGAGCCTCCGCAAGATAGACGTGCGTGCCCGTAGCGATGCCCGCATTGGACTCGAGCACGTCCTCGTGTCCCAGTGCGATCCAGTCAAAAGCTGAATACGCGCACTCGAAGAGCGCGATCACCGAGTTCACCTGGAGCTCCGCCGTGGAGGGGTCCTCGAGTGGCCCGTCGGTGATCCGGTCGGTGGGCTCGAACGGGTCGACGAAATCATCGCAGGCGGTAAGGACAATCACTGACAGCATAAAGGCCGCATGCCATGGTGCGCCGCTCATGCGCCACCCATGACGTCACGTGCACCGAGTAAGCGCATGATGACCGCCTTTCTGATGCGTTCCCGCGTCCGGCCGAAAACGTCAGGGGGGCGGACGTTCCGGCTGCTATCTGTTCGAATAGCCTACGGCCTCACGGGCGACCGCGAAAGTTGGGCTACTCGAACAGACGGTGCTTTTTAGCCTGGACTCATACCGCTACGGCTTACATCCCGGTCAGGACCAACGCGATCATGGTCCCTACGGTGCCCCGAACTCGAGCCATCCAGAGGAGCATTCGAAAACGAACACGCCCGACGGTTGCTCAAAGAAGAAATTGACCTGGCCATATTGCAAGGTGCCTACGATCGCGTTCGTGGCCGTGCAAGACCCGCCGCCCAAGCCGGTGGCGCTGAATCCCACGACATTCCCGGATGTCCCATTCACCTCGGTCGACGAGTACCCCGGGTTATGAAAGCCCGTCTCTGCAGCGGACCCGTTAACCGAAATCGCCACCTCGAGAACCGCGTTAGTGGAATTCTGAATCCCCACGTTGATCAAGGAGCCGTCCGGGTCCGTGGCAGATTCGCCGCAGGAAGACAAGAACACGCTGAAGACGAGCAAAGACGCGACGGCCCAGCGGGCATGAAAGCGAGGGTTAGGCACGTGGTCTCATCCCAGGTTGGGGGGCAGGCAGTTGTTCGAGCGCAGTGGTCCGACGGCGAAGGCCCCGCAAGGCGCGTTGTCTTGCGCGGCCTCATCTTTCCTCTCGCCCGGGGGGCACGGGCCGACCCAAAACACAGCGTCACGCCAAACGCGCACGCGCTTCAGCCGACTGGGCTGGCGTGCGCATTCGCCCTTGCGGGTACTAAAAAGCGCCGCAGGGCTCTAACCCCTTCGGCGCTTGGCCTTTCCAGAGCGGGAAACCGGACTCGAACCGGCGACCCCAACCTTGGCAACTCTGGGAGATATGGCCCCGATCCGGCGGACTTCGCCTACCTAAGCCGTTTCACTCCCTCGGTCCGCCGCTTAGAACCCCAGCTTCCGCCGCCTTTCGCCGCCTCGCGGGACACATTCGGGACACAGTCCTCCGTAGCTCTGCAACTGCCAGGGCTCACGCCTACAACCTCCTGGTTAACAGAACGCCGCAGCCTACCCTGATTCACGGGGTCTTTCCCTTACCTACACCGAATCGTCCCTGACTTGTCGGGGGGTGAATCAGGCCGATATGGGAAGTTCCGGGGATGGGTCGACAAGAGCGCCTCGTACCAGTCCTCCCGCAACGCATACGTGGAGGCGACGATGGCGCCCATCGACACACCGACCAGGCCGACCGGCTGCAGGCCCATGTGCTGAAGCCCCCGCAGCACACCCGCGTGGGCGTACCCACGCGCTCCCCCCCCGGCCAGGACGAGCGAGAACGGGCGGGCGTCCATCTCAGCTCCCGCTCAGGTCGGTTCGCCGAAGAAGCTGCGCGTTCATCGCGACGATCACGGTGCTCAGAGACATCAGCACCGCCGCGAATGCCGGAGCCAGCAGCACACCCCAACTCGCGAGCACACCGGCAGCCAACGGGATGGCGAAGACGTTGTAGCCGGCTGCCCACCACAAGTTCTGAAGCA
>Ga0114996_10004498_pt1 | contig 16677 bp, 10 predicted proteins | sample ArcticOcean_MG_C_4_FD_87039 | JGI IMG/M metagenome (GOLD analysis project Ga0114996, IMG submission 87039) | Marine microbial communities from western Arctic Ocean - ArcticOcean_MG_CB4_134 | ecosystem: Environmental > Aquatic > Marine > Oceanic | place: Arctic Ocean: Canada Basin | collected...
GCTGCACTGTGGAGAGTACCGCAGGCACAGTTGGCAACCTTCGCGGAATTCACCGTGGTGACCTAGACATGGGGTTGTCTCAGGCCGACATGTTCTTCCACGCTTATCATGGCTTGAAACCATTCGATAAGCCTTTCAGTGAACTTCGGTTCTTAATGGCATTCACGACAAACAGTGTGACAGTGGTCGCCCGAAAGGACTCAGGCATCAAGCACGTCAGGGACCTTAAGGGAAAACGGGTCAACACGGGCGCAGTGGGCTCGGGCACCGAGGCCATTAGCAATGTCGTCATGGGGATGTATGGCTGGGATCCAAAGAAAGACTTTTTGCTCAATTCTAAACTGGGAAACCGTGAGCTAGCACGGGGCCTCTGCGACAACAAATTCGACGCCTATATCTGGGCGGCGGGTCTCGGCACGGCGGGGATTGTCGAGACTTTGACCACGTGCGACGCAAGGTTAGTAACTATCACCGGCCCGGAGGTGGACAAAATCGTCAAGGAGCGCGCTTATTACGTGAAAACGGTGATACCCGCCGGCGTGTATCCCGGACAAACCTAAGGTGTGCACACGTTCGGTTACAGCACGTGCCTCGTAACGACACCAGATTTACCCGAGGACCTTGCATACTATTTGGTCAAGGCAGTGTTCGGAAACTTTGAGCATTTCAAAAAGCAGCATCCGGGGTTCAAGTACATGACGCGTGAGGTGTCGGTGAAAGGGTGCAAAGCCGACATTCCGGTGCATCCCGGGGCGCTTCGATACTTAAAGGAAGCTGGTCTCATAAAGTGAGCCGCTGATGGATGGGACGACCCTCGGTCGTCCCATCCGCATCTTTCAAGCATCCAGTCTTGCAATGCTAAAAGATTGTAGACTGTGGAGGGCAGAAGTTGTCCGCATCACGCTCCGATCAAGCGAATGTACCCAAGAACAACGCCGAAAGCATCGCAACCGGGAAAGAATTTGGCGGCCGGCGGCCGAAGGGCGTTGGCGGTACGGTCCTCTACTTGGTAGCCCTAAGCTGGACGGTTTTTCAGATATACGTTATTTCGCCGCTTCCGTTTGTGCTCGGCAGCGGTTTTATTATAGACGACACCCAAATCCGGCTTATTTTTTACGCATTCACAATTCTACTTACCTTTTGTCTTTTTCCCGCATTCAAGAAGTCCTCGCGAAGCCGCGTTCCGTTCTATGATTGGGCACTTGCGCTTACAGGCGCCGCAACGTCACTGTACATTTTTTTCTTTTACGATACGCTCGCAGCACGGTCCGGAGCGCCGCTTACCCAGGACATTGTCGTTGCCAGCCTAGGATTGCTGATCCTTTTCGAAGCTACTCGCCGCGCTGTTGGAATTCCGTTGGCTGTTGTCGTCATCACCTGCATCGCCTATGCGTTCCTGGGACCGTATATGCCCGACGTCATTGCCCATCGATTCACCAGCATGGGCCGTGTGGCCGATCATATGTGGTTGTCGACTCAAGGCGTATTCGGAATCCCGTTGGGGATCGCAACCAACTTTGTCTTCCTTTTCGTCATGTTCGGTGCTTTGCTCGAAAAAGCGGGAGCCGGTATATGGTTCATGCGATCGTCGTTTGCGCTACTTGGCCACCTAAAAGGCGGTCCGGCAAAGGCCAGCGTGGTGGCGTCCGCCTTTTTCGGAATGATTTCGGGGTCGGCCCTTGCCAACGTTGTGACGACCGGCACCTTCACAATTCCCCTCATGATACGGACCGGGTTTCCGGCAGAGAAGGCGGCGGCCATCGAGTCCTCGTCGTCGATCAACGGACAGGTTATGCCGCCGGTTATGGGGGCCGTAGCCTTCATGATCATGGAATTTGTTGGCGTCTCGTACCTAGAGGTTATCACGCATGCCTTTCTGCCTGCCTTCATCTCCTATATCGGCCTCTATTATATCGTTCACTTGGAATCCATAAAACTCGGCCTTCGGGCTCTGCCGAGGCGTGGTACGACTAAAGCATTACAAAAAATATTGCGCTTTGCGGCGGCTTTTCTGGGAGCGTTTATTATTGTCGGCGGGGTTTACTATATTCTCACATTCGTTAAGGCAGTTTGGGCGGATTCGTCGTTCTTTGTCGTCTTTCTGCTCTTCGTTCTGGCTTACCTCGCGCTGCTATTGGTATCCTCACGAGTGCCCGAATTGGTCAGAGCAGATCCCAACGAACCGATGGATGTTTTGCCGGAAACTATCCCTACTCTATTGGCGGGTCTGCACTATCTGTTGCCCGTTGGGGTGTTGATCTGGTGCCTGATCGTGGAACGGTTTTCGCCAGGCCTTTCCATCTACTGGGCCAGCCTCGTAATTCTATTCATCCTCTTAACCCAGCGGCCGATCATCGCTTTCTTCCGTGGACGCGGCGGTTATATCCAAGCTTCCCTTCAGGGAACCGTCGACGTCGTAGATGGCATGGTGACGGGAGCACGCAACATGGTGGGAATCGGGGCCACGATGGCAGCGGCGGGAATCATTGTTGGTGCCGTTTCCTTGACCGGTATTGGTTTGGTGTTGGTCAGCGTCATCGATACGCTTTCCGGTGGGTATCTCTTTCCCATGCTGCTCATCACGGCGGTAATAACCATTATCCTCGGGATGGGCCTCAGCAGTTCCGCGAACTACCTTGTGGTGTCCGCTCTCATGGCGCCGGTGGTGACGAGTTTGGCGGCCCAGGGCGGACTCGTCATCCCGCTGATCGCAGTGCACTTTTTCGTATTCTATTGCGCCCTCGTCTCGGGCAACACGCCGCCCGTAGCGCTCGATGCCTACGTCGCGGCCGGAATCGCCAAAGCCGATCCGTTGAAGACGTGCCTGCAGGCATTTTACTACACCATGCGGACAATGATTCTTCCATTCATTTTCATCTTCAACACCGAACTCCTGATGATCGGGATCAAATCGTGGTGGCATGCAATATTTGTGATCACCGCCTCGCTCGCCGCCATGTTGTTGTTCGTGGCGGCTTGTCAGGGGTACCTGTTGGTCCGCAGCCGACGTTACGAGTCGGCGCTGCTTCTGGTCGTGGCGTTCACCTTGGTCAGGCCGGCGTTCTGGCTCGATCAGATCTATCCTCCGTTTGAGCAGGTCGATCCCACAATGATCGAACAGTATGCCGAGGAGCAGCCGTCGGGAACGCTCCTCCGGATGTGGGTGGAGGGGCAAAGTTTTAACGGACGGCAGGTCAGGAAGGTGGTTGTCTTGCCGCTCGGTCAGAATGGACCGTCGGGGGCCGAGCGGTTCGAAAAGGCGGCCGGACTGACGCTGCAGTTCGAGGCCGGCAAGGTCCTGGTCGACAACGTGAGATTCAACAGTCCCGCGAATCAGGAAGCGATCGACGTCGATTGGGAAATCCAAACATTGGAGGTGCCGGTAAAACGCCCGAACAAGGTGTGGCTCTATATCCCCGCCCTTTTTCTTCTCGGCGCGGTGGTGTTCCTCCAGGCGAAGCGTCGCGGCAGATCCGCTAATGCGGTCCCCAATTTAGGCCGCCAGTGAGCAATGAAACCGAAACACGACCCGCCCGCGCGGCTCCACGTCGCATAGACGGACCTTTGGTTTTTGCTGATTTGAAGTAAAGGAATTTGCAAGAAACTGGAGTTTTGAGGTTCGTTTTCTTGCGATTTTGGATTACCTTTCTGGCCCATTCGTGATTCTCTGAAGCCTCAGGGTTTGCAGTCATCTATCCGGCCTCTCGTTGCAGCCTACTATTCCGCCGGCCCTGATGGAATCCGAGAATCGACGCCCTGTCCGAGCATCAAGATCGTTCGTCTGACTGGCCGCCGATTTTCCGGACTCCGTGCACACCAGCGGTCAACGCACCGCAGCGAAAAGGACGGATAAATGACTGCAATCTCTGCCGCGGCTTCAAATCAGTTTTTCCCTTGCAATACTTGGGGCGTCCATACATGACAATGCCATCCAATCCTTGCAATCCGTTTTTGTCAAATCTTGACGGCGTCGGAGAGTGTCTCGAGGACCTTGGCGAGACCCCGTACGGCAACACGGGCCCGGTCGGGAAGGAAGATTCCATCTTCGTCCTGCATTCCCCGGGTGGGTGTCACAATGATGTTGCCTTCGGCACAGGCAGGCGGCATGAGCCCAAGGACTTCGAGGCCGCCGACGATCAGGTTCATACCCGCCGCCTCGTCCTCGACTGAGAAGATGGGAATACCGAATCCATCATCGGCCCACGTTCGGGTGTAATTGACCTCTACCCCGAAGCCGTCATAGGTTTTCGTGATCGAGAGCCCTCCCGGATATCTCTCGGCAAGAAGCGCAAACTCCTCCTTCACGATGTCATAGAGCTGGTCGATCGTGGTGCGAATGAGATCCATGTTGGCGGAAATCCACTCAAGTGCCGCCACTTGGCTCACCAGGGCATCGCGACCCGGATCGAAGGCGATGAGCGCACCCTTTCCGTAGGAACTCACGCCCCCACCGAACCGTTCGCTATGGACGCCAAGCACGCGGCGCAACGGCACCATCACGTCGTCGCGGCCGATGGCGAGCCCACTGGTCATCGCCCCGGCCACCTTATCCATGCTGTAAAGCGTTACATCTGCCATGGCCAACCCGGGATGATATTCGGAGGAGAATGGGAGGCCGCGCGCCTTATCCACGATGTAGGGGATGTCGTACGCGCGGGCGAGTTCACCCATTGCCCGACAAAGATCCGGCGTTTTGCCGTCGCTCTTTTCCCCGTATCCGAAGCCGGGGGTATCGAACCCCAGCGTACAGATTGCCGAAACCATGTCGACGTGGCGCTCGATCGTCTGCTGCACCCGCGACTTGGTTCCCGCCGGGTCCGCGTCGACCAGCATCGGTACAACAAAGGGCTTAATGCCGTGGACTTCGTATAGGGCGCCCTTGACCGGAACGATAATCACGTCGAGGTTATGCTGGCGCCGCCCCTGGACGCCGAGTTCGCCCGCCGTATTGGTACGGTCGGCGAAGATATCCTTGTACTTGGGCGGAAACGGGCGGCCGTGCGCCAGGTGGTGCTGGATGTTCGCCTCGTAAAGTCCCACGTATCGGGCGCGATAGCTGTCCCCGCGCCCCGCCAGTGGCGGCGTCGCCAGCACGTCGAAGCAGGCCCACAGGGCGGCCTCGCAGGTGCTGAAGGAAGCGGCGTCCCAGGCGTCGCCGTAGTTTTCTTTGACCAGTTCGCGGATGCGTTCAATGTACGCGGGCACAGCCGTCTTGCTGCGCGCGGATTTGGCGACCCGCCGAATCACGTCGGAGCGCAGGTAGGCCGGGCGGGCCGAGTTGGTGCCCGTGAGCGACAGGTCTCCACGCCAATCGATGCGCATGCCGAGCTTCGGCGCCACCTCGTCGAGCAGGCGCTTGAAGATGCCCTCGCGCGAGGCCGCAAGCCGTTGATAGAATTGGTGCCTGAACATCGATAGTGATTCCTGTGACCAACGACCCACCGATGGCCCGCATTTCAAACGAGCCCACTCATCTCCGCCAATACGCTGCCCCCATGATGGGCGCAACCACGAACCTCACGCGAAGGTCAGAATTAGGTTGCCGTGCTCATCGCAACAGGCCTGTTGACCGGGGAGAACGACGGTCGTCGTGTCCATCTGTTCGAAGATCGCAGGACCATCGATCACGGTGCCGGTGGGAAACATCGCGCGCTCGTAGACGGGGCAGTCCTTATAACCCACCGACTCCTTGAAGTATACCTTCCGTTTCCCGCGCAGGGCCGAACTCAGGTCCCTTCCGATCTCGGGCGGCCGCATCACGGGCGGTGGGGTGACCTGGGCGCTCGTCGTTACCCGGAAGGTAACGAACTGAACGGGTGCTTCCGTAGCATAACCGTAAACGCGTTCGTGCTCCTTTCGGAAAGCGGCGGAAATCGAGGCGAAATCACCGTCCGCCAATGCCTTGGTCTGGACCGCGATTGTAAGCTCGTGACTCTGACCCACGTAGCGCATATCGATGGCGCGGTCGATCCGCTGCCTTTTGGCCGTAATCCGCTCCCGCTCGAACCACGCCCGTGCTTCTCCTTCGATTTCGGCGAAGGCGTCGTTGAGCCGGTCGGCCCCGCTGTCCTCCATGTTCATAATGCGCGTGAGGCTGAAGTCGGAGCGCAAATCCGCGACCAGCAAACCCAAGGCGCACAGCATACCCGGGCTGACCGGCACCACTACGGTCGCGATGCCCAACTCACGTGCCAGCTGCGAGGCCAACAATGGACCGGCGCCGCCGAAGGCGACAAGGGTGAACGTACGTGGATCGAATCCCTGCTCCACCGAGATGACACGCACCACCTGCAACATTTTTTCGTTGAGGATCGTAAGGATCCCTTGAGCAGCTTCTTCTGTGCTTAACCCCATGGGACCCGCCACCTTCTCCTCAATTGCCCGGTGCGCGAGCTTGGCGCGGATGGGCATGCGCCCGCCGAGGAGCGCATCTTGGTGCAGCCGCCCAAGAACCACATTGGCGTCGGTAACCGTCGGTTCACTGCCGCCGAGATCGTAGCAGGCCGGACCCGGGTTGGCGCCCGCGCTGCGCGGCCCAACGTGCAGGAAGCCGCCACTGTCGACCCATGCGATGCTGCCGCCGCCGGCCCCGGCCGAATGGATGTCGAGCATCGGAAACCGCAAGGGATAGCCGCCCACCTCGCGTTCCTTTGCAATCACCGGATTCCCGCCCGCGATCAGGCTCACGTCGGTACTGGTGCCGCCGACGTCGAAGCTGATGATATCGGAGAAACCGGCTTTGGCGGCCAGGTAAGCCGCGCCCGTAACCCCGGCCGCTGGGCCCGAGGCCAGGGTCCGAACCGGCAGAGCCGCCGCGTCCTCGGGCGAGGCCACGCCTCCGTGCGACTGCAGAATCCTTGGGGCGACGATGCCGATGTTTCCGGCGTCGGCACTCAGCCGTCGCAGATAGCGGCTCATGACGGGTCCCAGCGAGGCGTTCAGCACCGTCGTGCTCACTCTCTCAAACTCACGAAATTCCGCAATGACCTCATGCGAAGCGCAGACAAAGACGTTGGGCAAACGTCGGCGCACCCATTCGGCCACCTGCTTCTCATGCTCCGGGTTCTCGTAGCTGTGGAGGAAGCAGATCGCCACGCCTTCCACTTTCTCGCGCTCGAAATCGGCTAAGATCGGTTCGAGATCAGCCTCCTCGGGCGGCACGCTGTCGAATCCGTAGAGAAATGTCCGCTCGCGCACCTCGCGCCGGCGGTGCCGCGGCACCGCCGGCGCCGGCTTGGGAAGACGGATATCGTACAGGTGGGGCTGCCGCTGCCGGCGAATTTCGAGGATATCCCGGAAGCCTTCGCTCGTTATCAAGCCGGTCCGCCCAAATTTGCCCATGATAACCGCGTTGGTGGCAACCGTGGTGCCGTGGCCGAAGTACGTGATTGCGTCGACCGCCACAGCGGTCGTGGCAAGAAGTTCCTCGATCCCCTTGGCCACCGCCAAAGATGGCTCCTCCGGCGTTGATGAAAGTTTATGGTAGAAGGCACCGCCATCGGACAGGCGCACCAGGGCTAGGTCGGTGAACGTGCCGCCGACATCAATGCCGAGTACATAGCGTTCAGCAGCCATGATCGCCTCTCCTCTCCGACATCTCGCGCCGCTTGGCGATGGTCCGCTCGACATTCACGTTGCCATCGAAAATGACAACCCCGTAGTCCCGGCATGCCCCCTCGACCGTGACTTTGCCGGCAATGACGTCGGCGAGGACGCGATCGGAGTCGCGTTGGAGGGAATTACCATAACCGGCCCCGGACGGGGTTTCGACCCTGATTGTCTCTCCCACTGCGACCGAGAGTTCTGAAAACGAACCCGAGAGCTTTGTTTCCCGGTCCGTGGCCGGGTGCAGGTAGAACCGGCCCGTCCTTCCAGGTTCGCCGCCGAAAAGCCCGGGTGATCCCCGGACCTCCCTCAGGCCTCGACCGGAAATTCGGGCCTGCTCGGCCCAATTCGTTACATCGCGGCGGGTGGCAAGGCCGCCACGAAATTTTCCGGGCCCGCCAGAATCCTGGATGAGTTCATAGAGACCCACGGTCAGCGGGAATTCCTGCTCGACGGACTCGATTGGCAGATTGCCCGAGCCCGACACGTGAACACGAATGGCGTCCTTGCCGTCCTGGTCGAGAAGGGCGCCGCTGGCTCCGGCATAAGTCTCGTAGTCGACGAAGAACTCGTTGCGCCGCGGGTCGATGCCGCTGAAGATAAGCCCCCTGAGCGGGCCGCAGCCGGCCATGACCCGGTCGGGTACAACCTTGGCAAAGGCGCCAATCAGGAGGTCGCCGACGATGTTGGCGGTTGCCACGCGGTCGCCGACGGCGGCAGGCGGCGATGAGTTAAGAACCGTGTTTGGCGGGATTGTCACATCGATGGCACGGAAATACCCCGCATTCGGCGGCAGGGTAGGATCGGCGATCACCTTGACCGCGTAGTAGACGCACGCCAAGGTTGCGATCATCGGCATGTTGCGCGCGCCCCCTACTTGCGGGGCAACGCCCGTGAAGTCGAAGTGGATCCGATTGCCGCAAATCGTGATCGCGACCTTGAGCGGGATCAAATCCTCGTTGATGCCGTCACTGTCGAGAAAATCCTCGTTCTTGTACGTGCCGTCCGGGAGTTTAGCGATCTCGGCGCGGGTCCGCGCCTCTGAGTAGTCGAGCAGGGCTTTGATCCCGGCAAGAACGGTGTCCGTGCCGAAGCGCGAGTATGTTTCCGTAACGCGGCGGATGCCGATGGCATTTGACGCTAGCTGTGCCTTGAGGTCGCCGTCGCGCTCCCGCGGTGTACGAGAGTTGAGAAGCACGATGTCGAAGATGTCCTGGCACAATCTCCCCTGGTCCAAAAACTTGACCGGGGGGATCCGCAAGCCTTCCTGGAAGATGCTTGTGCAGTCGGCACTCTCGCTGCCCGCAGCCTTGCCGCCGATGTCCGAATGATGCGCAAGGCTGGAGACGAAGGCGACGAGGTTGCCATCGGCGAATACGGGGCTGGTGATCGTCAGGTCGGGTAGGTGCGAGCCACCCCCCACATACGGATCGTTGGTCAGGAAGGCATCGCCCGGCTTCAGCGTCCCCAGGGGAAAGCGCTGGGTAAGGTTCTGCACCATCCCCAGAAGGGAGCCAAGGTGGATGGGCCCGATGGCGTTCAAGGCGATTAGGTCGCCCCGAGCGTCGAACGCGGCGACCGAACAATCGCGCCGTTCCTTGATGTTGGGAGAGTACGACGTCTTCACCAATGTCGCCATCATCTCGTCTACGGTTGCGATGAAACGATGGTTGATTACTTCCGTGGTAACTTGGTCGATGGCCATGGATCTCTGTCCCCCTTCCTATTTCCGTATTTCCGGGAGCGTCTCTAAGCGTCTCTAAAAAGCTCTGGGCTTGCCTCTTCGAATGCTTCCAGGGTCTTGTCGATTCGGTGCGGTTCCCCGAGCTCCGCCAGAGGCGCGTTGATCTGGTTTTTCCCCGTGCCGGTGGCAATGCCGACAATGAGTTGATCGCCATATGTGCGGCGAGCGGCATCCACGCCCAAAGCTAGGAAGCATGCGACGGGGGCCGCCGCGGCCGGCTGCACGAACAGACCTTCGGTCCGCGCCAAAAGTCGGGCGGCCTCAAAGTTATGATCATCGCTGACCGTCCAGCCGACTCCCCCGGTCTCCTTCATGATGCGGACGACCTCGTCCCCGGTCTTCGGGAACGGATGACCCAGCCCGGTGGATCTAATCCGCTGCTTTCCCCAGTGTTTAACCGGCTCGCCGGTCTCCCACGCGCGTACCACTGGCGCGCATCCATCCACCTGAACCACGTCGAGGGCGGGAAAGCCGTCGACCCAACCGAGGGCATTGAGTTCCTGGTACCCCTTATACAGAGCGAGAACGTTGGTCCCCCCCGAGGTGGGGATGATGATGCGATCGGGCACCCGCCAACCGAGGGCCTCGCTGATCTCGTAGGCAAGGGTCTTCTTTCCCTCGACCCGATAGAGGTTATAGGGCTGGGCGCAATGGAACAGGCCGTATTTCTTGGCCACCTCGCCCGCCAGCTTTGTGCCATCGAACATGTCGCCTTCGACCACGTACATTCGATGACCATAACTCCTCGTCTGTAGCAGGTGGACGGTCGAGGTCTCATTGCGCAGAAATCCATAAAAGATGAGCCCCGCCCGGGCGCTGTAGGCGCCAAATGCCGAGGCGGCATTGCCCGAAGAGGCGAGAATCAAGCCCGTGATCCCGACTTCTCTGCACTTGCTGATGGTCACGCTAGCTCCGCGGTCCTTGAACGAGCCCGTAGGATTTCGCGACTCATCCTTGATGAAGAAATTCCGGAGCCCGATCGTCTCGCCGAGACCCTGGACGTGAAGCAGCGGTGAATCGCCTTCCGACAGCGTCACAATATGTTTTGGGTCGCGAACGGGCAGCAGGTTGCCCCAGCGCCAAATATTCCGCGGTTTGTCGGGAATACGGTCGCGGTCGACGTCCCGCTTCATGGCCTCAAGGTCGTAGCGTGCTTCCTGGACTTCGCCGTGGATGGGGCACACCGGATCCTTCGTCATGTCGGTGTTGAGGCGACCGTTTTCGCATCGCGGGCACTTGAGGCCCACCACATAGCTTTTCATGGCGTTTTCCCCGTTTATGCGTTGATATGCCGACGAATGTGGGCCATCGGGCGCTGCCGCATTGTACATCGTGGGCACGATCCCCACTTCCTGTCCATGGCGTGGACCGGGCCGGCCATGCATCTTTCTCGGGTTACCTCGCCCGAGTCGGTTTGAAAAGATGGCTGCAGCGCTGGTCGACGAGGTAAAGATTGCCCCCGGTGTTGCATACAAGATGATAGCATCCGATTAACATGGGGTAATTCTAAAAATGAGTCAATTGTTGAGTTTGATCGGAAACGTATACGAAGTCGTTGCGGCCCACGTAGATATTCTCTGACAATGCCCTCATTAGCGGACAAGTCGGCCGGTAAAGTTTGGGTGACCTTTCGGGTCAACAGACTCTGGGTGCGTATTTTAATCCGTCTACACTACCAAGACTGAAAAATCCTTGTGGCCTAATGGGGTGCAAGGGTTTTTTATAAGAAAAAGCGATAGTGTCATAGTCAAAACAGGTTGAATTGGGCTGGCTTTTTTTCGGTTTCCTTGACAGCACGACCTGAATAATTACGGGTCAGGCCATATTGTTTGTCAGTAAAAAACATGATCGAGACATCGCCTTCCCGGGGCGCTCGCTTTCCGATCCGATTCGCCAGGGCCTCGACGGCGGGCCGGTTGGGACAAGGCCGCAGATAGACAGAAAACTGCTTCATCATAAAGCCTTCATCAATCAACATATTGTAAAAACCCATGGCTCGGCGGCGCTCCGTCTTGGTGCCAACCGGAAGGTCAAAAACAACGATCAGCCACATGATCTTGTATGACGATAGCATGAACTATCCCTGTTGTTCGCTTGGGTTTTTTCATGAATTTCAGTCATCCATTCTCGGAAGACGCGGCGTATTTACAAATGCGATTTCCTTGGGCAAGTACAGCTTTTTCGCTTCGCCTTCGAAAAGTTTGGCCAGACCATTCACCACTAGGGTCATGGCACGGTAGAGATCGGTTTCACCCTCATCTGTCGCGATCGGATACGCCATCATGCCGGCCAGTTCGCCGCGGGCATCGTGAGTAATTTCGCCTTCCCATGCCTCTTGGTTTTTTCGTACGAGCCGGTCGCAGTTTTCCTCACCCTTGGAGATCATCTCAATCTCGCCGGTGATGATCTCGATGCGCTCGTCGAGCCTCAGCCAATCTTCGCAGAGACCGATAATCAGATCGCTCATGCGCGGAGATATCTCGTCTTTGCGGTTCTGCAGGATTGCAAAAATCGAAATCCGCAAGGCGTGCGCACCGGTGCAAACAGTTATTCCCTATTCAATCAGGAAAGAGCGAATCTGATTGATCGTCGCTGTGCGTCGAGAGACCAGGCGTTGGCTTAACAATCGTGCCGAAAACTTGCATCAACCGTTCCGACGAAGAGAGAGAGCGTTGGCCAAATTCAGAAACGTGAAATCGCTTCAGAAATTCGTCTCGGCTCATACCTCGATCCACAAACACTTCAATCAGGAATATCACCTCTACAATCGGCAATATTTCAAGCTCAACCGCACCGCTGCCCTGGCCGAGTGGCGCGAGATTTCAGCCTAAGATGCAGCAAATTATTACTTTTTGAGGCACGTGTATTTCCCTCTGACAATGCCTGCACGGCGCATTCGGGTTCTTCGGTTTATGGCCCTTCATCGGCTGGATGACGGAGTGCCCGAAGGGGGAACTGTTTGCCCGGGTGTTTGGCCAGCGCCTCATCATCGAAATCAATGCCCAGCCCGGGCCCGGTTGGCAGATCAATATAGCCGTTCTTAGGTTCTAGCATATTTGGACAGACCTCTTTGCCCAGTTCCACGAACGGCAGGAAGTATTCGGTGATAATAAAGTTAGGCATTATGGCGGAGGCATGAACTGTAGCTGCCAAAGCGATGGTGGTAGAGTTATAGTTGTGGGGTGATACGGCGACAAAATAAGGTTCTGCCATGGCAGCGATTTCTTTGAGTTCCAAAATTCCACCACAGCTTGCGACATCTGGGTTGATAATATCTGCCGCTCCCGCTTGAAAGATTGGGCGGAAACCTGCCTTGGCGTAAATAGCTTCGCCGGTAACGACAGGCAAACGAATGGCAGACTTGATTTCAGCTAAGGCCTCGACGTTCTCCCACATGCAGGGCTCTTCGTAATAATAGGGCTCAAACTCTTCGTAGCGATCAGCCAGACTGATCGCATGCATGGGTGACAGACGACGATGAAGGTCCAAGAGGATATCGATATCTGGTCCGACGGCATCCCGCACAGCGCGGAGAACTTCGACCGATTTTAATTCTTCGGCGTTAGATAAATAATTCCGCCAGGGGCCACTGACCGGATCCATCTTAATGGCGCTGAAACCCATTTTTATGACTTTTTCAGCCGCGCGGGCGTAGTCAGCGGGCTCGGTCATTTTGTAATACCAGCCGTTTGCGTAGACTCGGATCTTCTCGCGTACAGGGCCGCCCAGTAGATTATAGACTGGCTGGTTACATGCCTTCCCAACAATGTCCCACATGGCGGCTTCGATCCCGGATAGGGCTGAGAAGAATTCCAGCGATCCCCGCCGCGCCGCATAATCATCAAATGCCATCTGCGTGAAGTGTTTGATCTGGAATGGATCTCGTCCGATCAGATAGCGCCCGAGTTCTTCGATGTGGGCCGTGACGGATCGATCTCGGTCGTACTGACTGTAGGCCTCACCCCAGCCGTACAGACCTTCGTCAGTTTCAATCTTTACGAAAATCCAATTCTTTCGCCAACCGGGATGAACCGTAACGCACCTAACCGAAGTCACCTTCATCTTCACACGTCTCCTTATTCGGGGTCTTTAACTTTAGAGTCGTTCAACCAATCTCAATTGGGGGTAAGCCCAAGTCAGCGTGCATTCGGAATATGAATTTTATTGTCTATGTGGCGCGGCGGATCAATATAAAGTTGCTCGCCGGTTTCTTGCATTCCTAAGTGATTTTAAACCAGCAACCGTTCATCATGCCCGCAATGACTTGCATGTTATGAGGCGGCCAGCCACCACAGTTGGTCACAATGACGTTGAACGACTGAGCCATGTGGGCCACTTTTTTGTATTCCTTATAGCCCATCATTATAACATACATTCGGTTGGATAAAGTCAACCGAAAGAGCCATTTTAACGTGTTTAATTGAAAATTATTACTTTTGCATTATTTATTTCCATCCTAATCGGCCTAGGGTCCAGACTCATTCAAATCCAGTAACAAATAAGAGCGGCGAGGCAAAGGGCCGCGAGGAAGTTTTCCGCATTTTTGTCGTAACGTGTAGCGACCCGGCGGAGGTCCTTGAGACGTCCGAACATGCGCTCAATGACGTTGCGCCCCTTATATCTGGTCTTGTTGAAAGGATGCGACTTCTTTCTGTTGGACTTGTTCGGGATGACGGGTCGGATACGCTGCGATTTCAGATAGCCCCGCCAATGATCGGCGGCATAGACAGCTTAATCAGTTGCAGGCCATTGTGGATGATGAGGAGCCGATTATCGAGGCCCTAACCTACTCCTATTTCTGCACTCCACCGCTTTTTTTCAGCCATAACGACAACCACAGGAATGCGGCAATACCCCTAGATCGACTACAAGACATAGCCTAGCACTTTATTGGGGTATATCCGCACTAAGGGGTTTGCTGTTAATAGGGGTATGGATATTGCAGGTTTAGATGATCTAAAGGTCGCCCTTGACCTTTTCCGCACAGCTATAGGGGCGGGAAAGGACGCCCCCTCGGCCTCTTACCTGATGGAGGGGAAAGGGAAGCTGCGACACAGACATTGGAGGAAGCTGGCAAGGCTGCCCAGATCGCAGAGGCAACTATCGCCCAAGCCCTGGGATACGAACTTTGCAAATGCGAGATTCCTCCAATTCCAATGTTAAAAATCGGCTATATGATGCCGCATGGGGGACGCCCCCTCACAGATGTTTACGAATGTCCAAGGTGCGAACAAACCACAGCTGGCTCGTATATGTTTGAGCGGAAGATAGATAAAAAACCACAGCATCCGCGCCGGGCCCGCTTACTTGAACGAGCCGCATGATTGGTAATTTAACGATGAATAAAATGATGTATCCATAAAATTACTCATTGACAAGTCTCCTATTTGGTAGGTGATTGAGCATAATTCATCACCGATCATCAATTGAGGACTTTCCGGTTTCCCTTTAACAATGGCTAATGCCCTTCTACAAGACCCATGAATCTACTTCCGCGCGCGCGGAAAGGCCATTCGCGCTACTACGGGAAGGACCTTATTTCCGGGTGTGGCTGACCGGCGGGTTGGCCAACACCATGCGCTGGCTGGAGATGTTAGCGGTCGGCGTTTACGTCTTCGATAAGACGGCCTCGCCGTTGATCGTCGCACTTGTTCTGTTTTGCCGTTTGGCCCCGATGACTCTGTTTGGTGCGACCCTCGGTGCGCTGGCGGAGCGCATGAACAAGAAGCACATATTACTATTCGGTCTAGGGGGTGTTGCAGCCGTTTCGTCCACTCTCGCCGTCTTGTTAATCATGGACATGGCAGAAATTTGGCACCTCGCGTTGGGAGGGGTTGTCAGCGGTTTTCTTGTCGCTATGGATTATCCAGTTCGGCGCAATATCATTGGCGAAATATGCGGGGTCGAGCGCGTCCGCGCGGGAATGGCGCTTGATGCCACCACCAATAATTTCACGCGAATGCTCGGACCTCCCTTAGGTGGGCTTCTTCTCGAGATCATAGGCCTTCATGGCGCGTTTATCCTGGGCGCCGTACTGCACGGCGTGGCCATAATATTAATCGTTGGCATGTCTTACGAGCCCGCACCCCGGGAACTGATACAGAAGAACTTTTTCGCGCAAATTTTAGAGGGTTTTGGGTATATCCGCACCCAACGAACCATCATCGCCATACTGATGATTACCATCATCTTCAATCTGTTTGCTATTCCATTCGCTTCTATGCTGCCCGTGATCGGCAAAGCTGAATTGGGACTAAGCGCCTTTCCCATCGGCGTTCTTGCCGCCGCGGATGGCGCGGGTGGTCTGGTTGGCAGCATTATGATTGCGCTCTGGCGTACCAACCGAATCACCCAAGTGTTATTTTTCGGTCCGATCATTTATTTGGCTTTCGTTTTACTTTTTTCGATTTCGACCTGGTATGCCCTTTCCGTTTTTTTGCTTTTTATAGCCGGTTTCGGTTTCGCCGGTTTTGAGGTCGGGCAAAGCACATTGATTTTTACTCAACCCAATCCGGAACTGCGCGGCCGGGTCATGGGCTTGTTGTCCATGACTATTGGTCTGCAGCCCCTCGGTGTACTGCACGTTGGATTGCTCGCTGATTTCTTCGGCGGCTCGACTGCCATAACGATCATTACGACGGAGGGGCTGATCGTGATCGGACTTTGCGGGCTGTTGTGGCCGGGGATGCGTAGACACGAAAATTTACCGGTACCATAAAAAAACTTGTCCGCTTTGGGTAAAAAGCAAACATTTTTATACCTGCCAAAGATGTCCGCTTTCGGGGAGGCGAAACAATAAAAAGGGGCGGCTAATGTCCATAAAATTAACCATGAAGCCTCAAGAAAGCGGAACACATGCCCGATGATACTAAATTCTTTTCAAATCAAGCAACCTAAAGCTAGCATCCCGAGGCCCAATGTCCGCTTTTGGCTATTAGCGGACTCTTTCCCACACCGTTAAATATGTCCGCTTTACCCCCGAAAGCGGACATCTCCCCAGATATAAAATATATAATTTTAGGTCAGCCCATAAATGTCTGCTTTTGGGGTAAGAACGGACATATTTTGCTTCCGCCCAAAGAGTCCGCTTATAACCAAAAGCGGACATTGGAAATGGGTGCTTGCATCAAATTTTAATGTCAAACTGGGTTATGTTCTGACTAGGGGTTTTAAGAACCCCAAACTTGTAAAGACGTCCCAAAATTCACTTGCTAGAGTATGTGACAGATTTTGCCCTTGACCACAGGATCACCAGCCCATGAACAGCGCATCCGATTCCAACCAAAACGCATTGTTGGCGACCGGCAAAGATATGATGGGCATTGTCA
>Ga0114996_10004499_pt1 | contig 16677 bp, 17 predicted proteins | sample ArcticOcean_MG_C_4_FD_87039 | JGI IMG/M metagenome (GOLD analysis project Ga0114996, IMG submission 87039) | Marine microbial communities from western Arctic Ocean - ArcticOcean_MG_CB4_134 | ecosystem: Environmental > Aquatic > Marine > Oceanic | place: Arctic Ocean: Canada Basin | collected...
CCGTGAGGAACCGGTTCCTAAGACCGGCGCGTATACCAATTCCGCCACTTGCCCGTGCACGAGTTATTATCAAATTAAAAGATAATGTCCAAGTCTATTAAACAACTTTAATATTACTGCCCTTTTTTACAATATAAATTCCTATTATTACAGCTAACATAGAAATAATAACTTTTGGTGTTATTAATTCTCCTAAAATTAAAAAACCCAAAATTACACCAAATATTGGTATTAAATATGCTACTTGAGCCTGAAAAACTAAACCATTATGTTTTAATATATAAAACCTTAGTAGCCAAGCAATACCAGTTGAAAAAACCCCTAAATATAAAAGTGATATTGTAGAATCTAATCGTGGTGACAAATTCCAGGGCTGTTCGATAAAAAATGATATTGGTAATAAGATTAGAGATCCCCAGATTAAAATTGAGGCAGTAACATTTTCATTTTTTTTATTACTAATTTTTAAGGTCAATAAACCTCCAATCACATAAAATGTAGATCCACACAAAATTAACAATGCTGAAACAAAATTGTTTTTATTAATCAATATATTATCTGAAAATAAAAAAACTATTCCTGAAAATCCCAATAAAATTCCTATTGTTTTTACTAAAGTAATTTTTTCATTTTTGGTAAAGAAATGAGCTAATACTGAAGCACTTAAAGGAGTACTAGCCATTAACAGTGCTGCTAAATTGCTTTGAACATTTTTTACTCCATAAGCAATAAGAAAAAAAGGTATAACTAAATTTATAATCCCAATAGAGGCAAACCAGTACCAATCTTTTGAAAATGCTTCTATCTTAATGTTTTTAACATAACATAATAAAACTACTGGAATAGCTCCAAGAAAAATTCTCAAGAATGCGATTGTAAGAGGTCCATAAGAATAAGTAGCAATTTTTATATTGAAGAAAGCTGAAGCCCAAATAAGAGCTAGTAATGTTAAAATAAAATAATCAAAAGACTTAGCTTCTCTCATTCTGATAATTCTTTCTCAATCCCATTAGTAATTTTAACTAAATCATTATAATTAATTTTAAAAATACAATTTGGGTGTCCTCCAGCAGCAAAAATATATTTAAATCTGTCTAGAGACCTATCTATTAAAACATCTAATTTTTTTATGTGGCCAACGGGTGAAACACCGCCTATTGAAAAACCAGTATTTTCTTTTACTTCATTGGCGCTAGCCATGCGTACATCTTTTTTATTTAAAATTTTTTTTAATTTATTTAAAGAACATCTCTTATCTCCAGCAACTAAGCAAATTAAAAAATGTTCTTCTGCTTTAAAAAGTAAACTTTTAACAATAGCTCCAATCTCACACCCCAATGAATCAGATGCATCTTTTGCTGTTCTAGCTGTATTATTTAAAACTATTACACTCAAATTAGAATCAAATTTTGATATTATATCTCTTACCCTCTTTACTGCTTTCTTTTCTAACATCTTTTCCATTTTTTTATTCTTTTTAAAACTGGTGGTGTATCCTCTACTACTAATCCTTTTCCATGCTAAATTTGTGACCGCTTAAGTGTTTTTCGTAGAAACTTTTTTTTAACCACAATTTGGGTGTATTTTATGTAACATTAGCCACTATTTGTATTTATGATATGTTTCAATTGCATACCTGTTATTTAATAATTTCATTTCATTAATACGCTGAAGTTAAGTAATGATACAACCTAAGGCTTTAAATAAAAACATTTAGTTTCAGGTATAATTATATATAGATAGATAATAAATGAGTGCTAGCAAAATTTTAAAATTGATAGAGGAAAAAGAAATTGAATATGTGGATCTAAGATTCACTGATCCTAAAGGAAAACTTCAACATGTTACAATGGATAAAACTATAGTTGATGAAGAAATGTTAAATGAAGGAACTTTTTTTGACGGATCTTCTATAGCTGGATGGAAAGCTATTAATGAATCAGACATGATACTAAAGCCTGATACTGAACGTGGAATTATAGATCCCTTCACTTCTCATAATACGTTGGTTTTATTTTGCGATGTATTAGATGCAGTTAAAAAAACTGCATATGAGCGTGATCCCAGAAGCACTGCTAAAAAAGCTGAAGATTATCTAAAAAAATCCGGAATTGGTGACAAAGCTTACTTTGGTCCCGAAGCTGAGTTTTTTGTATTTGATGATGTCAAATTCAAAAACGATATGAATGAGACTGGTTTTAAAATTGACAGCTCTGAAGGTCCGTACAATACAGGAAAAAATTATGAAAATGGAAATATGGGGCATCGCCCTGGAGTGAAAGGCGGTTATTTTCCAGTTCCTCCAGTAGACTCAGCTCAAGACATGCGAGGCGAATTTTTAAAATCGCTTAAAGATATGGGAATTAAAGTTGAAAAACATCATCATGAAGTAGCCCCCAGTCAACATGAATTAGGAATGTATTTTGGAACACTGACTAATCAAGCGGATAATATGCAACTTTATAAATATGGAGTTCATATGGTTGCCAATTCTTTTGGAAAAACTGCTACTTTCATGCCAAAACCAGTTAAAGGCGATAATGGGTCAGGTATGCATGTTCACCAATCATTATGGAAAGGTAGTGCAGCATTATTTTCGGGAAATAAATATGCGGGACTTTCTGATATGGCTTTACATTATATTGGTGGAATTTTAAAACATGCTAAAGCAATTAATGCTTTTGCGAATAGCACCACTAATAGTTATAAAAGATTAATTCCAGGTTTTGAAGCACCAGTTCTTTTAGCTTATTCAGCTAGAAATAGATCTGCATCTTGTAGAATACCTATTACTATGAATAAAAAATCTGCTAGATGTGAAATTAGATTTCCAGATGCGGCGGGAAATCCTTATCTGACTTTTGCAGCTATGTTAATGGCAGGAATTGATGGTATAAAAAATAAAATTAATCCAGGTAAGCCAGCGGATCAAGATTTATATTCTATGCCTGAAGATGAGGTTAAGAACATTCCTACGGTATGTGGCTCTTTAAGAGAAGCTATGGAAAGCTTAGATATTGATAGGAAATTTCTAACTGTAGGTGGGGTGTTTACTGATGATCAAATAGATGCATACATAGCTTTAAAATTTGAGGAAATTTATAAACTCGAGCATACGCCACATCCTATTGAGTTCGAAATGTATTACAGTTGTTAATTATCTCAACTATTTGCTCTCTTTATTTCTGTTTGTCGTTATTTTTTTATTACTCAATCTCGATAAACGTGTCAAAATCTATAATTGAATTAAAAAATATAAATACTAGTTTATTTCTTTATGAATGATTTTTTTAAAAAAACAGACTTGACCAGAAGTGTGGCTGAAAAAATAATCGATGAAACTCTCTTAAATAAAGATGATGGAGAGCTATACTTGCAAAACTCAATAAATGAAAATATTATTTTAGATGACGGAAAAATTAAAAATACTAATTTTACCAAAACTTACGGAATGGGTTTCCGTGGTGTGTCTGAAGACGTAACAGCTTATTGTCACACTAACTCTATTGATAAAAGCTCATTAGTAGATGCCTCTAAAAATATTAAATCAACATTGAGAAGTTTCAAGAGCTATAAACATAATAATTCAATTAGAAGAACAAATGAAAAATTGTATTCCGATCATAACCCTATAGGAGCAAAATCTCTCAAAGAAAAAATAAATCTTTTAAATACTGTAGATAAATATTTAAGATCAAAAAGCAATCTCATAAAACAAGTAACTGCAAGTATATCTACTGAAAAAAAAAATATAGAGATTATAAAAACTGGTGGATTGACACTTTCTGACAGTCAACCTCTAACCTCTTTTAAAATTTCTTTAATAATGAAAAAAGGAGCAAAAAACACTCAAGGTTCATACGCAACGGGAGGAAGGTTAACTTTTGATAGTTATGTTAATGAGAATAATTGGAAACACGTTTGTGATGAAGCTTTTCGGCAGGCTGAAATGAATTTAGATGCTAGAAAAGCACCAGCTGGGGAAATGGATGTTGTTTTGAACAATGGATGGTCTGGCGTATTGTTACATGAAGCTTTAGGTCATACTTTGGAAGGTGATTTTTTATATAAAAAAACATCAGTTTTCCACGATCAAATAGGAAACAAGATAGGAAATGAAAACATCACAGTAGTTGATGAGGGTAACATTTCTGGTCGACGAGGCTCTCTTAATATGGATGATGAAGGTGAAAAAACTCAAAGAAATGTTTTGATAGAAAATGGGAAACTAATTAAATTTATGCATGATCGTTTGAGTGCAAAACTTACCAAAAATATTCCAACAGGTAATGGTAGAAGAGAAAATTATATGTTTGCTCCCATGCCTAGAATGACAAATACTTTTATGATGAATGGAAAAAGCACAAGAGAAGAGATGATAAAATCTGTTAAAAAAGGAATATATGTTGATGCTCTAGGTGGAGGAAGTGTTGATATAGTTAGCGGCCAATTTAATTTTACAGTTAACAATGCATGGTTAATTGAAAATGGTAGACTTATTATGCCTATAGAAGGAGCCACTCTTATTGGGTCTGGACCAGAAGTTATAAAAAAAATTGAAATGATCGGTAATGATTTAAAATTAGACAATGGTTTTGGTACTTGTGGTAAATCAGGACAGTTAGTTCCTGTTGGGTTAGGGATACCATCATGCAAAGTTTTAATGACAGTCGGTGGAACAAAAACCTAATAATTTTTATGCTAAAAGAAAAGAAAGAATTAGAGAATCTAGCAAGTTATTGTATTGATGCATCGACTAAATTAGCTACTACAAACTGTGCAGTTAAAGTTAAAAATGTTATTTCAGAAACTGTTAATTTAAGAAATAAAAAAATAGAAAATTCAGAACGTAGTGATATTTTATCAATCAATATAACTACATATATAAATAAAAAGAAATCTAGCACTCAATTTACGTACATAGATAAAGAGAACACAAATTTAATGATAGAAAAATGTGTAGAATCTACAAAACTTTTACCAGATAATAAATTTAATTCGCTGCCTAATAAAAAATTGTTAGCTAAAAATTTTGAAGATCTGCTTTTATTTGATGCAACAACAATTAGTAACGAAAAAAAATTAGAATACCTAAAAGAAGTAGAGGATGCTGCTTTAAGCAATAAACTTATTTCCCAAACTAATGGGTCCTCTTTTAAACAGTCTAAAAGCAATTTTATAGTTGCTAATTCGGATGGCTTATTATCTGGTTACAAAAAATCAGAATTTTCTTCTTTTACAGACTTGGTGGCAAAAAAAAATGGCTCGGGAATGGAACGTGATTACTATTATGATTCAAAAGCATATCTGAAAGATATAATAAAGGCTAAAGATTTAGGAAACAATGCTGCAAAACTAGCTATTAGGAAATTAAATCCAAAAAAAACAAAAACTGAGTCAATTCCAATAATTTTTGAGAAGAGAATATCCAAAAATATTTTAGGAATTTTATCCTCAGCGATATCTGGCTCAAGCTTTGCAAGAGGTTCATCTTTTTTAAAAAAAAAAATGAATAATCAAATCTTTCCAAAGAGCATAAATATAATTGACGACCCGTTAATTAAAAAAAGTATTTACTCAATGCCTTTTGACAAAGAGGGAGTTGAATCAAAAAAAATATATTTGGTAAAAAATGGAATACTTGAAAATATTATTTTAGATAGTTATTATGCAAAAATGCTAAATAAAGAATCTAATGGAAGAGCTTCTGGATTAAGCAATGCATTTTTTGTACCGGGAAACAAATCTTATAAAGATTTGTTTGACTGCGGTAAAAAACTAATACTTATAACTGATATAATGGGAGCATTTGGAAATGCTACAACAGGAGAATTTTCTTGTGGGGCCACGGGAGTATATTATGAAAAAGATTTTTCTTACCCAATAAATAACTTTACATTAGGTGGAAAAATTGAAAATATTTTTAATAATATTATTTTGGCTGATGACCTTGAGTTTAAGTATTCCAAGAACTGTCCTACGGCACTTGTCACAGAAGGTTTAGTTGTAGGCGGATACTAAATATTTATTTTTTACTTTTTAAAATTTTCTTATCAGCTATTTTATTTTTATTTATGCCTTCCTTGATCGTGTAATCAAGAGTTCCATTAGCACCAGCTTCTACTGCTTTTCTTTGGGTTCGAAACAAAACTTTTTCCCTGGCTTCTTCTGCCAACTTACTCGCATGTTTTCCAAGATGTTTTGTATCTCTCATACAAAATATATTATATACAATTCGTCATTGTGGAGCAATATTGAATTAGGTCTTAAAAGATTCTCCACACCCACAACGCTCTGTTTCATTGGGATTTTTAAAGATAAAAGTCGAAGAAAGTTCCTCTTTTTTATAATCCATCTCAGTTCCTAAGAGATACATAATAGCTTTAGGATCTATTAAAACTTTTACTCCTTTATCCTCAATAATTTCATCATTTGGGTTAGTTTTTTTTGCATACTCCATGACATAGGACATCCCAGCGCATCCTCCTGAAGCAACACCCACTCTTAAACCAATTATAGGTTCTTTTGCTTGTGCCATAATTTCCTTAACTCTTTCGGCAGCTCTATCACTTAATGTAATGACTTGTTTGCTCATAAATTTAATTCCAGTTTTGCCGCTTCAGACATTTTATCCTTATCCCAAGGAGGATCCCAAACCAAATTAAGAGTTACATCTGAAACTCCTTCCACCTTCTTTATACTATCTTTAACTTCATTAGGCAAACTCTCAGCAACCGGACAATTGGGTGATGTCAAAGTCATATCAACATTTACTTTATTTTTTTCATCTACTTCAACTTTATAAATTAAACCCAATTCATAAATATTCACTGGTATTTCTGGATCAAAAATTTTTTTAATTTCTTCTATGACTTTACTTTTAATATCATTCATTGGTCACCAACCTCTGTATTAACATCTGATTTTTCTCCATCCATTGCGGAAGTTAACGTATGCCATGCTAAGGTAGCACATTTAACTCTCATCGGGTACTGTTTAACTCCAGATAAAGACATAATTTTTATTTTTTGATCTTCATTTAATTCATTTAATTTTATTTCATCCGCATTCTTGATCATATTTATAAATGAACTTATTATTTTTTTAGAAATTTCAATAGATTTTCCTTTAACTAACTCAGTCATTATCGATGTTGAGGCCATAGAAATGGCACATCCACTTCCTTTAAAAGTTAAATCTTCAACTTTATTTTCATTATTTAATTTTAGGAAAATTTCAACTTGGTCTCCACAAAGTGGATTATGTCCTTTGGCTTGATGTGTGTGTTTATCACATTTTCCAAAATTTCTTGGATTTTTACCATGCTCTAAAATTATATCTTGATATAGTTCTTTTAAATCCATTATTTTAATTCAAAAACCTTTCTACATTTTTCAATTGCTGAACAAAGAATATCTATGTCTTCTTTTGTATTGTAAATACCAAATGAAGCTCTGGCTGTTGCTGATAAGTTTAATCTTTTATGTAAAATTTGGCAACAATGATGTCCCGCTCTAATAGCCACACCTTCCTCATCAACAATTGTTGAAATATCATGAGGATGAATTCCTTTTATAGTGAAAGATATAACTCCAGCTTTATTTTTTGGATTCCCGACAATGCTTACTGAATTAATTGTTTTAAGTTTGTCCAATGCATAGTTAGTAATTTCTTTTTCATGTTTTATTAAATTATCAAAACCAATTGAGTTCATAAATTTAATTGATTCATTAAAGGCAACTACTTCAGCAGTTGGCATTGTTCCTGCTTCATATTTTTCAGGTATGGGAGCATAAGTAATTCTATCTTTTTCTACTTCGTTGATCATTCCTCCACCTCCTATAAATGGAGGCAATTGCTCAAGCCACTTTCTTTTTGCATATAAAACGCCGACACCAGTAGGTCCATAAACTTTGTGACATGAAATTGCATAAAAATCACAATCTAGATCTCTTACATCAATTTTAATATGGGGAGCGCTTTGACATCCATCAATTAAAACTGGAATTTTCTTTTTTTTTGCTATTTCAATGACTTCTTTTACTGGAACTATTGTGCCCGTAACGTTTGATAAATGAGTAATTGCAATTATTTTAGTTTTGGTGGTTATTAATTCTTTTAGCTTTTCAAGTATAATATCTCCATCATCATTAATGGGTAAAAATTTAATGATTGCACCTTTTCTTTCTCTTAAATAATGCCAAGGTACATAGTTTGAATGGTGTTCTAGTTCTGTTATCAAAATTTCATCACCTTTATTTATATTTTGTTGGCCAAAAGTAGTTGCAACTAAATTAATTGCTTCAGTAGCATTTTTGGTAAAAATAATTTCATCTTTTGATTCTGCATTAATAAAGTGTTTTACACTAGCCCTGGTATCTTCAAATTTATTTGTTGCATTGACAGCTAGTGAATGAATGCTTCTTCCTGTGTTTGAAAATTCATTTTTATAAAAATGATCTAGTGTCTTTAAAACTCCTATTGGTTTTTGAGCTGAGTTTGAACTATCTAAATAAACCAGTTGTTTGCCATTTACTTTATTTGAAAAAATGGGAAATTGAGATTTTATTGCATTAACGTCCATTGATTTGATCCTCTAATTTATTTTCAACAAAAATTTTTATAGAAGGGTTTTTAATAAATTCAATTATATCATTTAAAAAACCTTTTACTAAAAGTTTAACTGATTCTTCTCTGTTTAATCCTCTTGCCATAAGGTAATAAAGAGCATCTTCATCAATATTGCCTGATGTTGATCCGTGGGTACATTTAACATCATCTGCGTAAATTTCTAATTCTGGTTTTGAATTAAATTCAGCATCATCATTAATCAACAATGCCTTGCTTAATTGGTACGCATTAGTTTTTTGGGCAACATTTTTTACATAAATTTTCCCCTGAAATATTCCTTTGCTATCAGAATTGAGAACTTTCTTTATTTTTTGAAAACTTGTGCAATTTGGTGCTAAATGGTTTATGCGGGTTTTAATTTCTTGATGCTCACCTTTTTTTAAAAACAAAGCTGACATTATATTGCAATTACATTTATCCTCAATTAGATCGCACTCTATATCGAGTTTATTAAACTTTAATCCTGAAGAAAAAATAAGGTTCGAGTAATCAGAATTATAAAATAGTTTATTTTTTATATATTTATGAAAGAAACCATTACTTTTATCATGTTGTATATATAAGCTTTTTAATTTTGAATTCTTTTCTAACTCTATATCTTCATGAACATTACTTATAAAGTTAAACTTAGATTCATTAACGGTGTATTCAATAACATGAAGCTCAGAATTCTCATTAATTTTGATTCTATTTTTATTATTTAGTATTTTATTTTTAATGTCTTTAGTAAAATAATTATAAATAATTAGAACTTTTTTAAATTTATAATTTCTTTCAACTTCTAAAAAATATCCATTTTCAGATAAAGCATGATTCAAGCATACCAATGGATTTTTACTAATTTGCTGGTTAATGTCTTTATCGTAGATATTTATTTTAATTTTTTTTTTTTCTTCAAAATTAAAATTACTAGAATGCAAACTTCCATTAACAAGAAAAATATAATTATGATCAAAATCTTTAAGTAGATTCATTTTTGGCGTGTTGTAAGATAAATCTTGAATACTCAGCTCATCAAAATTTTTATTTACTATGTCTTTGAAGTCTGAAAATTTCCAATCTTCAAGTCGTTTATTAGGGAAACCAACAGACTTAAAAAAATCTAAATTTTGTGTTCGATAATTTTTTTCTTTTTCGGATATTTTTTTTATTTTATCAATTCTACTTGAATTGATTTCAAAATCTTGCATCATTTAATTTAGTTTTTCGTATCCAGTTTTCTCTAATTCTTGTGCTAGTTCGCCACATCCGGTTTTAACTATTTTACCATTAGATAGAACATGAACGAAATCAGGCTTTATATAATCGAGTAGTCTTTGGTAATGAGTTATGACCAAGAAAGATTTTTTTTTATTCCTTGATGAATTAACACCTTTTGCAACAATTTTTAAGGCATCAATATCTAAACCGGAGTCCGTTTCATCTAATATACAAAGGTTAGGATCTAATATTTTCATCTGCAGAATTTCATTTTTTTTCTTTTCTCCTCCTGAAAAACCAACATTTAGTTGACGTGATAAAATTTTTTCATCGATTCCTAATTCCAAACATTTTTCTTTTACTAGTTTTAAAAATGATAGTGTATCTAATTCATTTTCTCCTTTAGATTTAAGAACAGAATTTAATGATGTTTTTAAAAAATTATTTGTATTAACTCCTGGTATTTCTAAAGGATATTGAAAAGCTAAAAAAATACCTTTTTGCGCCCTTTTCTCTACAGGAAGTTCTTTTAGGTCTTCACCTTGAAATTTTAATTCTCCAGAAATTTCATATCCATTTTTTCCTGAGAGAACATTTGCTAAAGTGCTTTTTCCAGAACCATTAGGTCCCATTATCGCATGAACTTCGCCAGGATTAATAGATAAATTTAATCCCTTTAATATTTTTTTATCGTTTATAGATGCTTCTAAATTTTTAATTTCTAACATTATCCAACACTTCCTTCTAAACTAATTCCTACTAATTTTTGAGCCTCAACAGCAAATTCCATAGGTAATTGTTGCAGAACTTCTTTGCAAAATCCATTTACTATTAAACCTATTGCTTCTTCTTGGTTTAGGCCTCTTTGATTGCAATAATATAGCTGTTCTTCATTAATTTTTGATGTTGTAGCTTCATGCTCAACAATAGCAGAAGAACTTTTATTTTTTATATAAGGAACTGTGTGGGCTCCACATTTATTACCCATTAGCAACGAATCGCATTGAGTATAGTTTCTTGCATTTTTAGCTTTCTTGTTTATATCAACTAAACCTCTATAGGTATTGTCCGCAAAGCCTGCAGAAATCCCTTTAGATATAATTTTACTTTTTGTATTTTTTCCAAGATGAATCATTTTTGTTCCTGTGTCAGCTTTTTGATGATTGTTTGTAATCGCTATTGAATAAAATTCACCAACAGAATTATCACCTTGCAAAATACAACTTGGATACTTCCACGTGATTGCAGATCCCGTTTCTACCTGCGTCCATGAGATTTTAGAATTTTTTCCTCTGCATGCACCTCTTTTTGTAACAAAATTATAAATTCCTCCTTTTCCATCCTTATCGCCAGGATACCAATTTTGAACTGTTGAATATTTTATTTCAGCATCATCTAAAGCAATCAGTTCTACATTAGCCGCATGAAGCTGATTTTCATCTCTCATTGGAGCGGTACACCCTTCTAAATAACTAACATAACTTCCTTTGTCGGCAATGATTAAAGTTCTCTCAAATTGTCCTGTTTCTGAAGCATTGATTCTAAAATAAGTTGACAACTCCATAGGACATCTAACTCCTTCCGGAATATAAACAAATGATCCATCAGTAAAAACAGCTGAATTTAAAGTGGCAAAGTAATGATCGTTTACCGGAATAACAGTTCCAATATATTTTTTTACTAAGTCAGGATGCTTTTGAATTGCCTCTGATATAGGACAAAAAATAATACCTTTTTTTGTTAATTCATCTTTAAAAGTAGTTGCTACTGACACTGAGTCAAAGACCGCATCAACAGCTATACCGCTAAGTTTTTTTTGTTCTTGTAAAGGAATTCCTAGTTTTTTATATGTTTCTATTAATTTTGGATCTACCTCACTAAGATCTTTTGGTTTATTTTCTACACTTTTTGGCGCAGAATAATAGTATAAATTTTGATAATCAATCTTAGGATACTTTGGTTTTTGCCAATTTGGCTCTTTTAAATTTTTTAATCTTTCATACGCTTTAAGTCTCCAATTCAACATCCATTCTGGTTCTTTTTTTATATTAGATATAAATTTTATAACATCTTCATTAAGCCCTTTTGGAGCTCTTACACTTTCTATGTCAGTAGTAAAACCATATTTATACTCTTTTACTTTTTCTAACTCTTGTTGCTTCATTAATTGACTTCCTTTTGATTGTTTTTATTTTCTCTATAAAGAATATCCTTGATTGTATTTTTTTCAAAAAAAATATTTATATGGGTTTCTAACTCGTCCCACAGACTGTGCGTAATACACTTAACTAACTTTCCATTGCACCCTCTTTTTGCTTCCTTTTTACATCCAACAGTTTTTACTTTTTCATCAACAGCTTTAATTACACTTGATAATTTTATATCTTCAGGTTTTTTTGCTAAAGAATATCCACCACTTGGACCTCTTGCACTTTTCACTAAGTTATCTCTTTTTAACTTTAAAAAAATTTGTTCTAAGAACGCCACAGAAATACCTTGTCTTAAAGATATGTCAGATAAGCTTGTAGGTTGATCAGTATTAGATTTAGCTAAATCAGCCATGGCCATTACTGCGTATCTTCCTTTGCTTGTTAGTTTCATATTAAATAATCTTTCTATAACAAGGATTATTTAACAATTCCTACTAAAAAGGTCAAGTATATAATAAATAAAATTCTTTGTGTTTAAACATGTTATAAAACTTATCTCTTTTTTGAAAATAATTATCATTATTAGTTTATTTATGAGAAACGAAAGTAAAGAAATTTTTATACCCGGTCCTTGTGGAAGAATCCAAGCAAAATATGTTCAGTGCAAGCAAATTGGCGCACCGATAGCTTTAGTTTTACAACCTCACCCACAATACGGAGGAACCATGAACAACAGAATAATATATGAAACTTACAATGCTTTTTATAAAAATGGATTTTCAGTTATAAGAATAGATTTTAGAGGTGTAGATAAAAGTGATGGAGTTTTTGATGATGGACAAGGCGAACTGTCAGATGCTGCTGCTGCACTAGACTGGATAGAAAAAGAAAATCCAGGATTTAGTCAATGTTGGATTTCAGGATTTTCATTTGGTTCATTGATTTGCATGCAACTAATTATGAGGAGACCAGAAGTAAATAATTTTATAGCTATCTCTCCCCAGCCTAATGTTTATGATTTTACTTTTTTAGCACCATGTCCTATTTCAGGTTTAGTTTTATATGCTAAAAATGATGAGCTGGTTTCAGAAGAAAGCTTATTTACTCTGAAAAAGAGATTAGACTTACAAAAAAATATTGATGTTAAATTTGATCCAATTTTAAATGCTAATCATTTTTTTAAAGGTAAGGAAAAAGATTTATCAGGTAGAGTAAATGATTATTTAAAAGAAAAAATTACAATAATTTAATTTTTAATAATTACTCCACCCATGCAAGGGCTGCTTACACTTGTAGTTTCTGGAAAAGAAATTGGTAAATTAAGCCACGATCTAATAGCGAGATAAGCAAATGCTTGTGACTCTACAAAATCTCCATCTATTCCGTAATCATCTATAAGTTTTACTTGTTTATCAAAATTTTTAATCATGTCTACTAAAAATTTATTTTTCCTCCCGCCCCCACTTAAGATTACTTTTTCTCCTACGTTGTTTTTTTTATTGATCAAAAAAAAATTAATTAATATGTTTGCTGTGAGATAAGTTAGAGTAGCGGCTCCATCTTGTAAAGATAAGCCTTTAACAAACGAAATATCAAAATCACTAGTATCGTATGACCTTTTATTTAAATTGGAAGCGTGAAAGGAATCCTGATATTGCTCTAAAATTGTTTTATTTACCTTTCCAGACTTCGCTATATCTCCATTATTATCATATTTTTTTTCAGAATTAGTTCTTATCCATTTATCTATTAAACACATTCCTGGACCTTCATCTTTTGCAGATAGCTTTCCATCGCCACAAATAGTTGTTACGTTTAATATTCCTCCTATATTAAAAAAACTTACTGGTTTAATATTAAATTTTTTTTCTAACATTTGATGAAATACAGGTGTTAAGGGGGCACCTTCTCCTCCATTTTCTAGATCGTTTTGTCTAAAATTATAAACAACTGTTTTATTTGTAATATTAGAAAGGAGTTCCCCATCACCTAATTGTTTTGAAAATTTTTTTTTTGCATTATGAAAAATGGTCTGACCATGAAATCCTATGAAATCAATATTTACTCTTGATTTTTTTATGATTTCAGTTGAGACTTTTCCGTGGAATAAGGTGATTTTTTTTTCAATTTCTATTATTTCTGTAGACAGCTTTTTTAGATCTTCAAAATTTCCTATTTTATCTCTAAGAGTAATTAAATCTTTATAAATAACGTGCGGATATTCAAAATACTGATCTACAATTACCTTATATTTTGTCTCACCATCTGATTGAATTATAGAGGCATCAACTCCATCCATTGATGTTCCGCTCATTAGGCCTAAACTATAATAACTTTTGTTCATAAATTATATTTAATTTAAAAGGAATCTTGTATATTACAACTCTAAAGAAGGTATAAATCATGCAAGATACATTTCTAATAGAATTTCAAAAAAGAGGTTACTTTAACCAATGTACTGATCTTAATTCTTTAAACGAATTGATGTCAAAGTCAAAAATTAAGGCTTACATTGGTTTTGATTGTACCGCTCCAAGTCTACATGTGGGAAGTTTAATGCAAATAATGAGTCTTCGTTTATTACAAAAAAATGGGCATCAACCAATTGTTCTGTTAGGTGGAGGAACAACTCTTATAGGCGATCCATCCGGAAAAGATGAAACTAGAAAAATTCTTGACAAAAAAGAAATTAACAAAAATATTATACAAATAAAAAATGTTTTTAATATTCTTTTAAAGACAAAAAATCCAAAAACAAAACCAATTTTTGTTAATAATTATTCGTGGTTAAGCAAATTAAACTATATAGATTTTTTAAGGGAAATTGGGAAACATTTTACTATAAATAAGATGTTAACTTTTGACAGCGTAAAACTGCGATTAGAAAGAGAGCAATCTTTAAGTTATATGGAATTTAATTATATGATGCTTCAAGCTTATGATTTTTATGAATTAAATAAGAGACTTGAATGCTCTTTACAAATTGGAGGCTCTGATCAATGGGGAAATATTGTTAATGGAACCGACTTAATAAAAAGAAAAAGCAAAGTTCAAACTTATGGATTAACAACACCACTGATAACAACTTCATCTGGAGCCAAAATGGGAAAAACAGAAAAAGGAGCAATTTGGTTAAATAAAAAAATGCTTTCTTCCTATGAATATTGGCAGTTCTGGAGAAATACGGATGATAAAGATGTTATAAAGTTTTTAAAATTATTTACAGATTTAACTCTAAATGAAATAAATAAGCTGGAAAGCAACAATCAAGATATAAATAAACTTAAAATTATACTAGCTAATGAAACAACATCGTTACTTCATGGAACTAAAACTGCGAAAAGCGCTGAACTAACAGCAGAAAAAACTTTCAAAGAAAAATCTTTTGGCAAAGATCTTCCCACAATAAAACTAAATAAAAATGAAATAAAAAGTGGAATCAAAGTTCTTGATCTTATTTTAAAAACAAACCTCGCTAGTTCAAAAAGTGAAATTAGAAGAATGATAATGAATAGAGGATTTAAAATTAATAATGAAATTCTGCTAGAAGATACTAAAATAATCTATGAGAATAATTTTGATGCAGATGGTAGTTTAAAAATTTCTCATGGCAAGAAGCAACACGTTCTTATAAAAATTATTTAGATTATTCTTCTTTTCTTTTTTTCATTTTTTCTACAGCTCTTACTATGAATCTGGGTGTTAGAGTTTTAATGGGATTTACCGTAGTTTTAATATCTGTTGGATGTCCCTTCATTTTAAAGCTAACACCAACAACACCTTCTCCAGTTTTCTTTCCTACAAGAATATTACCAACAACTGGAATAGATGCTATAATTTCATTCAATTTAGTTGCAGGAACCAGTGTGCCTCTTAAGCTAACAAGTTTTCCTTTATCAACGTATCCGCTAAGAAGAATAGATACGGCCGGACCAATTGCTAGGACATCATCAATATTCATCATATTGCCTTTTGTATTTGACTTCATTTCAAACGATTCAAAACTTATGCCTTCACCACTAAGCGTGTCTGCGATACCTCGTAAAGATGCTAGTGTCAATAGTTGAGCCAAAGCAGGAACTTTGGAAACTTTAAATTCTGATATCAACAAAATTGATTCTGATTTATCCTTTAATATTGTTGATTCATATACCAACTTACCGCCCTCAAAACCTTTTATAAAATCAAAATTTTTAATGAAAGGCTTTGCTCTATCTGAGATTAATTGAAATGTTTTTTTTTCACCATCACCTTGATAAAGTGACATTTCAATTATTTCTTTTTCAGAAAAGTTTCCTTTCATGCTCAACTTGTTAAATGAACCATTTTTTATTGAAGCAATCATGGCAATATCAACCAAACTATCACCTGGTCCCGTTATAGCTTTTTTAAAACTAATTTTGATATCGCTAGTAAATTTTTTACTAAAAGCATTTCCTTTTGTTTTCTTAAAAAGTGCTTTTAGCAATGGACCTGCATCAAATACATCGCCATAAACTGAAATTTTATCTCTTTTTTTAACTATAAAATCATTATTTTTTAAATTATTTGCAAAAGTTACTATTTCAATTTTTTTGAAATTATTTACCTCAAATTTCTTATTTAATTTTAAATTTAAAAGAATAAAATCTTTAATTCTAAAGCCACCCATTAACAAAACTGGATTTTTTTTTGTAATAAAATATAATATTTTATC
>Ga0114996_10004500_pt1 | contig 16677 bp, 27 predicted proteins | sample ArcticOcean_MG_C_4_FD_87039 | JGI IMG/M metagenome (GOLD analysis project Ga0114996, IMG submission 87039) | Marine microbial communities from western Arctic Ocean - ArcticOcean_MG_CB4_134 | ecosystem: Environmental > Aquatic > Marine > Oceanic | place: Arctic Ocean: Canada Basin | collected...
AAACTTACAAGTTGTAAAGACTGATGTTGAACTCGGTATAATAATGATAAAAGGGGCGGTTCCTGGGTCAAAAGGCGGCTGGGTAACTATCAAGGATGCTGTAAAAAAGAAACTTTCAGATAATATTATTTACCCAGCAGCCTTGGCTTCCGCTATTTTACAAGCCGAAAACAATATAGTGCTGACTGGTGACATATCTGGTGTTGATCCGGTTGTTGACGCAGTTCCTGAGGGGGGCAAGAATAATGAAAGCTGATGCTATTAAGCTTGATGGAACCAAGGCAGGAACTGTTGAGCTGGATGATAAAATCTTTGCTCTAGTTCCAAGGGCCGATATTCTTCATAGAGTTGTTCGTTGGCAGCGTAATGGAGCGCAGGCCGGAACGCATAAGGTTAAGACTCGGTCGGAAACCGCATATTCCGGAAAAAAAATATACAAGCAAAAAGGAACTGGTGGGGCTCGTCACGGCGATCGTAATGCCCCAATCTTTCGTGGAGGTGGCGTTTATAAGGGCCCAACACCGCGTAGTCATGCTCATGACTTACCAAAAAAGGTTAGGAAGCTGGGTTTGATGCACGCGCTCTCTGCTAAGGTAGCAGCGGGTGAGTTGATAGTTATCGATATAGTTGATTCTGCTAATCTTAAAACAGGAAGCTTGGCTCGACAAATTAAAGAGCTGGGCTGGAAGCGCACATTAGTTATTGATGGTACTTCTGTTGATGTGGGTTTTGAGAGAGCCTCTAGAAATATAGAGGGTCTTGATATTTTGCCGTCAGCTGGAGCTAATGTTTACGATATTTTAAAGCGTGACACACTTGTTTTGACTAAATCAGGTATTGCGGCATTGGAGGCTAGATTAAGGTGAGTTTGAAAACTGAACATTACGATGTAATTCGTCATCCTATAGTAACAGAAAAAGCAACCATGGCTTCTGAGGCAAACGCGGTAGTATTTGAGGTCTCTATGGATGCTAATAAGCCAGTTATTAAGGCTGCTGTTGAGGCTCTTTTTAATGTGAAAGTTAAGGCGGTCAATACATCGATTATTAAAGGTAAGTTGAAAAGATTTCGTGGTAGGTTAGGTAAAAGAAAAGATAGAAAAAAAGCGTATGTGACGCTTGAAGAGGGAAACACGATAGATGTTTCCACGGGACTTTAGGATAGCATTTAACCCTTGCCATTTAGATAAGTGGTAAGATTTTCTGAAACTGACCTTAAAAGGTCTAAAGTAAACGGAAGACAGAAAGCATGGCATTAAAGTCGTATAAACCAACGACGCCAGGCCAGCGAGGGCTGGTTCTGATTGACCGTTCGGAACTTTGGAAGGGTCGCCCTGTCAAACTTTTAACAGAAGGTTTGACGAAAAACGGCGGTCGAAACAATACCGGACGAATAACAATGCGTCGAAAAGGTGGGGGAGCTAAGCGCCTTTATCGTATAGTCGATTTCAAACGAACAAAACATGACGTTTGGGGAGTGGTCGAACGAATTGAATACGACCCTAATCGGACAGCATTTATTGCTTTAATTAAGTATGATGATGGAGAGCAAACATATATATTGGCGCCTCAGAGATTGGCTATAGGAGATAAAATAATTTCCTCTGCTAAGGCTGACGTTAAACCTGGAAATGCTATGCCATTCTCCGGATTGCCGATCGGTAGTATAGTTCACAACGTAGAGTTGAAGGTTGGTAAGGGCGGTCAGATAGCAAGAGCGGCTGGGACCTATGCTCAATTTGTTGGTCGAGACGGAGGATATGCTCAGATACGTCTTTCATCGGGAGAGCTAAGATTGGTTAGGCAGGAGTGTATGTGTACCGTTGGAGCTGTCTCTAACCCAGATAACTCCAACCAGAACATCGGCAAGGCCGGGAGAAATAGGCATAAGGGTATTAGGCCGTCTGTTCGGGGTGTTGTAATGAACCCAGTCGACCACCCGCATGGCGGTGGTGAAGGCCGTACGTCTGGTGGTAGACATCCTGTTACACCATGGGGCAAACCGACTAAGGGTGCTAAAACTCGAAATAAGAATAAGCCTTCCAGTAAGTTAATATTGCGTTCGCGTCACGCTAAGAAGAAGGGTCGTTAGTTATGTCAAGATCAGTATGGAAAGGCCCTTTTGTAGACTCGTATGTTTTAAAAAAGGCTGAAAAAGCAAAAGCAGGTGGTAGAAAAGATGTAATTAAAATTTGGTCACGTCGCTCGACAATATTACCGCAGTTTGTCGGTTTAACCTTTGGCGTATATAACGGCCGCAAACATATACCAGTCAATGTCTCCGAAGATATGATTGGTCAAAAGTTTGGAGAGTATTCTCCTACCAGAACCTATTATGGGCATGGTGCGGATAAAAAAGCGAAGAGGAAGTAGCTATGGGTAAGGAAAAAAATCCACGCCGTGTGGCTGATAACGAGGCTTTAGCAAAATTAAAAATGCTTAAAACCTCACCTCAGAAGTTAAATTTAATCGCTCAGTTGATTAGAGGTAAGAAAGTCGGAAAAGCACTGGCTGATTTGACGTTTTCTAAAAAAAGAATATCGGATGATGTTAAAAAGTGCCTTCAGTCCGCAATAGCAAATGCAGAGAACAATCATAATCTAGATGTGGACGAATTGATTGTCGCAGAGGCGTATGTTGGGAAAAATATGACATTGAAACGTGGTAGACCAAGAGCCCGAGGACGGTTTGGAAAAATAATGAAACCATTTTCGGAATTAACTATAAAAGTTCGTCAAAATGAGGAGCAAGCCTAATGGGTCAAAAAGTAAATCCGATCGGCATGCGCCTTCAGGTTAATCGTACTTGGGATAGTCGTTGGTACGCAAACTCTAAGGATTTTGGTAATCTTTTATTAGAAGATCTTAAAATTAGAGAATTTGTAAAAGTTGAGTGTAAGCAGTCAGGAATTAGTCGCGTTATAATTGAGAGGCCTCACAAAAAGTGCCGTGTAACGATATATACGGCTAGACCCGGAGTTATTATTGGAAAAAAAGGAGCCGATATTGAAGGGCTTCGAAAAAAGATAGCTAATTTCACTGATAGTGAGCTTCATTTGAATATTGTTGAGGTCAGAAAGCCTGAGCTAGATGCTCAGTTGGTTGGGGAATCCGTAGCTCAACAACTTGAGCGAAGAGTTTCTTTTAGACGTGCCATGAAGCGCGCTGTTCAAAGCGCAATGCGAATGGGGGCTCTAGGTATAAGAGTGAATGTTGCAGGTCGTCTTGGTGGAGCTGAAATAGCACGTACTGAGTGGTATCGCGAGGGGCGAGTACCTCTTCATACCTTACGAGCAGATATCGACTACGCCGCTGTAGAGGCAAAGACTGCATATGGAATTATTGGAATAAAAGTGTGGATCTTTAAGGGTGAAATTATGGAGCATGATCCTTCAGCTCGAGATCGTAAATTGCAGGAACTCCAGGATGGCCCGGCGCCTCGTGGCTCAAGCGGTCGTCCAAGCGGTCGTCGGTAGGGGGGAATAAGCTATGTTACAACCAAAGCGTACGAAATTTCGAAAAGCTCACAAAGGCCGGATTCACGGTGAAGCAAAAGGTGGTACTATGCTATCTTTTGGGACTTACGGGCTAAAAGCTATTCAACCAGAGAGAATTACTGCACGTCAGATAGAAGCAGCTCGTAGAGCTATGACCCGTCATATGAAGAGACAGGGCCGTGTTTGGATTAGGATATTCCCGGATCTCCCTGTATCATCAAAGCCGACTGAGGTTAGAATGGGTAAAGGTAAGGGCTCAGTTGATTTCTGGGCAGCAAAAGTAAAACCCGGAAGAGTGATGTTTGAGATTGACGGGGTAACTGACTCTGTGGCAAGGGAGGCACTCAGATTAGCCGCAATGAAGTTGCCTATAAAGACAAGAGTAGTTGCGCGGGAAGATTGGTAAAGATATTGGAGCTCTTATAGAGTTTGGAATTATAGAAATTGGATAGAATGTCGAAAATTATCGACGTATTCTGATGAGAGGATTGGGCGATGAACGCCAAGGAATTAAGGGAAAAAACGGTTGATCAACTTAACGAAGAGTTGCAGAAGCTAAAAAAGGAATCGTTTAATTTGCGTTTCCAACAAGCAACAGGTCAGCTGGAGAACACTTCTCGGGTGCGTCAGGCACGTAGAGAAGCAGCCCAGGTGAAGACTATTATTAATGAAAAAGTCGCACTAGCGGCAGTTGAATAAGGATTGTAAGTTAGATGCCTAAACGTATTCTTACAGGTAACGTAACAAGTGACCAAAACGAGCAAACCGTGACGGTTCAAGTGGAGCGTCGATTTCGGCATCCACTTCTAAAGAAAATTATTCGAAGTTCAAAAAAATATAGAGCTCACGATGAAGACAATAAATTTAAAGTAGGGGACTCAGTGCGCATCCAAGAGTGTGCGCCTAAGTCAAAATCAAAACGCTGGGAAGTTCTCGTCAATTAGGCGATTTTAACCAGGTAATTCGAAACCTTGGGGCTTGTCTCCAAAGGTCGGGAGTAAAATAAATGATCCAGATGCAAACAAATCTGGATGTTGCTGATAATTCTGGCGCTCGCCGAGTTCAGTGCATCAAAGTATTAGGTGGTTCTAAGCGTCGATATGCATCAGTAGGTGATGTAATAGTCGTGTCGGTGAAAGAGGCAATCCCTCGTGGTCGTGTCAAAAAAGGCGATGTGCGTAAGGCCGTTGTCGTGCGCACAGCCAAAGAGATAAAAAGAGCCGATGGAACCTCGATAAGATTTGATTCAAATGCGGCTGTTATTCTTAGTACTAGTAATGAACCACTCGGAACGCGTATTTTTGGTCCGGTGGTTAGAGAGCTTCGATCTAAGAATTTCATGAAAATTATTTCATTAGCACCGGAGGTTTTGTGATATGGCAGCAAAATTAAGGAAAGGCGATAAAGTTCGCGTTTTGGCCGGAAAAGATAAGGGTAAAGAAGGAGAAATTCTTCAAGTTTTCCCCGCTAAGGGCAAGGTATTGGTCGAAGGTATTAATATTGCAATAAGACATGTAAAGCAAAGCCAAAGCACTCAGGGAGGTAGAGTTCCGAAAGCAATGCCAATTCAAATTAGTAATTTAGCGTTAATGGACACAGATGGCAAAGTCACCAAGGTGGGTTTTAGGCTAGATGGAGATAGTAAAATTCGTTTTGCTAAAACTACAGGAGAACCCATCTGATGTTAGATCCAGAGACTTACGTCCCAAGATTAAAGGTGTTGTATAAAGAAAGCATTAGACCCGCGCTTCGGGAGGAATTTTCGTATACTAACGATATGCAAATCCCTCGTTTAGATAAGATAGTTCTAAACATTGGGTGTGGAGCTGAAGCAGTAAGGGATACAAAGAAAGCAAAGTCCGCACAGCAAGATCTGACGTCAATTGCAGGTCAAAAAGCTGTAGTTACAAAAGCAAAAAAATCTATCGCTGCATTTCGAGTGCGTGAAGATATGCCATTAGGTACCAAGGTTACCTTGAGGGGTGCACGTATGTACGAGTTTTTAGATAGGCTAATAACAGTAGCGATGCCTCGTATTCGTGACTTTAGAGGGGTGTCTAGTAAGTCCTTTGACGGTGGTGGAAATTATGCCATGGGTCTTAAAGAGCATATTGTTTTCCCAGAGGTTGACTTTGATAAGGTCGATGAAGTTTGGGGAATGGATATTATAATTTGCACCAACGCATCCACAGACGCGGAAGCAAAGAGCTTGTTGAAACATTTCAACATGCCCTTCAACAATTAATCCGCGGGAGGAATAGTAAAAATGGCAAAGAAATCAATGGTCGAACGAGAAAAGAAAAGAGCTAAGCTTGTAAAAAAGTTTGCAGTAAAAAGGTTGGCGCTAAAACAGGTGGCCGATAATAGAGAGCTTCCTATGGAAGAGCGTTTTACAGCTCGCTTGAAGCTTGCGGAGCTTCCTAGAAATAGCTCCGCCACCAGGTTGCATAATAGGTGTCAGTTAACCGGGCGTCCACACGCATATTATAGAAAGCTTAAAGTTAGTAGGATTTTACTTAGGGAACTCGGTTCTAGTGGCCAAATTCCTGGTATAGTAAAGTCAAGCTGGTAAGGGGGCATAGATTATGAATGATCCAATAGCAGATATGCTTACTAGAATTCGGAACTCCCAATTGCGTGGGAAGGCTTTGGTAACAACGCCGGCGTCCAAGTTGAGAGCTTGGGTTTTGGATGTATTGAAAGATGAGGGATATATTCGCGGCTACGAAAAAGCTGAAGACGAAAATGGATTTCCGACTCTAGAGATAGAGCTTAAATATTACGATGGAACGCCTGTGATTCGCGAATTAACTAAGGTATCTAAGCCCGGGCGAAGAGTTTACATGGGTGTTAAGGATATACCAATAGTTCGCCAAGGTTTAGGCTTGTCGATAGTAAGCACTCCTAAGGGTGTGATGTCAGATGCAAGTGCGCGAGCCAATAATGTTGGTGGCGAAATCATTTGCACAGTCTTCTAGGGGGATAGTTATGTCACGTATTGGAAAAAAACCAGTAGAATTGCCTTCGGGAGTGTCTGCAGAGCTATCTGGTCAAAAGATTGAGATAAAAGGACCTAAGGGGGTTTTATCTTTCACGGCTACTGATGATGTTACAATCAAGGCAGGAGAAACAGAGGTTGTTGTTGAGCCAAGAGGAAAATCAAAGAGAGCACGCCAACAATGGGGCATGAGTAGAACCATAGTTAGTAATTTGGTGACTGGTGTATCTGTAGGGTTTAAAAAAGAACTTGAAATAAATGGAGTTGGTTATAGAGCTCAAATGTCAGGTAATATACTAAAATTAAATCTCGGATTATCTCACGATGTAAATTTTGTTGTACCAGATGGGGTTACTGTTACAGCTCCTAAGTTAACAGAAATCGTTGTTGAGGGAATTGACTCCCAGGTTGTAGGGCAAGTCGCGGCAAATATTCGCGCTTGGAAGAAGCCGGAGCCTTACAAAGGCAAAGGTATTAAATATAAAGGTGAATATATCTTCCGTAAAGAAGGTAAGAAGAAGTAGGGACCCAGGATATGGCTAATAGCAAAAGAACCTTGTTTCTAAAGCGCTGCCTGCGCGTTCGAAACAAATTAAGAAAAGTAAACGTTGGGCGCATGAGACTTTCTGTCCATCGCTCCAATAAGAATATAAGCGCTCAAATAATTGATGACGTAGCAGGGATAACTTTAGTATCTGCTTCCTCTCTTGAAAAAGTACTGGGTGTCGTTGGAAAAAACAATATCGAAGCAGCTACAACAATTGGTGCTGCACTAGCAGAGCGTGCGATAAAGGCTGGAGTTAGTGAAGCTTATTTTGATCGTGGTGGCTTTTTGTTTCATGGTAAGGTTAAGGCACTGGCTGAGGCCGCACGCGTTGGCGGATTGAAAATTTAAGGAGATAAGTGATGGCAAAAGAACCAGGCAATCGAGGCCGCCGAGAGCGTGAAGAGACTCCTGAGTTTTCGGATCGTCTAGTGGCTATAAATCGAGTTTCTAAGACCGTTAAAGGTGGTAAGAGATTTGGTTTTGCAGCACTCGTAGTAGTGGGTGATCAAAAAGGTCGCGTTGGCTACGGAAAAGGCAAAGCTAAAGAGGTGCCCGAGGCAATAAGAAAGGCAACTGAAGAAGCAAAACGTCAGTTGGTTCGTATTCCACTTAAAGAGGGAAGAACTTTGCATCATGACACGAATGGAAGACATGGTGCTGGCAAAGTAGTTATGCGAACGGCGCCCCAAGGAACCGGTATTATAGCAGGGGGTCCCATGCGGGCAGTTTTTGAAATGCTGGGTGTCCAGGATGTCGTAGCAAAATCAATAGGATCTCAAAATCCATATAATATGGTAAGGGCTACTATTGATGGTCTCGTTAGCGAAGTTAGTCCACGAATGGTTGCGCAGCGTCGTGGAAAAAAGGTGGCTGATATTCTTCGATCACCTGTAAATCAGTCTACTCCTGAAACAGTTGTAGAAGCTTGAGGGTAAAGTATGTCAAAAACTATAGTTGTTAAGCAAGTAGGTTCACCTATTCGAAGGCCAGCAAAACAAAGGGCGACTTTGGTGGGTCTGGGTTTGAACAAAATGCAGAAAACGAGAGAATTGGAGGATACTCCCTCCGTTAGAGGAATGGTGGAATCTATTTCCCATCTAGTTAAGATAATAGAAGAAAAATCATAAATTATAGGCCGAGTTTGACCGTTACCGTCGCTGGTGGTTAATTCCGGCTAAGGAGAGAGCGACATGAAATTAAATGAATTACATGATAATCCGGGTGCAAACCGAACAAAAAAACGAGTGGGCCGTGGCCCTGGATCCGGCAAAGGTAAAACTGCAGGCCGGGGAATAAAGGGACAAAAGTCAAGATCTGGTGTGTCTCTCAATGGTTACGAAGGCGGCCAAATGCCTCTTTATATGCGTTTACCAAAAAGGGGCTTTAACAAACCTAATCGCAAAAAATTTGCAGTAATTAATCTGGGTATTCTCCAAAAATTTATTGATGCAAAAAAGTTGGACCCAACCATGGAAATAAATGAAGATTTATTAGTAAGCACTGGTATCGTCCGGCGGAAGTTGGACGGAGTTAGGGTTTTAGCTAAGGGCACTTTGAGTTCTAAGCTAAACTTGGTTGTAACCGGTGCGTCTAAATCGGCAATTGAAGTCGTCGAAAAAATGGGTGGTGTTTTGAAGACGACGTCTTTAAATTAATTATCTAGTGGTTTGGTTGCGCGGTGTTAATAAAAACATTATAATTGCGTTGAGTTTTAGTAATCTACGTCTAATATAATAGAGAATTATGACGTATCCAGTTTTTGATAAGAAAGTCTAAGCTAATGGCTTCTGCTGCAGAACAGATGGCACAAAATTTGAGTTGGTCCGCTTTTGGTAAAGCGACCGAACTCCGCCAGAGAATTATATTCGCCTTGGGACTTCTGATCGTTTATAGACTTGGAACATATATTCCAGTCCCGGGAATAGATTCTGACGCTTTACGCTCATTCGTAGATCAGGCAGCTGCCGGTATCGGTGGTATCTTAAATATGTTTACCGGGGGTGCTATTGGTCGGATGGGTCTTTTTGCTCTAGGTATCATGCCATATATATCGGCATCGATTATAGTTCAGTTAATGACTGCAATGGTTCCACATTTCGAACAGTTAAAAAAAGAAGGGGAGCAGGGTCGTAGAAAGATTAACCGGTATACTAGAATAGGCACAGTCTTTCTGGCTACTTTACAGGCTTACGGTCTCTCTGTTGGCCTTGAAGGGTCCGGATTGGTAACAGAGCCAGGCCTATTTTTTAGAGTAACTTGTATAATCACACTTGTGGGAGGCACAATGTTTCTCATGTGGCTGGGTGAGCAAATTACATCTAGAGGAATTGGGAATGGTATTTCTTTGATAATTTTTGTCGGGATTATCGCTGAGGTCCCAGCAGCTCTTGCTAGGTTTTTTGCCCAGGGTAGGTCAGGCTCCGTAAGTCCTCTTGCAATAATAGCTGTATTGTTAGTTATAATTGCTACTATCACATTTGTGGTATTTATGGAAAGAGCATTAAGGAAGATCCACATTCAATACCCGAGAAGACAAGTTGGGATGAAGGTGTATGATGGAGGTGCGTCTAACCTACCGGTCAAAGTTAACCCAGCAGGCGTTATCCCTGCTATTTTTGCATCTTCATTACTTCTTCTTCCAACGACAGTCAGTACGTTTTCCGGAACGCAAACCAGTTCAATTATGTCTACGGTACTAGCCTATTTTGGCCCAGGGCAACCGCTTTATTTATTATTTTATACCGCGATGATTGCTTTTTTTGCATATTTTTATACATTTAACGTGTCGTTTAAGCCTGATGAAGTGGCAGATAATTTAAAGAATCAGAATGGTTTTATTCCTGGCATTAGACCCGGGAAAAAAACCGCGGAGTATCTTGAGTATGTAGTTAATCGTATTTTGGTTTTAGGGTCGGCTTATCTGGCAGCTGTTTGCCTTTTGCCAGAGATTCTCCGAGCGCAATTGGCCATCCCATTTTATTTTGGAGGGACCTCAGTTTTGATTGTTGTTTCGGTAACTATGGACACCATTCAACAGGTCCAGAGTCATCTTCTTGCTCACCAGTATGAGGACTTAATCGAAAAATCTCAGCTTCGAGGTAAGCGACGTTCCAATAAGGCTCCGCAGAGACGATGAACATAATTCTTCTTGGACCGCCTGGAGCTGGTAAAGGAACTCAATCAAGAAGATTGATGGATCGATATAATTTAAGACAATTGTCTACCGGGGATATGCTTAGAGATGCAAGGTCCTCTGGTACAAAAGTAGGTGAGCTTGTGTCTGCAAGTATGGACGCTGGAGAATTTGTTACCGATGACATCGTAATAAGTCTAATTGAGCATGAGCTTTCTGCGTCTTCAAAGGGAGGTTTTATCTTTGATGGTTTTCCGCGGACTTTAGGGCAAGCAAGCGCGTTGGATAACCTCTTAGAGAGAACTAAAACTTGTTTGGATGCTGTTATAGAAATTCAAGTGGATGATGGTGCTTTGGTGCAACGGATCACGGGGCGCTACTCTTGTTCTAAGTGTGGTGAGGTTTATCATGAGACATCTAGTCCTTTTTATCAGCGTGATAAATGTAAAAAATGCGGCTCTGGTGACCTTATTAAGCGAGCTGACGATAATGCTAGCAGTCTTAGTATACGTTTAATGGAGTATTATAAGAAGACTTCACCTTTAATTGGCTATTATTATTCAAAAGGAATTTTGAGTTCAGTTAATGGACTTTTAGATATTGATATCGTTGAAGAAAATATAATAAAAATTTTGGTAAATTAAGTTAAACTCTACTTGACGATGAGTTTAAAAGACCTTAGTGAACCAATTCTGAATTGTTTTAAATTTGGGCTAAATGTTTTGCTTTAATGAAAAACAAATTTATGGGGTTAGTTTTAAGACAGTAAACCATCCCATGTTGTGAAAAAAGGTTCTGATATTACGGAACCGCGACTTGAAAGGAATATCAAATTGGCTCGAATAGCTGGCGTTAATTTGCCCGATGGGAAAAGAGTTCCCATTTCTTTAACTTATATAACAGGTATAGGTGCTTCATCTGCAAAAATAATCTGCGAGGCGTTAGGTCTCGACCAGTCGCGACGCATGAATGAGCTAACCGATAGTGAGTTGTTACAGATACGTGAGTATATAGATGCAAACTTTGAGGTGGAAGGTGATCTGCGCCGAGGGGTGCAGCTGAATGTAAAACGTTTAATGGATTCTGGTTGCTATATAGGTTTACGACACCGTAGAAATTTACCTGTTCGGGGTCAACGAACTCATACGAATGCCCGTACTCGAAAAGGCCCTGCACGGGCCGTAGCCGGTAAGAAAAAGTAGGGGAGAAAAACAATGGCACTGGAAAAAACTAAATCAAAGAAGAAGGTTCGTAAAAATATAGCGGCCGGAGTAGCGCATGTTAATTCTTCATTCAACAATACCAAAATTTTAATTTCAGACGTGCAAGGCAATGCAATTGCGTGGTCTTCTGCTGGGACAGTAGGTTTTAAAGGCTCAAGGAAGTCGACACCTTACGCTGCTCAAATGGCAGCAGAGGATGCTGGGCAAAAGGCACAGGAGCATGGTGTTAGAACGCTTGAGGTTGAAGTGCAAGGCCCTGGATCAGGTCGAGAGAGTGCCTTGAGGGCGCTGGCGACCCTTGGTTTTCAGATTTCGTCAATCAGAGATGTTACTCCAATGGCACATAATGGTTGTAGGCCACCAAAGCGCCGACGCGTATAATCTTTAACAACTCAGTGTGCTCCCGAAAGCATATCTGAGGTATTACTTTAACCTCGGGCGTCTATGTTTTTTGGACATAAAGCATAGACTAGTATGGAGGCACAAATATGATCCATAAGAATTGGCAAGAACTTATCAAATCAGGCCAGCTTGATGTAAAGTTTGGTAGCGACCCACAGAAAAAAGCCACGGTAATTGTGGAACCTTTAGAGCGTGGATTCGGGTTGACTATGGGTAACGCGTTAAGGCGAGTACTAATGAGTAGTTTGCAGGGTAGTGCTATAACGGCGGTGCAAATTGATAATGTTCTCCATGAGTTTTCTTCTGTTGCAGGGGTAAGGGAGGATGTAACTGACATAGTTTTGAATCTAAAAGGTGTGTCACTCCTTATGGAAGTTGAAGGTCCTAAGAGACTGGTTTTATCTGTTAAGGGACCTGGTGTCGTTACAGCAGGTGATATTGTTGAGACAGCAGGTATTGAAATACTAAATAAAGATCATGTAATCTGCCAACTAGATCAAGATGCTGAGTTGTCCATGGAGCTCACAGTAGATAGTGGAAATGGTTATGTTTCAGCTGAGCAGAATCGTTCGGTAGAAGCAGCAATCGGGTTAATTCCTATTGATGCAATCTTCTCTCCTGTAAAAAAAGTTAGCTATGATGTCCAACCTACTAGGGAAGGCCAGGTATTAGATTATGACAAGCTTACCTTAACAGTAGAGACAGACGGGTCTGTCACTCCTGATGATGCGGTGGCATTTGCGGCAAGAATATTACAAGACCAACTTTCAGTCTTTATTAACTTTGACGAACCAGAGAGTGAAAATACAGAGAATGACGAAGATCAATTAGAGTTCAATCCTTTGTTGCTTAAAAAGGTTGACGAGTTAGAACTCTCCGTTAGGTCAGCTAATTGTCTGAAAAATGATAATATAGTGTATATTGGAGACTTGATTCAAAAAACTGAAGCAGAGATGTTAAGAACACCTAATTTTGGACGAAAATCTTTAAATGAGATTAAAGAAGTTCTATCCGGAATGGCTCTACATCTTGGTATGGATATTATTGACTGGCCTCCAGAGAATATTGAAGAGCTGGCAAAGAGATTCGAGGATCATTTTTAGAAATATAGGTACATTTAAATAAAAAATGCCCACATTTGTGGGGAATATCGGGTAAGGTACCCCAAGGAGAGTATGTCGGCACGCACCGGATACCGGACAAAGAAAAATGAAGAAGGAATATTATTATGCGTCACGCACGGGGATACCGCCGTTTAAATAGAACTCATGAACATCGTAAAGCGTTGTTCAGTAATATGGCTGGCTCTTTAATAGAGCACGAGCAAATTAAAACAACTTTGCCTAAGGCAAAGGAGCTTCGACCGGTCGTTGAAAAAATGATAACTCTGGCAAAAAGAGGGGATTTACATGCCCGTCGGATGGCTGCAGCAGGCTTGAAACAAGATAGTTATGTTGCAAAGTTATTTGATATCCTAGGGCCGCGCTATAAGGATCGCCAGGGTGGATATGTAAGAATTTTAAAAACCGGCTTTCGCTATGGTGATATGGCTCCGATGGCAATTATTGAGTTCGTTGATAGAGATATAAAAGCTAAAGGACTATCCGATAGCGTGCGCACATCAAGCCAAGAAGAGTCCGCAGTATAGGGATAGCTATGTTTAATGCTTTAAAGGCTCCACAATTTTGTGGGGTTTTTTTTGTTTTTTCGATGTTTCATAGTTTTGTTTTTTGTCTATACTACACTTAATCATAATTAAGATTTCATTAAAAAAATGGACGTTTCCTTATGTCTGATCTTTTCAGTAGTACCGAGGCTAAAGTTTTTAATAAAGAAATTCGTCCACTTGCTGATCGTATGAGGCCACAGAACTTAAATTCTGTGATTGGTCAAGATAAAGTACTTGGTATGGGATCTGCCTTGAATTCAATGGTAAAAAATAATTCAATGGTATCATGCATATTTTGGGGACCCCCGGGAGTTGGGAAAACTACCATTGCACGATTAATAGCTAATCAGATTGATTTTCATTACGAACAGCTAAGTGCTATTTTTTCGGGAGTTAAGGATTTAAAAAATATATTTGATTCCGCAAAAATTAGACAACAAAATGGAAGATCTACATTATTATTTGTAGACGAAATTCATCGTTTTAATAAATCTCAGCAAGATAGTTTTCTACCTTATGTAGAGGAAGGAACGATAGTCTTGATGGGTGCGACCACCGAAAATCCGTCTTTCGTACTAAATTCAGCACTCCTTTCACGGTGTCAAGTTTTTGTGCTTGATAGGCTGTCAGATGAGCATTTGAATCAAATTTTAATTACTGTTGAAAATGAATTAGGAAAGAATTTATTAATATCAAAAGCAGCACGCATTGAACTTATAAAACAAGCGGATGGTGATGCAAGAGCACTAATTAATATGGCAGAGCAACTTTCAACTGCTAAGATCCAAAATGAATTAGATCCAATAGGCCTTTCTAACCTGTTATCTCGGCGGATGCCAAATTATAGCCGGTCGGGAGATGAGCATTATAATTTTATTTCAGCCTTACATAAATCTATTAGAGGCTCAGACCCTGACGCTGCATTGTATTGGCTATCACGAATGTTGAGCGCTGGAGAAGATCCGAATTATTTAGTTCGCCGCCTCACCCGTATTGCCGTAGAAGATATTGGGTTAGCTGATATTAATTCGAAACGCATTTGTCTTGATGCGTGGCAGGTTTACGAGAGGTTAGGAAGTCCTGAAGGGGATTTGGCATTGGCAGAGGCGACAATATACTTAGCATTAGCTCCTAAATCTAATTCGGTTTATGGAGCGTATAAAAAGGCTATGGAAATAGCAAAGAAAAGTGGATCAGTGATGCCTCCCAAGCACATTTTAAACGCCCCAACAGAGTTTCTAAAAGAACAAGGTTACGGAGATGGATATCTGTATGACCATGACAGTGAAGATAGTTTTTCTGGACAGAGCTATTTTCCTCAGTCTGTAACAGAAAATGAATTTTATGAACCTTCTAATAGGGGGGATGAAAAGCAACTAATGGAAAAGTTGGCGCATTTTAAAAGCTTAAGAAGTAAGCGACAATCTTGACATTGCTTTATGGAGCGCAGACAGAGCACTTATGGTTTGGACTTTTTTACAGGTAGCAATTGGTGGAGCAGTTGGAGCAGTGCTTAGATATGCGTCTGTACTCTTCGCCACACGTTCATTTGGAGGTAGTTTTCCAATAGGAACTCTTTCTGTTAATGTAATTGGCTCTCTGATTATGGGTTTTCTTGTAATTTTTTTAACTCAAAGAAATTGGATGAATTTATCACCTCTTTTATTAATTGGGGTACTGGGTGGTTTTACAACCTTCTCAGCTTTTTCGTTAGACACGTATAATCTCTTTTCAGCAGGCGAAATTTCTGGAACGATTTACTATCTGTTCTTATCTGTTTTCCTTTCTATTGTAGCTTTGCTTCTTGGCATTTATCTAGCGCGTTATTTTGTTGGATGAGTAGAATTCAATATATTGATGTTGGTTCTGAAGAACCGGAGCAGCGTCTTGACAGATGGTTTCGTAGGCATTTCCCACATATTTCCCAGGGCCGAATCGAAAAAATGTGTAGAAAAGGAGAAATTAGAGTGAATGGAGGTAGAGTAAAATCTAACTTAAGAGTCTCTCCAGGGCAGACACTTCGTATACCACCGCTTCCGTCAACAGAAACCATTGAAAAGTTGGCTCGAGAATCTCATATCACAAAAGCTGATGCTGCCATGATCCGAAATTGCGTAATTTATAAGGATGACTATTTTTTAGTATTAAATAAACCTGCGGGTATTCCGGTCCAGGGAGGTAGTAAGCAAGTGCGGCATATCGATGGTATGTCAGAGGCTTTAAGGTTCGATAGAGAGGATACGCCGCGGCTTGTGCATCGATTAGATAAGGATACATCAGGGGTATTGGTTCTTGCTAGGACCCAAGCTATGGCTAGTGAGCTAACAAAAGCGTTTAGACATCGCGCTACTCGGAAGATTTACTGGGCCCTTGTTGCGGGCGTTCCTTATCCAAAAATTGGAACGATTAAGTATGGATTGGTTAAAACCTCTGGTGGTGAGGGTAATTCAGATCGAGAGAGGATGCACTGTGTGCATCCAAATGAGATAACTAAAACGGATGGAGCAAAAAGAGCTCATACTGACTATGCAACTCTATGTTTTTTGGCCCAAAGAGCTGCTTGGATGGCATTAGTTCCGTTTACTGGAAGGACCCATCAGTTACGCGCTCATATGGCTGAATTGGGACACCCAATTGTCGGGGATAGAAAATATGGACTGTCGGGACAAAACAATCATGGTGACGGATGGGGTTCCGAACTCGGGGACGAAATTAGCAATAAAATGCACCTCCATGCGCGATCTCTAAGAATAGAACATCCGATAACCGGTGAAGAAATGACTTTTACTGCTCCGCTTCCCGACCATATGAAAAAAACATGGGGTTTTCTGGGTTGGACTGATACAGATGCACCAAATGACCCGTTTGATGCTACAGAGGAATGGCAAAAGTGAGACTTGTGGTTTTTGATGTTGACGGCACTCTTGTTGATAGTTTAGCCCATATCTCACAAGCCATGGTTTCGTCCTTTGATCAACACGGATTAGCTGTCCCTAGCAATGATGATATCCGATCAATTATAGGTTTATCACTTCCACAAGCTATGGAAAATCTATTACCAGAACAAGACCAAGATGTTTATGAATTGTTAACAGAAACATACAAGGAGTTTTTTGTTGCTTCTGTTTCTGATCAGCATAAAACTGAATCACCCTTGTTTCCTGGCGTCCATAGATTGTTGGACGAGTTGCTGGAGGATGAAAGAATAGT
>Ga0114996_10004506_pt1 | contig 16659 bp, 15 predicted proteins | sample ArcticOcean_MG_C_4_FD_87039 | JGI IMG/M metagenome (GOLD analysis project Ga0114996, IMG submission 87039) | Marine microbial communities from western Arctic Ocean - ArcticOcean_MG_CB4_134 | ecosystem: Environmental > Aquatic > Marine > Oceanic | place: Arctic Ocean: Canada Basin | collected...
CAGGAGGAAGACGCCAACGATGGCGGTCCCCCGAACGCTGAGCGGGCAGACACTGCGCCACATCGATCGATAGAGCCAATGACATATCCCGAACATTTCAACCCGTCCCCAAACCTTGTTAGAAGTGCTCTGAACTTCCTTACTTTAATTATACATACACTCGACTCTCAGGTTCTGGAAAATAGACACTCTCTGATGCCGGAGATGCGGCGGCGCTTTCCGGAGTCAGGGTCCCGTATTGGACGCGTTCGGGGTCGGCACACTGAACACCACCCAGTTCTCCGAGCCATCCGGGCTTCGACCATAGGAGACATCCGCTGCCAACTCGGGAAAGGTGACCTCGTCCACAACAACCCCGTCGGGGCTGAGGAGGGAGACGGTCTCGCCGTCCTTGGAGAGTTTGAAATCCGCGTGGAGCGGCCCATCCTCCTCGTCTTTGTCTGCCCAGATCAGCAAGTAACCTCCCGCCTCGATGGTGGTTGAGTCCGGCAAAACCCACGCAAGCTCAACACCATCTTCCGCAAGCGAGTCGCTCAGCATCCAGCCCGAGATGTCCACAACCTCGGTACTCGCGTTGTACAACTCCAGCCAGTCTTCGAAGTCCCCTGCTTCATCGACAATACCGGCATCGTTGCTTGCCAACACTTCGTTGATGACCACCACGGGGATTTCCGGGGCCACATCGGGATCGACGCTGGCGTCTGTACCGATGTCTGCGACGTCGGCGGTGTCACTCAAGGTATCGCCCGGCGACGCCTTTTGTGCGTTCGTACAGGCACAGACAAAGAGAAAGAATCCCACAAGTATCGTTTGTTTCATTTCACTGATTTTCCGTCGGGCCCGCTGACTTTCGACCATTGAAGGTAAACAAGCACAAGCCAATGGAACAGGTCAAACCGGGATTCCTCCAGGGAGCATTGTCGAACCAAAAATGCCTATCCGCACTAGACCGCCACCACGCCAAGCCCATCGAAACAGCCACGTACATCAATCGCAACAACGAGTCATCGATCCAGGAGGGTTGTGGACGCCCAGTTCAACTGTTGCAACCGCGCCTTCAAGGCTTTCGCCGCCTGATCATGAGCCACGTCGTTGGGATGTCGATCGACCACATGTACCGCCAGATCAAGCGTATCTTGACCTTTGAACACATCCAGCTAATCCAGAACTTCGACATTGCGTTTCGCCAACGCTTCACGAATGCGTCCGTGAATTTCTGTCCATGGGTAGGACTCTAGATCAACGAAGAGCGACCAAAGCATCACAATGAAGTGGTCCGCTTGGCCGTTAATCTGAACGATGACGTCGAGCGCTGCTTCCAGGCGAGGCGCTTTTGCAGAGCAGTGGCGATACCAGAGATCAGCCTCGCCAACCTCACGTACTGCGTTAAGGTCATTTACCATGCACCTGGGGGCATCAGCGAGACGGTCCGGACAACCGTCACGGTGAACGCTTGGCCCTGACAATCCTTTGGGGATTCGGGTTGTCGCCAAGCTTAGGGCATGTCACTGGCAGGGCGAGATCCTGTCGAGCGGTCACGGGGCGATGATTCGCCCTGGAGCGCCCTCTGCGCCGACAGTCTGATGGCAAGAGGCGCAGTTTCCATCATTCTGTGGAGTCGCCATGATCCGCTCTTTGTCACCCACCAGGACACGCGCTGTGTAGGGCATGGTCAACGTGAACTTGTTGGCCTTAAGAAAGAAATTCCCCGCGTCGTTCGTAGACAATGTGACAACCTGGCCATCAGAACCGGTCAATTCAACGGTGACGCCGCCGACGCCAAAACAGTCGTCGGCTTCATCCAGCGCCTCAAAGACAGTGCCGGCAATCGCGAACGTGGGGCCTTCATCCTCCGCTTTGTGACAAGCGATGCAGTCACCGCCAGGCCGCATCAAGGGAGACTCCTCGTTACCGCCTTGCCACTGGAGACCGCTGAGACAGACGCCGACATCGACCACAGCGCCCTGCGGGTCGTCATCATCTTCGTCCTCGAACAAATCCTCGCATCCCACACCGGAAAAAACAGGCAGCAGAACCAAACAAAGAACCCAGCGCAGCACGTTCAACGCAAACACGTCACTGTCCCCTTTGTGCCCGGTTCCCGAGATTCCATTAGCTGTTCTTACACATGGCGACACACAGTTGCGGGGTTTCGCCACGGATGCAGGCTTCACCCATGGTAGCATGAATAAGACGGATCCAACCGTCCTGGGCGAGACTGTAGATCCACACGTCATCGATCAACCCACAGTCGGTTTTGCCGCCGAAGATCACCCACTCGCCCCGAGTCTCGTCGAGGGCCGCCAGTTGGGCCGCTCGCCGGTCCGGCGCCTCCATGTTGGGAATGATGAATTCGGCCGGAAAGTCGCAAAAGCCATTGGGCTGCTGATTGATCGTCTCGGGCGCGGTCAGCCCGGTCCACGCCTTGGTCGTGGGATCAAAACTCCAGGTGTCGTTGTTGTTCCCCACGCCGCCGGAGTCATGGCCACCAAACATCAGCATGCGTCCACCCACCTTGTCCCAGGTGATGGTCGACCAAATCCGGCCGATGGGCGCACCCGGACCGCCCCCATGGAGCTGTTCCCACTGACCGGTTGCCAGATCCAGGGACCACAGATCACCGAAGAACGCGGCAAAGAAAGAGCTGGTCCCACCGTAGACGTACAGGCGGTTGTTGTCCGCGTCCACGGCGGCCGTGTGGAGGACCCGGGCTGAGGGATTGTTGGTGCTCTGGATCTGTCGCCACGTGAGGGTGTCCAGGTGGAGCGCCCAGGTGTCGGCGAGCGGCTCGTAGTTCATGCCGCTGGTTCCTTTGGTGCCACCAAAAATGATCATCTCGTGGGTCAGCGCGTTGTATCCGCCCGCCGGATTGTACCGAGCCAATGGCTTGGTACCGCTGATTTCAAGCTTCTCCCAGGTGAGCGTCTCCAAGTCGAGCGCCCACACGTCGTCGAACAGCGTGTAGGGCCCGGAGTTCCCCGTTCGAGTGCGCCCACCGAAGATGACCATGCGATCGTTGACTGGATCGTATACGGACGCACCGCGGGATCGGGGACCTGGGTCACCGTTCGTTGTTACCTCTTCGAACACCGCACACACCGTGTCGTAAATCCAAGTCCCTCCCACCAGGTGCGGGTTGGGATTGCAGTTGACCGGTGCGCCATCGTCGCCGCCAAAAAAGACCAGGCGCCGACGGACCGGATCCATGACTCCGAAGGCCTCGCTTCTGCCGTTGGGACGTACGGTGGTCCCAGGCTCGGGGCACAGAGGTCCGCTCGTGTCGGGCTCGGTGGTGTCGGGCTCAGCGGTGTCGGCCTCGGCGGTATCGGGCACAGCGGTATCGGGTTGTGCGGTGTCGGGTTGTGCGTCACCCGAACCACCACCACAGCCCATGGCCATCATGGTCAGTACAACGATCAAAATCACTCGCTTCATCACATCTCCTACTGTGCTGCCCCATCGGCAATCCAACTGATAATCATGTCGATTTGGCACTGCTCCAGCGCAGGCCCTTCGGGCGGCATGGTCTTACCTGCAAAGTCTCCACCTGCCAATACTTTTTGTACAAGATAGCTCCCGTCAGAATCGCCGGGTATCGCCAACGTCTGACCAGCTTGTCCTACGGCAGGACGGTTCACCAGCGCCTGCCACGAGGCGTTGGGGCTGAGATCCAAACCGCCCGCTTTGGCGGCCGTGTTGTGGCACTGGCTCAACGCGCAACTTGGGGTGAAGATGGTGTCTTGGAGCAGAGAGAAGGGCGGCGCGACATCGCTGGGCGTGGGGCACAACAGACCCGGCACCTCAACCCCCAGCATCCGATCCATAATCGCCAGAGTGAGGGGTTGGGACGTCTCCAGCGACTTGTGCCCGATGAGCGCCATCACCCCACCATCGTCCGTGACCACTTGATCCAGGCGCCACGTTTTGCCGGCGCCATCCGTCTCAATGTAACGGTCAGTCCCGAGTCCCATGGCCTGATCCACGCGCTCTTTGTTGGCGTGAGTGCCTTCTTCCAAATGGCACCGATCGCAGCGCATAAAGGGCGACCAACGCTGAATTGTGTGGGGATTGAAGGTGCGATGTCCCATTCCCGGTTGGCCCTGCGGACCCTGGCGCACCGCTCGATCGATCAGCAAATCGCCGTTGCCGTCGTAGGCGGTGAAGAACATCTTCTCGGCCGGCATGGATGGGGCAATGCGACCTCGGGTATCGAGCATGAGGATGAGGTCGTCCGTGGCCACCCAGCGACGGTCACCGATCACTTTCCCCGGGGTCATGACGCCGGAGATGAGGCTCCGCTGGATCCCCCGCATGTCCACCTCGACGTGACATCCATAGCAGGTGGGGATCCAGGCGCTGTGGCACGTGTGGCACGCCAGCGAATCCATGTGAGAGAAGCCGCTCTCGTCCCGTCCCATGGATTGATGCATAAAGCTGCCCGGAGCCGAGTTGTCCAAGCTGTCCTTCACCTGAGCGACACGCAAGGACGCACCGCTCACTTTGGTTTTCAGCCAGATCTGACCCAGTTCATCCTTGGAGAGTTGTTTGAGCACGTTGCCTTTTGAGGTGGTCATGGTGCTCCGCGCTTCTGCAGTGCCGTGGCAGTCCTCGCACCGGATCTCTACGGATATCTCGGTGTTGACGTAGATGTGGCCATCGCCATGAACATCGTGGTCGGTGTGGCAATCCACACAGTCCATACCAGCCTGAAAGTGCACGTCGGGCGGGGTCTCGTCGTGGCTGTTGGTGAGGTCTTCATCGGTGATGTAGTAGTTGGCGTCGTGCCCGTGTAAAGCCTCGCCAAGATAGCCCACCTTGTCCGAATCCTGGCCGGCACCGGCGGACTCACGATACCCCTGAAACGAGGGACCAATACGACCACCGCGGTAGTGGCAGTGGGTACACTGTTCCGTGGGGATAGCGGTGGTGAGCACGTGTCTTTTCGGGTGAGGCGGAGCACCCTTCTCCGCCGTAGGATCATCCGACTGGCTCAACCCATCGTCGGCATAATGCATGTGACACGATGTGCAACCACTGGAGCGGAAGTCTCCCGGGAACTTGTTGTCGCCAAACGACCAAGTGTGGCACCGCATGCACGCTTTGGTGAGGTAGAGATCTTGGTAGGGGCCAATCTCCGTGGTGCCTTCTTCGATGCGGGGTTCGGCCATCTTGTCCAAGATGCCGACCGTGCCGGGGATCTGACCGAACACGAACGATTCATCGCGCACCTCATAAACGGCCTTGGTCCCCGCGCCGCTGTTCTGCATGCCCGCACGGTAGCGGGCGACGCCCAGCTCACCGGAAAAGGTGGCCATCTGGTTGGTGACCACTTTTTCCACGAGTTCCTGATGACACCCGGCGCCGGCGCCGGATCCGCAGGTGTCCTTGGCAACTCGATAATCGCCCGGGTTGATGAAGCGCAGATAGTCGGTGTTCACCTCATCCAGCTCCCCGGTGGTCAGATTCCGAAGATAGGGTGCGCCGTTTAGCCCCGGTGACACGTGCGCCTCCGACTGCTTGCGAGCATCCGGATCCCCGCCATGGCAGGCCACACAAGTCAGCGAGTCTCCATCGACGGGCGGATGAGCCTCCTCAATGCCGTGCGCCGTCCCGTCCGGTTTCAGGGGGCGGTGACAGGAGAGGCAGCCGGACCGCTCCACTTGCACCACCTCTTCCGTGACGCAAGCCGAGGTCATGACGACCATCACGGCCGCCAGCAGAGTGGACCGCCTCATCCGTCCCCCAAGATGACGAGCCGCGTGGCATTGGCCGCGCCATTGGCCGTCGTGAAGCTCACTGTCAGCGACGCCTCTTGCCCGTACAAGGTCTCCAGTTCGTCTCCCTCAAAGGGAATGGGGATGGGGATGTCGTAGGCCTCAAGGTAGCCTTCTGCGGTTCGGATGAGTTTAATGTCGTATGCGATCTCACCCACATGGATACCCAGCGAAGCGGCGATGTTGCCCACGCTGGGAAGACCGGTGACCCGGATGGAGAGATGAACCCAAGTGCCCCCTTGGAAACCGTGGATGATGTAGACGGTGTCGCCGTCCTCAATCTCGGAAAAGAGCTGCTCTTCGTTGGTGCCGGGGAAAATCGCCGGGTCGCCAAAGATCACGTCCTGGCCGAGCGGATCATCAAACTCAACCGGAAAGTCCTCATAGAGGATGCGGGTTTCACAGCCAAAAATGACAGATGACAACAGAACCGCTGCGGCCAAAAAGGACGTTCTGATACCAAAATGTGTGCCCGCATTCATCGGACGATTCATACCAGCACACACCTCTTTGATCGAGCATTATGTGAGACGCGCTGGTCGTCGCCTCGGCCATTTACAGCGTTCGTAAAACCTAGAGGGAGGTGAGGTATTCGGCGATGGCATATACATCGTCGTCACTGAGCACATCGGCGCTCCACGCGGGCATGTACTTCTTGCGGTTCCCATAGTCGGAACCCCCCTTTCCTTTACGAACCTTCTTCATGATCTTGCTCGGACTGTCCCCTTTGTCCTGGATGTCTTTACCAGTGAAGCCGCCATTGGCGTCGGGTCCGTGGCAACTTGAACAAAAGTCCACATAGAGACCTTCGCCGTCTGTTGGCTTGAGAAAGGCGTTCAACCACGCCCATATTTCAGCGAGCTGTGCATCGCTCACACTGGCCTCATTGAAGGCGGGCATCGTGGTTCCCGGGAATTCTTGGCCATCTCGGCCGTGCCGCACCACCCAATTCGTGTAGGCCACAACCGGATGTTTCAACTCGTAGCCGAACTCGGTGCCTTCCCCCTCAACGCCATGACAGGAGGCACACACTGCAGCGTACACCTCAACACCAGATAGTTCGGCAGGCGGTACGGCGGTGTCTTCTGGCTCGGGAGGCGGTACGGCGGTGTCTTCTGGCTCGGGAGATGGTCCGGCGGTGTCTTCTGGCTCGGGAGATGGTCCGGCGGTGTCCTCCGCTTGGATGGGCGGTTCGGAAGCATCATCCAGCGGTGTGGGGGACTGGACATCACTCCCAGGGGCCGCTCCTGTGTCCGCAACTTCGGCGGAATCATTAGACCCACTATCGACCACGCTGTTCTTGTCATTACCCCCGGAACCACATCCGCTTGTACACACACTCAAAATCGCCAACGTGGAGAGGCAGCGCCGTATTACGCCCGCTCCCTTCGTCATTTCTACTGATCGCATTGTTCTTCTCCATCACCACCGCGACGGCACCATTGCAGACAATAAAAGAAAACGATAGTTCGGAATTGAGTTCATGTGCCGGCCCCAATACCGAGAGACTTCACGGTCGAATGGCACGCGTTAGACTGAATTGGGCGGCACCTTCAAGTTCGCTGTCAGCGCGCCGCTGCCCCGGCGGACCATGGACCAGCACAACGCCAGGTAATCGACCGCTTCGGAGCGACGCGCAAAGCCCTCCGAGAGAACACGCCGGTGAAGCAGGTTGCCCAATTTAAGATAGCCCGCTTCGTAGAGTGATATCAGCCCCCACGCGATCAAGTGCTTGGTCATGCCATTGGGCCCCACGTGCACATGCCAACGCTTGGAGATGTCGATGTTGGTGAACTCGCGGTCGCGCAGGGCGGCGTCCAACACCGCGGGTGGCACGCGGATCAGGCTCGTATATTCAGTCGGTGGCGAACGGTGTCGCTCCACCCGCCCGGATCGAAAGTCGACGCCCCAAAACTGCATGGTTCCCTCCTGCTCGACCTCAAAGACCAGCTTGATCGCGAGAAAAGAGCGCGCCGGAAATAAGAGGCTAGAACCCAACATGTCCTGAAAGAAGGCTTCGAAACGCTCAAACGTGACGGTCGCGTTTTCTTCGTCGTCGTAGAGCGCCGTGAGCCACTCGCTGTTTGCTTCCGCGTGATCCGCCAGGTAGGCCCCGACGTCGCGCACCTGGTTCTCCAATCGGCAGTCAAATCCCTCTTGCTGGGTCCACCGACTGCCCGGTGGCATCACCACCACATGGGTCCCGGCGAGTGGATGAGTCCGCATGAAGGAGCCCAGATCCTCATCCGTAACTAGCTCCTCATTCTCGTCGAGCACCTCGCGGTGAGGATGGCATACGCCACTGGCAAAGGGGATCCCATAACGGGGACGCAGGACGGCCGCGGCGGCGCGCCAGGCCGCCATGTACGATTCGCGGGTGACCGTGATGGCCTCGTTTGGTTCGTCAAAGGTGAAGCGGCTCGGGTAGGTCCAGGCCGGGGAGTGGCTACGCAGCATGAAGTCGACTTTCGGATAGGCCGCCTGCATTGCCCGCCAAGTTCTGGGCAACGGTTTGGCATCATTGAGGTTGGCGATGACCACACCATCGGCCTCCACAAAACAAGCGCTGTCGTCCTGAAACGAGACCTGATAGCTCCGGATTTGAAACCCCGGAGCCAAGTCAAACGCGCGGCCATGCCCCAGCTCCGTGACGGTCTGAAAACCCAGATCGTTCAGCGTCTCCACCAAGTTGGATACCGGAAAGCGAGGCACCAAGAAGTGCGTGTCGGGATGGAAACGACGCAGTGACGCCGCATGGAGATGGTCGAAATGCCAGTGGGTGATGTACACAAAGTCAGCCTGGAAGATGTCGTCGTCGTAGACCGGCTCCGGACAATGGGCCCAGGCCCCCCAATACACCGGTCCCGACAACCATGGGTCGATCACCAACGTTTTTTCAGCCGCGCGGATGTTCACACAGGCATGACTGACGATCTGGAACTCCATGGCCCGAAGTATAGAAGAAAGAGAGGGCTTTTGAAATGACCACCCGTCCTCGGGAAATGCTCGAATGAAACCTCGTGGGTCCCGAGACTTGAGAGAAGGACACCGGCTACCAGAGTCGGAGGGTGTCCGCCGGAATGACCTGAAGAAAAGGTTGGAAGAACAGCCAGCCGGTGACCGTCAAGAAGACCATGTGCATTCCGATGGCCGCGGGCCGTGCCATGAAGGGTCTACCGCCACGGCGCTTCGAAAGGAAACCGTAGGCGATGGTCGCCACGCCGTGGAGCAGGAAGAACGCCGCCATGTGTCCCTGGGTGCTGCCCAATGCCATCACAACGAGATATTCATGGGCGGCTGCGCTGAAAATAAACACCGCCGAGACCGCCAACAATGGACGGTCCCGACCGCCCAGCGGGAGAAAAATATGCCGGTGCGCCAAGGTCCGAAAGACCCGGTTCCACCGGCGACTCCAAAAGTCCCGAGGGGAGCTGGCGATCGGGGGAACGTCGAACATCTCATCCACCGAAAGACCGGCCAAGCAATACGGCGCGATGAAGAAAAAGTCTGCACCCGCCGACGCCGCGAAATACATCGTCCAAAGGGCCCAATAGATCTGGAGGAACCAGTACTCATGAAGCGTCGGATAGACCGTGCTGATCGCCAAGAGACCGAACACAAAGGGGAGCTTGGCGAGGCCCCGCCCAACGACACGCAGCCCCTGTTTGCGCGCTTCTCCCCGGGCTGACGGCTCGAGCCAATGGACGTCGGGGGCCACCAAGAAAGTGAGTAAGAAGTGAGGAGCTTGGGTTCGAATGGTCTCGTCGGGGTAACGGTCCCAGGCAAAGTCCGCCAAACGGATCGCCTCCATAAGAGCCCAGATCGCAACGGCGAATGTACACAATGGACCGGCCCAGTCAGGGAGAGAATCCGTCGGCACGAGGGCGGGCACCGACGCAACAAGCAGGGTGCCGCTCACAACCAACACCCAACGCGCGACGCCGCGGCGACCCACGAGGATGTACCGCGCATAAAAGGGCACGACGAACGCGATAGCGGCAATGGCAACCCAACCCATTACTTGAGGATAGGCTGTTGGAAGCGCCTTCGACAAGTGGACCCCATCCGCTCACGATTAACAGACTATTTGGGGATCGAGGCCCACCTCGCTACCGTTCGTTGACAAGAAGGGGGGGGACGGGACATCCCATCACGTGGGCCACCGCGCGCAACATCTCCCCTTCCTCCACGGTCACGGTGCCGTCGGCCAGGGCCACATGCACGCTCGCCTCCAGAATCCGTTCCTTGATGGCAGGCAATGCGCAGGCGACCCGGTCGAGGGCGGCGTCGAGATTCCTAAATCCAGTCTCCTCCGGTTGGAAGGCGAAAGCACCTCGCACGGCCTCTGGCAAACGCTCCACTCCCACATCGAAGGCATGACGAGCCTCCTCCGTGGTGTCCTGGCCCGCATGAGCCAGGGCAGAGAGAACCGTCGACACATCCGCCACAACGGCCCTCATGGTTCCATTCGACAAAGCTTTCTTTTTACCCGGCGAAAAATTCGCATCCAGGGAGACCTGCAGCGTCTTTTCCAAACAGAACTCGAAGAGCGAAACCTTCTCATCGGCATATACGAGGAACTCCACGTTGGCACGCATCTCTTCGAATTGGCTTCGCACCAACTGACGCAGCGCAGGAAGAGAGAGCTCGATGAGGACCAGCCGCAGCCGCGGATCCAACCCGCTGAACTGGGCCAAAAGCCGCTTGAGCTCTGCACCGACGCCTCGATCCGCATTCGACGCCAGGTGTTCCAACTGAATCCTGCGTACCCCGTCATCGGCATCCAACAGGACACCGTAGACCACTGCGACCGCGCCCAGTGAGCTGGCCGTCGCCTCCCTCAAATCCGTGGGGACGGTCGCGATCAACTGCACACCCAGCGCCAGATGCTGCTCCGTAGGTTTTCCCACCTGAGCCATCAGGACCTTCGGATCGAGGGCCATTGCGGTCACACTCCCCCCGAGCATCCCCGCAGCCATCCCCGCCGTCATCCGGACAGCCTCTCCCGCCGAGGTATCTGGAGTGGGAGCGACATCCGGGACGGGCGTGGAAACCGGTGCCGCCGGCGAGATCACCGCGTCGGCCTGCATCGCACCGATACCGGCAATGCGTTCGATGCGTTCTTCCAGGGGAGGATGGGTCGAAAACATGCCCGAAAAGAACCCACTGCTCAAACCGCGCGCGAAGAACATATGGCTCAACTCTTCCGTTCTCTTGTGCTCCAAACTAGACCCATGAGAAGAGTCGAGAATCTTCTTGAGTGCACCACCGATACCGTTGGGGTTCCGGGTGAATTGGACCGCTGAGGCGTCCGCTAGATATTCCCGCTGCCTAGAGACCGCGGACTTGATGATATTGCCAAAAAACACGCCCACATAGCCGATGACCAGCAAAGAAATCCCAAGCACCATGAAGGCCACTGCTGCCCCGCCGCCTTCTTTCCTGGACCCCCGCCCGCTATACGCTGCGATTTGCAAGACCCATGCCCCGGTCACCCCGATGACCAGGATCCCCGCCAGAATTCCGATCAGCCGGATATTGAGCTTCATGTCTCCGTTGAGCACATGCGAAAACTCATGGGCGATCACCCCCTGCAGTTCATCGCGAGAGAGCTGTTCCATACAGCCGGTCGTGACCGCCACTGCCGCATCATCGGAAGAATGTCCCGCCGCGAATGCGTTGATCCCGTCCTGATCCATGACATAGACCGACGGTACGGGGACGCCGGAAGCGATGGCCATCTCCTCCACGACGTTGATGAGCTTCCGCTCGTCTTTGTCCTTGGTTCCCGAGTCAATCAGGCGCCCTCCCATCCACTCGGCGACGACGGAGCCGCCCGCGGAGAGGGAGCTGATTTTGACCAGGCTTGTCAGACCGATCACACCGATCGTGCACAAGAACGTCCAGAGGAACACCTCCGGAATCCACCAACTGGCACGAACAGGATCGTCGCCGCCATAGACAGAGACCGATGCAAAAACGAAGTAGAGCGCAACCACGATACAGAGAACAGCGAGCACAAAAAATCCGACCAATCGTGATGAGCTCTTTCGCGCATCCGCCTGACTCTCAAAAAAATTCATATGCGCTTCCTAGAATTGAATCTTGGGGGCTTCGCGGCCACCGGGCTCAAATTCGATCTCCAGTTGATTCGCAGCGGAAAACCCACACATTCCGGCGATCATGACATTCGGGAATTTCTCCCGTGTAATATTGTACGCCATCACGGCGTCATTGAAGGCCTGGCGTGAGAACGCGATACGGTTTTCCGTCGACGTCAACTCTTCCATCAACTGGCTGACGGATTGATCGGCTTTCAGATCGGGATACGCTTCCATCACGACGCTGAGTTTTCCGAGGGCACCCCCCAAGAGGGACTCCGCGCCTCCCAGGGACTTCATCGCCTCAGGATCTCCGGGATTCAATCCGGCTGCTTTGGCCGCGGAGAGGGCTGTATTTCGCGCGGAGATCACCGCATCGAGCGTGTCTTTCTCATGGCTCATGTACCCCTTGACCGTCTCCACAAGATTGGGGATCAGGTCGTAGCGACGTTTGAGCTGCACATCGATCTGCGCAAACGCATTTTTGAAGTGATTCTTGGCGGCCACAAGCTTGTTGTAGATGCCGACAAACATCATCACTACGACGACGGCAACAACGATAAATACGATCCAGCCAGTTGACATGTGATCCCCTTTATTATGAATGGTCGCACGCACGATCGGGGGGCTTACCGTGTTCCCTATACCGGTAAGCATCCTTTATCCGCACAATGTCCCTATCAGCACCAGACCATAACCGCCCGGAGTCGTCACGGTCAACGGGTTCAAATCGCTTTCTCTTTCGGGTGGTCCCGGGGGGCTGCCGCACATTAACACCGACGGGCGCGTCGGAGCGAATCGCGTCTGTTATCGAAACAGTCGGAGCTGCTTCAAACCGGGGTACACATCCGTCAGGGAGGGTGTCTCCAGATAGTTACCAATCGCGTGCTCTTCGGCGGGCCGGAGGAGCTCGGAGTGTTGTTCTTTCTGGGCGGACACGACCAAGGCGTTGGCTTGGCCCATCATGTGGTTCAATTGGACCATGGTCTGGTCGACCGCTGCACCGGAGAAGGAAACGAAGAGGCCGGCGAGTAGACAGTGTCGGATGAGTGCGTTGATCAAGGTCGTGTGTTCCTGGTTCGGCCGCTCCCTACGATTGGAGCAAGATGAGTGCCAAGAAATCCGACCATTAACCCATTGATTTTATTGAACAGAGGGTGGGTCAAAATGCGCAGGGCGGGTCATGGAAGACCTGCTCCACAACACATGAACAACTCCAGAGTCTCCGCGTCCAAATCGTTGGTGGGTTCGTCCATCACCAACCGATTGGCGTCGCTCACAAACATCTCGGTGAGCACCAACCGACTCCAATTGCAGCCCAGGAAAGGACCGAACGGTTGTTCGAAAACCCTTGCGGCAATCACATTATTATCCGATAATAGCGGCGCGTGAAGCGGTTTCTGAGTTGAAGTTGCAAGTTGGCTGTTTGCGGGGTTGTCATGCGCGTTTGTACGAACCATTTTCTGGGCACAGTTTCCTGCCTTTTCTTCCTTTCATTACTGACCTCCGCGTGTCATCAGGACGCTCCTTTGTCGCTTCCGGCGCCAGGTACCCCCGGCAGTTCCCAAGAAGTCATCTGGGTTTGGCAGGACATGGAGGAAAATCAGGACTGGGTCGAATCCACACTCATCGCCACGTCGGACGGCGCCAGTCGGATCGGCATGCTGATCGACTTGAATGTCTCCACACTGGACGACACGTCGAAACTTGAAATTGAAGTTCGGGGCTTTGACAGTGAAGGCCACCCGTTGCCCTGGGTGAAAGTTCAAGTCACCTACGCCGAGGACTACTCGCTCGTCGCACGCCACGATCCCAGCCAATTGATCTACGGCGCGCAGATGCGTCTGCCAAAGACGCTTTCCACCCAGGTGGAGCACGTCACCTTTGCGGCGTTGGTGCCCGAACCCCCGGGCCAGGAGTCCGGCGGTGCAGGCGATCAAGGCAATCATATTGGACACAAGAAAAGCGCATTGAGCGTATCCCAACTGGTTCAACCCCGCGCCACCTGGAATGCCAAAGCCACCCAATGCTCGTCGCAAGATCCGAGTAAATCTCGGATGGCGATTCATCACACGCACACGCCGCCGAGCAGCGCCGGTGGATTTGCGGCACGCGTTCGTGGGATACAGGCCTACCACATGGATGTGCGAGGCTGGTGCGACATCGGTTACCACTACCTCGTGACCAAAGACGGTACGATCTGGGAGGGCCGCTCCAGCAAATACCGGGGCGCGCACGTGGGCAATCACAACACGGGCAATGTGGGCATCAGTTTTGTGGGCTGCTTCCAGTCGGGCGCATGCGCCAATATGGGCGACCCCATCCCATCCACATCGGCGCTCGATGCGGGGGCCAACCTCGTAGATGCGCTGGTGAGCACACACGGGATTGTCCGCGACCGAACCCACATCAAAGGACATCTTGAACACGCGGGCGCGTCGACCTCATGCCCCGGAGACAACTTACTCAGTCAAATCGACGCCATGATTGCAGGTGAGGCTCCCACGCCCGCACCGCCCGCACCGGCACCCGCACCGGCGCCAGCACCCAATTCGGCCACGGGCAAGTTGGCCGGCGTTGTCTGGGACATCTCCTCCGGCCCGTCCCCCTCCGGGAACAACGTGCTCCTGCTACCGAACGCCAGCGTGACCGTATTGGGCGTCGGGACACAGGGCGTACTGCCATCCAACGCCTACTGGGAGTTCGAGTTGGCCCCCGGGCTGTACACCGTCACGGCCAGCGCGCCGGGGTACGAATCTCAAACAGAACTGGTCATCATTGAGGCGGGTCAGACCGAGTGGAGCTCCCTGGGGCTGCAACCGGTCACTCAACCCCAGACGCCCACAGTCTGCTATCCGGGACCGAACAACACATGGGATGTCTGCTTTGAGCTCACCCACAAATCCAACCTGGGCATGTCGGGCTACAGCTACCCGGCTGGAGCACCGTCATCGCCGCAGTACAAAGCCCCCTCGTACTTTTTGGACCTGTCGGGACTCAGCGCCTCGACGGCACTGGCCCACAACTTCGCGATGGACGAATTCATGCAGTCTTGGAAAGGCCAATATGCGGTATTCAGCCCCAGCACAGTGGTGCACTGGCAACATATCCGCGACGCGCTGGGCGTCCCACTCTACGTGAACAGTGGTTTTCGCAGTCCCGGTTACAACGCAGGTATCGATGGAGCCGCCACCCATTCTCGCCATATGTTTGGCGACGCCGCGGACGTCTCGGCCCAGGGCGCGGTTTCCCTGAGTACGATCGAAAGCCAGTGTGTTTCCGAAGGGGCGGACTATGTCGCCATCTACACGTCCCACGTTCATTGTGATTGGCGAAACGACCCACTGGATCCCGCCTTCTGGGCGAGCTCTGCGGGCCAAAAGCCCGGGGCACAACACGGCCATCACAATGAGACGAACGCTCGAGCCTGGGTCGAAGTGTCCAACCACGAACCAAGCCGAGGAAGCGCCGTGTACCTCCAAATGCGGCATCACGGGTTCGACGAGGGGATCCCCTGGGTTCGGTGGACAATCCACGGTCCCTCGGAGGACCGGGTCGTCGAAGCAACCGAGGCCCTAGGATTTGTGGTGCGTGAGCCGGGGACGTATCGCATCTCGTGGACAGTGGCGGGCTATCTGCAGGGGCAGGAAACCATCATCGTTCGGTAGACGCACCCACAGCGTCGGACCGCTCAAGCCAAAGCGTCGAGCTCTTCCCAACGCTTGTATCGCGCGGCGAGTTCCGACTGGATCGCCTCCAAGCGTTCGTTGACCTCGGCCACCCGATTCCCTTCCTGCTTGAAGAAATCCGGATCCTGAATTTGCTGGTGCAGCTGGGTTTGTTCCGACTCCAGCGCTTCAATCTGTGCGGGCAGTGCTTCAAGCTCCTGTTTCTCCTGGAAACTCAGCTTCTTGGGTTTGTCCGCCGCCGCTTTGGCCGGCCGAACCGAGCGTTCCTTGACCGGTGTTTTCTCCGGCTTCGGACGTTGGTGTAGCCAGTCGTCGTAGCCGCCCGCGTAGAGGCGGACCTCCCCGTCCTCGTCGAACACAAACGAGTGGCTCACCACGTTGTTGATAAACTCCCGATCGTGACTTACGAGCAACAAGGTGCCCTTGAAGCCCAGAAGAACCGTCTCCAACAGTTCGAGGGTCTCCGTGTCCAGATCGTTGGTGGGCTCGTCCATCACCAACAGGTTGGCTTCGCTCACAAACATCTTGGCGAGCAAGAGCCGATTGCGCTCCCCACCCGACAGGATCCGAACCGGCGAACGGGCCCGATCGGGCGAAAACAGGAAATCCTGGAGATAGCCAAAGACATGTCGGGATTGGCCGCCCACCACCACGGTGTCGTTCCCGTCGGCCAGGTTCTCCTGCACGGTCTTTTCGGGATCGATCTGGGCGCGGAGCTGGTCGAAGTACACCACCTTCAACTTGGTTCCCAGACGAACGGTCCCCGATTCGGGTTCCAATTCTCCCAACAGCAAGCGAATGAGGGTGGTCTTGCCACAGCCGTTCGGCCCGATGAGGGCGATCCGATCCCCGCGAATGATGTTGGCCGTGAGATCCTGAACGATGGGCTTGTCGGGCCACGCAAAGGTCAAATCGGACGCCTCGATCACGCGTTTGCCCGTCTTTTGTGCTTCATGGAGCACCAGGTTGACCTGCCCCACCCGATCCCGGCGGTCCTGACGTTCGATGCGCAAGCCTTTCAACGCCCGAACCCGGCCTTCGTTGCGAGTACGCCGTGCCTTGATCCCCTGACGCACCCAGACTTCCTCTTTGGCG
>Ga0114996_10004508_pt1 | contig 16654 bp, 13 predicted proteins | sample ArcticOcean_MG_C_4_FD_87039 | JGI IMG/M metagenome (GOLD analysis project Ga0114996, IMG submission 87039) | Marine microbial communities from western Arctic Ocean - ArcticOcean_MG_CB4_134 | ecosystem: Environmental > Aquatic > Marine > Oceanic | place: Arctic Ocean: Canada Basin | collected...
AGGGGCAGACCTTGGTGGCTGTTTCGGTATCGAGCGGTTCGTCGTTTTCGGTAGGCTCGGCGACCCGCCTGTTCGAGCATCCAGGTTTGAGACCAGGGATCAATTACGCCCCCTACGACGTCTCGGCCGACGGCCAGCGGTTTATTCTGGCCGAGCCCGTCGGAGAGGGCGCGGAAGCCCTCGAGCCGTCGATCCGCGTGGTGCAGAATTGGTACGAAGAGTTCCGCGACGGTGAGCAGGACTAAGTCACTCTAAACAAGAGAGATAGTAGCCCGTCCGCACATACCTGTTGGGATATCCCGTTACCACCAGTAATCCGCAGTCGACAACCCCTAACGTACTCCAATAAAGCCACTTAGGTCATATTTTACCGGCTCGGACATGAAAGCCCTATTTGCTTGGCTGTGTAGCGCTGATCTGGATAGATCCACCCAAACGGCCAAGGGTAGAGTTAGCACGGTGTCGCGACGACGGTTTGTCCGTTTCAGGCTGACCCACTGCCGTTGAGGGTGCGTCGTACGAACTCCAACTGCAAACTCTCCAGTGGGAATTACGTTAGCCACGAGTGTGGGAGTCTCTGGGGCCCCCTTGCCCGGCCTTTTCTCGACACGGGAATTCGAAGTCCCTCTCATCGATCCAGGCCCTCGCCACTGTAAAGTTTGCACTCGGACCGGTTTCTTCAAGCTTGAGGTGAGCCGGTTCGACCTGCTAACGTCAGGCTCACGCCGCTTAGGTGAACGCTGGCCGACAAGGGCGGATCTAGCCGTCTCGATCGGCGGATGAGCAGTGCACCACAACGCCACAAACTACAGTTTTTGACGCGGGGCCGCCGACCACCCGCTAAGTCCCTCGAGCAGGGGAACTCAACACCGGGATCCTTGGGGTGGCTTTTGACGCGGCCCGCTGCTAATCCCCATGACGCTACGAGATATCGTAAGCCCCTAGATATTCCGCGAAATGCTCGGTGATGGTGAACCGTTTCACGTTGTTGTACGTGATCTCCACGATCAGCCCGAGGTTTTGCAGAACCTGTAGCTTACTATCCAATTCGGGATGGTCGTCGTAGAAGTAGGCAAGCTCGTTTCCCTTGGCCCGGTAGACCCAGCCCTTCTTCAAGACGACGACCTCCCGCCTGATCGGATGTACAGAAAGGTCTTTCCGCATCTCGGCGACCAAGGCCGGCATAAGCTGCTCGGCCCGGCGGAACGTCGCGTCTGGTTTCGCCGAGAGGCTGTTTCTCCGCTCAAGATCGCGTGCCGCAGCGCCTTCGGCGACGCTCTTCCACTCTCGGAGCGCACTCACCGAGTACCGGGACTGATCGCTATCGACGAGTTTGGCGCAAGTTTGGCAAAGCCAGATGCCATTGTCCGGGGAGCCTCGCTGCTCGGGAGTGAGCGACTCGTCAAAGCGGGGCCCGCCTGGGGATGCCGCGGTGATGTGCGCAGCGACACCAATATTAATCGTCCTGGTTGGGTCCTCCTGCGGCCCACTTGTTGATCGACGGCATTCCGGGTTGGAGCAGTGGGAACCAACGCGTTTCGCAGTTAGTTCCTTCGTTCGTGTTGAAAACTCGTCCCGCATTGTTCCGCGCTCGGCACCAGCAAAGGGTGCTAGGGCAATGCATCAATTATGTCAAATAGATCCTCGCTATCTAAAGGCGGAATGTTGGCCAATCCGGGGATGATTTTTCAGCCCCGCTGAAACTGTTCCCCAAAAACTTGGATCTGGTCACACTTAGAGTTTCCACGGCTGTAGATCCAATTTTGTCGCGGCCGGGTCATTTGGGACTCTCGGGGCCCCTTCCCCACCTCCCTTTTCCGACACAGTAATTGACGCTAAACAAGACAATATGTGGGGGCCAGGGAACGCGACAACCACAATATATTGTCCTTGTTTTTCAGCACAAGTCATGGCACAATTAGGACGGCTCCAGCCAGTGTGAGTAGCACCGACTGGAGCCTAACCGCCACGCGAAGGGTAAGTTCGCATGACCGCTGTCAACCATTTTCACACACCCTTGCCCCCTGCTCTTGAGTCTTACCGTTCGTGTGGCCTCTTTGCGCCTGGACCGCCCATCTGTGCGGCAGAATTGGCGCGATTTGAATGCAAGATAAGACTGCTTTCCTTGCATTCGGGAGGGTCACCAAATGCACGAGATGGTTTCCGCCTCGTCAGAAGAGAGGCTCACCAGCCAAGCCGAAACCGACGAACAACTGCAGGCTCTGTGGCTTCACGGTAGGGCCGCGTCCACCCAGCGAGCTTACTGCTCCGACTCGAGACGCTTTCTAAGATTCGTCGGAAAGCCGCTGCGATCGATCAAGCTGGCTGACGTCCAAGCGTTCGCCGACAGCATCTCGGATCGAGCGCCTGCCACTCAATCGCGGGCCATCAACGTGGTGAAGTCCCTATTCTCATTCGGGCACCGCGTGGGCTACCTGCCCTTCAACGTAGCGGCGGCAGTCAAGGCCCCCCCGGCCAAGGACACCCGCGCGGAACGTATTCTTCCTGAGGCTGACATCCAGCGGATGCTTGCATTGGAGGGGCACCCCCGAAATCGCGTGATCCTTCGCCTGTTGTACGGCGCCGGCCTCCGCGTGTCGGAGCTTTGCGGTCTCAAACAGAGGGACTGTCAACCGCGAGACGACGCCGGTCAGGTGACGGTGTTCGGCAAGGGCGGCCAGACACGGACAGTGCTGCTGCCGGTATCAGTGTGGCAGGACCTCGAAGCTCTAAGCGGAGAGGGGAGCGACCCGGACGCCCCAGTCTTCCGCTCTCGGAAGAAAGGCGGACACCTCACGGCGGCGCAAGTTTGGCGCATTGTGCGCGCCGCTGCCAGGCGAGCTGGTATCGACGCCGATGTTAGCCCCCACTGGCTCCGCCACGGCCATGCCTCGCACGCGCTCGACCGCGGCGCGCCGCTCCATTTGGTCCAAGCGACTTTGGGTCATTCGAGCGTGGCAACCACGGGTCGCTATCTCCACGCCCGGCCGAGGGACAGCTCGGGGCGCTACTTGGCGTTGTGATTGGAACACGCGCGGACTTCACTGCAAACCTTAAAGTGAGTACGCTAAGCGGGGCCGGCTAGGGTAGCTCCCGAAAAGCGGACACTTCCCACCGCCTGTCGGCTACGCAATCTTCGGGAAATCGTTTGCGTTCGAGGAAGGGACGTGTCGCGACAAGCGGGCCGCTTGAAGCACCAGAGCACCCCCTTACGTCATTGAGGAACCAAGACGGGTAGTGCTTCCGCTCGGATGGGAAGAGTTTCGATCGAATGCGTGAACCCGTCAACCCCGCTTTTTGAATCCGAGGAGCAACCAAGACAATTTCTGAGCGCATACTTGAAAGGGTGCGTGTGCAGCGCCCGTTTTTGTAACACCCAGGCCGAGACCCAGTTGGCACTTCCTTTCGTAGCTGCTGAATGGAGGAAACTTTGGCGCAACAAAAGTTTAAGGCAAGAGTTCTGCCCAGTGAGGAAGTCGATCAGCTCCCCGTTCACTTCCGAAAAGCCACGGATGAGACTCAACGTGGCGAGATCGCCGCACAGTTTATCTCGAACACCTTTCCGAGTAGATGGCCGAGCGAAACGTGGCTATTTGAGGTCATCCAGAGCTGGCAGTTCTCAAAGAGGGGCTCGCAGGGCCACCGCAACTTGAAGCTGGTTACCATGCAAATGGGCAAACTCTTTTGGGACTCGCCCGTGCGCCTTGCGTTAGGCGCTCGACAGCGAAACAAGCTAACGGCCGCTCCGTCCGATGAGGCTAGTTTGGGAATCGCGCTAGGTTGTTTTCGCTGGGCCCTCCCATATTGCAAGTACCTGCGCAAGTTGGCGAGGAAGAACTCCACGGTAAAGAAACGGGAGGCGTTCCAGGACTGGATTGCGAAAGGGAAACGCCCGGAATTCCTGGGCAAGTCGGAAGTCGCTCAACTAGACGTGTTTGTTGAGCTATTGTGTCTCGCGATTAAGCCAGCGCGTCGTCAAGAGCTAGCCTGCCAATGGTTCGCCGCCCGCAGTGCAGCTCGAACGGAACGAATGGCCGCGCAGGTAGCGAACGTGATAGAGGGTCCCGCCATAAATGAAATCTTGAAATTTCACAGGTCTCACAGAGACGAACGGCTAAACGTTTGCATGTACGCTCGCGGCCTGGTTAGTAAGTATCGTTCGAGTCTGCGCCTCACCCCGAAAGAGCGAGATTTGAGAGATCAAGCTAGCGATCCCACCAAGCGGCAAGCCCTTTTCGAGGAACTGGGATTAGATCCGAAATGGGCTGTCCTTGAGAAGAAATCTCTCCTCCCTAGGGGCTGACTCCGGAGAAACCCCCTCTACCCCTCCAAAACTGAGCGCATGTCACACAGCCAGGTCGATCGAGTTGGCCGTGTGACCTCTTTTAACTCCGTTTGACACACTTTTCGAGTCTTGGATGGGCAAATCGCGGCATTCTGAAAGCAGGAATTTATTATTCGCTTATGGACCCACACGGGCTCAAGGAACGCAGGATGGTCGCCGGCATTGCGGGCCGGCTGGTGAGCGACCGGAGCGGCATTACACGTAGTCGCCTCTGCGAGATCGAGCGCAACTACGTGCAGCCGTCAGATAAAGAACTTGAGCGGATCGAGCAAGCACTCGCTGAACTCATCAAGGCCCGCGAAAGGGTCGCGGAAGTGGCCTCGGAGGTCGGATGGCCGATGTGAAGCCAAAAACGACGGAGCCGCCACTAGGCGACGGCGCGCCTGTCTCCGCAACCGTAAGCGGACGACCGCCATACCGACCGGGAATGACGGCGGCTACTCGATCTCGGGTCGTGAACGCGACCGGCAGCCTCGGGCCGGAGGGCGACCATGGGCGATAGTCCAGTCACGTTCATCGACTCGAAGGTCCTTCAGTGCGGTCTGCCGAACAATGTCGAGGCCGAGCAGTTCGTCTTGGGCTCAATTTTGCTCGACACGGAGGGCAGCCTCCTCCCGCAAGTAGCTGTGGCGCTCGGTCCCGAAGATTTCCATCTCGACAAACATCGCAAGATCTTCCGGCGGATGGTAGAGCTGAATGCCCGCAGCGAGAAAATTGAATACCTAACGCTGGTCAATGAGCTGGACAAGCACGGCCAACTGGAAGCCTGCAACGGGATAGCGTACATCGCCTCGCTGACCGACGGGTTGCCGCGGCTTTCCAGCATTGAAAGCTACGTCAGAATCGTCAAGGACAAATCGCGGCGACGAAGGCTGATGTTCACCGCCCAAGGGATCATCGCCAAGTGCATCGATGGCGTCCTGGACACCGACGAAATTTCAACGGAGGCGCTCGTGCAAGTCGGCGAGCTTTCAAATAACGGCACTGGCGGTACGACATTGGAATCCCTTCGGCTACCAGATTTGAGTGAGTTAAGCCAAAGCGAAGAAGAGGCAGTTGTTCCGGGTTTGTTACCCGGTGGTGGCGTAACTCTCATCACGGGCGGCCCGGGCGACGGTAAGTCGCTGTTTGCGCTTAGCCTTGCCGGAGTCGTAGCGACGGGCGCACCTTTTCTTGGTCAGCAGACGAGCGGTCGCCGAGTTCTCTATCTCGACCGTGAAAATCCCAAAGGTTTAGTGAAGAGTAGGCATGACGTGCTGGGACTTCCGGCCCAAGATGGCGGCCTCTTCATTTGGGGCGGCTGGGTTCATTCATTGCCTCCGGGGCCGGAGAGCCGTCTACTCGTGCAGATTGCGCAGCGTGAGAAGCCCCTGATGATATTCGACAGCCTGGTCGCTTTCCACCCTGGCGATGAAAATTCAGCGAGCGAAACTCGGCGATTCATGGACCATTTCCGGCGGCTGGCGAACGCAGGCGCGACCGTCGTTATAATTCACCACACGGGGAAATCGGAGACGGCGAAGCAGTATAGGGGTTCGAGCGATATCGCGGCGGCCGTCGACGCTGGATTCACCCTTACCGCAAGCAAAGACGAGCGAGGGCGGCTTACCGGTGTCACTCTGCGTCCCTTCAAAGATCGGGCCGGACAAGCGGCAACAGTGAGCGCCGACTTCACTGACGGCCGCTTTGTCAAGCCGGAGTCTGGATCCGAGCGTGCGCACGACGTTGGCGCCGAAATTGAGGCCCTCCTGCGGGTGGAGGGGCCGCTGTCGGGGCGCGCGATTGAGAACCGCTTGGGCAAGAGTGGGATCTCGCGCAGTCAAGTGCGGAAGGCGCTGAAAGCGGTGGGCGAAAAGGAGCCCTGGCGGACCGAAACGGGAGCACGCGGGGCTCTGCTGTACCGCCCGCGCAGCGAAACCACCACGCTCGAGGCTTCCAGCGTGGAAGAGGAACAATTCGAATGCTTGACCTTGTAAAACCCCCAAGTGCGCGGGCCTTACACCCCAGGGGGGCGCGCACTGGCGCACTGGAGCGTAACTATCTTAGATCCAATAACTTCGAGTGCGCGGGTCAGTGCGCCGCCCAAGTGCTGAAATCAGGGCGCTATGACGGTTGAAAAAGCCATCGAAGCCATCCGGCAAGCGGGTCGAATCTGGCCCGGGGACGGGTGCATCCGCGCGGATGTTCCAAAGCGGTTGGTGAGCCACTTACAGGAAGAGATCGACACCATCCGCAACCACCGCAAGGAAGCCCTCTCCCTGCTCTCTGCCTCCGGGCTTCCCCCGGAGAAGCTGCCCCCGATAGTCAAAGGCCAGGCGGTGTGTCTGTATTCCGACCTTGTGGGTGAGAATCTCTGGATCGCTGCCGACGAGGACGACGCGCAAATCCTGGTCTCTCAGGGCGAGCGCCGAGGCCAGATCTACACCCCCAAGGAGGTCAGGCTGATCATCCGCAGCGGCGACCCGGAAATCGTCAAGCAGGCCCACGCTTTCAAGAGCAAGCTCAACGCCCGGATGCGGGATGACGACCAACGGTAGGATTATGCAGAGCGGCTTCGACATCGACGGCTTGCTGGACGCGCTGGTGGAACGCGCGGCCAGCACAACTCGCCCACAAGATGACTTGCTGACTCCGCATGAGGTAGCGAGGAAGCTCGGCGTGACCGTCAGCCTGCTTGGCCGTTGGCGGGCAAATGGAAAAGGTCCTCCGTGGATTGCAATAGGAGCCCGCAAGGTGGTGTACAGTGAAGCCGGACTTGATACCTGGCTTGAAAGGGGATTCCGTGAGACGCAAGAAAAAAAAGTACCCCGGTCTACGGGACAAAAACGGGAAGTGGGAATATCGCTTCATGGTGGATGGCAGGCCGTACCAAAGAATGACCGATTTAGAGGCCACCGCACGAAACGCAAGCGTGGCGCTAAAGCTGAGAGAAGATCACCGGCAGGTGGTTCTGCTGGGAGAGGAAGTCAAGAAAAGGGTTCGGTTCAATGAGGCGACTGAGCGATTTATCGCATGGTCAAGGCAAGCACACCGCGACCACCCCAACACATGGAGGCGTCAGCAAACGAGTGTGGCGAGCCTGAAAGAGATGCTGGGGCACTTGTACGTGGATGCCTTAAAGCCCGGATACCTAGACGATTACATGACGTGGCGGCGTGAGAACGGTATCTCCGAAGTCACCTTGCGACACGACCTTCATGCACTCAGTCAACTTTGCCAGTACTCCATTCGTCAGGGATGGATGGATACGAACCCAGTCCGTGCGGTGGACATGCCGAGTGACCGCGACTCCCGGAACGAGCGAGTGCTAACCAACGAAGAAGAGCGTCTATACTTCGAGACCGCACAGAAACACCCAGCGGCGTTCGACATAGGGCGGCTGATCATCTTGCAGGGCATGCGTCCCGTAGAGGTTCTTTCACTTCTGAAGGAGCATGTAGACCTTGAGCATCCGACGTTGCGAGTCGTCAAAGGCAAGAGCCGTTCAGCACGGAGGACGCTGAACCTGACAGCCGAGTCGCTCACAACTCTTGGTCGCCGGATGCGGTGGGATTCACCGTTCGTTTTCCCAGGCATGGTCGCGCGTGAAGAGGCGGGCAAAGGGAATTACCAGCCCGTGAAGGGTCGTCCTGGGTTCGTGTTCGGGTCGCACAAGCGTCCATATACGTACTCGGCCTATATCAAAGCCCACAACGCGATCTGTGAGGAATGTGGGGTGCTATTCGACCCGTACAGCCTGCGCCATACGTTCGCGACGCGGTTCTACACTGAGACGAAGGACATATTCGCCCTGCAAAAAGTGCTCGGCCATGCCGATCTGAAGACGCTACAACGATACGTCCACGTCGATGAAGAGCACGTTCGTGAAGCCATGCGGAAGTTCGAGGAAGGGCTACGGCCAGTAGTGGAAGTGATCAATTGACAGTCAAGATTCCAGGCCAAATCTGGGCCAAAATTGCCTGTCAGAAGGCAACGGAAGTCGTCAGATGTAGCCAGAACTGATTAGAAGTTGCAGGTCCTGGCGGAGATCTAAGCTCTCTTGAATCAGCTAAGTAGAAAGAAAATAAGCAGGTTAAGCTTGGAGGCGCGGGTGGGAATCGAACCCACGAATAAAGGTTTTGCAGACCTCTGCCTTACCACTTGGCTACCGCGCCTGAGAAACCTGTTCGGCCCGACCGTCCGCTTGAGGTGACCCGTCAATCATCAACGGGGTCGGGGGTTGCTCATTCAGCATCGCTCTAAATAAAGGCCCTGCTCTAACCCGCATTTCTCACCGACTGACGGGCCAAGCACATGAGAGGCCCGCCATTACTTCGTTGCGCTTGCTCGCCGTGCTCAACGTACTGTGCGAGTACGCCTCGTTGATCAAGCTGGGGTCGTCAAGCGGCGCACGCCTCGTACTGACAGGCCTCTCATGCACTTCGCCTCGCCACCCGATGAGCAATGCGGGCTAGCCGGGTTAGGACCTAAAGCGGCTAAAAACATGGAGCGGGAGACGGGATTCGAACCCGCGACATCGACCTTGGCAAGGTCGCACTCTACCAACTGAGTTACTCCCGCTTCAACCTATTGATTCTAGGTTGCACCCTGATCCGGTGTCAATCGCTTCGCTCCGAATTTCCAACACCCGAACTCGCCGAAGGCGAACGCTGCGTTCCCCAGCGGCCCTGCGGGAATGGCTGCCGACCACGGTGTCGTCACTCGATCATCCGCCAGACCGCGCGCCCGCCACCCCCCAACGAAGTGCCCACCCAGCCCGCCTCTGCCTCTGCCGCGCCATCTTGCGCGGTAATCAACATTGGGACACGCGCACAGTGAACGCTCTCAAAAAGGGCGTCCAAGCTACGCTCTTTGAGAGACTCGCCGCTTCTCTCGGCGACCTCAACTCTCCGCCGGCAAGAATCGTCCAGCTAACCCGCATTTCTCAGCGGCTGACGGGCCAAGCACATGAGAGGCCCGCCATCACTTTGTTGCGCTTGCTCGCCGTGCTCAACGGACTGTGAGAGTACGCCTGCGCCCGTCAAGCGGCGCGCGCCTCGTACTGACAGACCTCTCATGCACTTTGCCTCGCCACCCGATGAGAAATGCGGGCTAATGAGTCATCGAATAGACGATGTAGTTAATGCCGAGCCGATAGGCCATGGCGGTGTAGCGCTCGGGGTATTCGGGCCAGTCCGCATGCTCCCAGGCGTCACCTAAATCCATGTTGAAATTGATGAGCACCATCAGCCGGCCGTCGTCGTCGTAGATTCCCCGCCAATGGGGGGTAACTCCCCCCCGCTCGTGCGTGCTGCCGGTATAGAGCACTTGAGCCCCGGGAATCTGTTCTTTCGCTTCCAGGTCGTAGAGCACATGAAAGGCTTCTTCTTCGGGACCTAGATCGACGACGGGACGTTCCGGAAACACCTTACGAAGGCCGCGCGTGAAGGTAGCCCACTCGTAGCTCCCATGAAAATCGTCAAAGATCACGAAACCGCCACGCAGCAAGTATTCCCGAATCAATGCGGCCTCTTCGTCGGCCAGGTCCCAATGCCCCGGCTCGACAACGTAGATCCAGGGGTAGTCGAAAAATTCGTCGTCCGTCGCACGTACATAGACTTCCTTCGACTTGCTGTCAATGTTGGAAAGCCGCCGCAGGCCCTGTAAAAAATGGCGCTCCGCCGCCGGAGAGTCGATCATCCAGGGACGCTCGCCCATTGCCCTGGGACCGTAGGGGTCACTGTAGGCCAGGCGCGCAAAGGAGAATTCCCCTGGCACATCGCCGTCGGCCGGCTCGGCCACGTAGACCGGTCCGGGCGGAGGCAGCGGGACTCCCCGATACGTACGCTGGGCGAACAATAACCCGGCGGCCAGCATCAGCAGCACAGCCGCGAAAACCGACCTCCGTAAGCGCCATAAGGGGATCATATTCCAACTATAACATGCTGTTTTTGGCACTACGTTTATCGAGATTGGCGACAAGCGGGTCCTTGGCTGAAAGAACGAACACCCGGGTTTTGGCGCTAAACGAACCCCGCCGGCGGCATCTAAAAAAGGCGCGCTTACACAGCTTGACGAACCGCGGGCCAGGGATGTGGATATGCTTTCCCTGGGCAGAAACGACAGGAGGCGACCCCTACATATAGCCGCTCTTGGCCGTAACCTCTTCGGAGGCGGGAATGTCCGCGCGGGCCGCCTTCCAGCCCGCCATCATCACCGAAACGTCACTGCCATAGACCAGGAAGCGCGCGCCATGCTCCTGAGCACGCTTCAGCAACTTCGTGTTTCCCATATGGACGCCTGGCGCGACCCCGTTTTTGTTGCAAGCGTCGACCATGCGGTCGAAGGCGTCCCAGAAAATACTGTTCTCGAAATCGCCCGGGATGCCGAGTGAAACAGACAAATCAAATGGCCCAACCATGGTTGCGTCCACGCCCGGAACCGCCGTGATGTCGTAGATCGCTTCGACGCACTCTTTACTTTCCATTTGCAGAATGGCCATCGTCTCTTTGTTCGACGATTCCATCTCCGCTTCGGCGCCCGCGAAGTCGAAATCATGAATGATGCCCCGCAGCCCGTAGCCGCGCCCGCCCACTGGCGGGAACTTCATGGCGTCGATCACCGATTGCGCTTGTTCAACGCTATGCACCCGGGGCGCCACGATGCCCATCGCGCCGACGTCGAGAGCCCGCGAGATCAGGTGGCCCTCGGTCTGCGTCACCCGCACCAGCGGGATCACGCCGAAGGCCTTGGCGGCGCGCACCAGGTTCTGAATGTCACGGTAACTAGCAACGGAGTGCTCCGTGTCGATGAAAAAGAAATCCAGCCCTGCCGCCTTTATGGTCGGTGCGACTTCGGTCGTGACGTAGTCGGTAACGCAAGTCCCGAGTACGGACCCGCCCGTCTGGAGCTTCGCTTTGATGATGTTGCTGAGCATTGGCATAAGAGTTATTGTTTTACCACAAGAGCGCGACACTGGGACGAACTCGTCTAAAGAGCACGTCCCGGGAGGGTCTTCTCAGATCGCCGATCGATATAATTGGCTTCGTGGCAATCAACCGACGAGAGTTTCTCTATTCCACCTTGGGAGCAGCTCTCGCCAACTACGCTTGCTCGTCTTCCGATTCGACTCTGGAAGCGCCTCCGGCTACTATGGCGCTCGGCGATTTCCAGCCAAAGAGCATGCTCGCCGCAGAGCAGAACTTGGTCGAGCAGGCGCGCTTTCCCGTCATTGACGCCCACACGCATGTCTCCTGGGTGAATCGCTACGCCCCGCGGCCGGGGGACGCGCTGCAGGGCTCGCCAGCGGAGCGCGTCGCTCAAATTGTGAGATGGATGGATGAGCTGAATCTGCGGACCATGCTCGTTCACGCCGCCGGCGCCGGAGACCAGCTTCGCCGCAACATTGCCCTCACGCAGGAAGAGCACGAAGGCCGTTTTCTAGTGACTGCAGAGCCGTCATGGGACAAGACTGCCGATCAGGATTACTCCGCCTGGCAAGCCGCGGACCTCAAGCGGGCCAAGGAGGGCGGAGCGGCGGGACTCAAGATTCTCAAAACCTTGGGGCTTTATCTGCGCGAGGATGGGGTTGGCAGCCCGCTCGTCAAGGTGGACGATCCCCGTTTCGATCCGATGTGGCAAACCGCGGGCGAGCTGGGCATGCCGGTGTTCATCCATACGTCGGACCCGGACGCTTTCTTCACTCCCATCGATCGATTCAATGAACGTTGGGAGGAGCTGGGCAATCATCCAGACTGGTCTTTCCACGGCGCGGATTACCCCAGCAAGGGGGAACTGCTTGCGGCGCGCAATCGCGTAATCGAACGCCATCCGGGCACGAACTTTGTCTGTCTGCATGTGGCGAATCACTCCGAGAATCTCGACGAAGTTTCAAGCTGGCTGAACGAGTATCCCAACATGTACGTCGAGATCGGAGCCAGGATAGGCGAGCTGGGGCGCCAACCTCGCCGGACACGCAGGTTCTTCGAGGAGTTCCCGGATCGCATCTTGTTTGGGACCGACGCCACGCCCAACGGGACGGATTTCCCGCAGCAAGATCTGAGACCGGAGCTGTTTCGAATTTACTTCCGGTTCCTTGAGACGCTGGACGAATATTTTGACTACGCCCCGTCGGCCACGCCGCCCCAAGGTCGCTGGAAGATTTCAGGCATCGGACTTCCGGAGGAGATCTTGAAGAAGGTCTATTACGACAATGCGGCGGGGTTGCTGGGTGTCGACAAACTCTGAGAGTTCTGGCCGCGGCCGAAGGGGGTCCCCAGAAGCAGGCGGAAGGAAAGCCCGCTGCAACGGGCTGAGGCATGAGCTGGAGGGCTTGTTGTGACCGGCCCTAAAAGGGCCGGTCTCGGCAGCACAAGCCACGTGAACTTGGCTCAGGGCCGGCGTAGTGGCCCGGCGGGCTACGCCCGAGCGTGGACTTCCGTCCACGCCTCTGCCGGATCAATTGAAATTTTCCGAGACCGGCGGCGGCTTCTTGGCAAAGAGGCTTACGAGGCCACTTCCACCACCGCCATTTTGTGCTTGCATTCAGCGTTGGGGCACTGCAGATGCGGGCCGGCCTTGAGCTGCTTTTCTTCCATGTAGGAGTTACCGCATTCCGGGCACTTGATCGCGGTGGGCTTGCTCCAGGTCGTAAAGTCGCAGTCCGGGTACAGCGTGCAGCCGTAGAAAGTTTTGCCGCGGCGCGTACGCCGTTGCGCCAATTCACCTTCACAGCCGGCCTTGGGACAGGACATGCCGATGGTCTCCTGCTTGACGTAGCGGCAGTCGGGATAATTGCTGCAGGCCGTGAACTCCCCAAAGCGTCCGCTCTTGCGAACCAGGTGATTGTCGCATTTGGGGCATTTCTCTTCGAGCGGCACGTCGGGCTTTTTCGCTTCCTTGCCGACGGCCCGGGTGGTCTTGCAATCGGGATAGCCGGTGCAAGCATGGAAGGTCCCGAAGCGTCCCCGTTTGAGCGCCATGGGGCGGCCGCAGTTGGGGCAATACTCGGTGTCGCCTTCGATTTCGGCTAGATCGGCCGAATCGACGTCGGGCAGATCGACCTGCAACTCGCGCGTATTCGTACACTCGGGATAACCGCTGCAGGCGATGAAGCTGCCGTGACGTCCCCAGCGAATCACCATCGGCTTGCTGCACTTGTCGCACGTCAGCTCGGTCGGCCGCTCCAGACGCTTCATGTCGGTCATCGTCTTCTCGGCGTTCTCAAGATCTTTCGAGAACTTCTCGTAGAAAGACGACATCAACTGGCGCCAATTGCGCTTGCCTTCTTCTATTTCGTCCAGCTCCTCTTCCATCTTCGCTGTATACGCGACGTCAAAGATGTCCGCGAAACTCTCGAGCAGCAGCTGCGTGACAACCATGCCCAACTCAGAGGGAATGAAGCGGCCGCCCACTTTATTGGCGTACTCGCGGTCCACGATGGTGGACAGGATAGCGGCATAGGTGGACGGGCGCCCGACCCCGCGCGCTTCAAGTTCCTTGACCAGCGTCGCTTCGCTGTAGCGTGGCGGCGGCTCGGTGAAATGTTGTTCGGGGTGGAGCTTGACCAGATCGAGAGTTTCACCCTGGGTGACCAGCGGCAGCTTATTCTTCAGCTCGTCCTCTTCCTCGCTTTTCTGATCTTTCCCTTCCTCATAGACTTTCCGGAAGCCGTCGAACTTCGGAACCGAACCCGTTGAGCGCAGCGTGTAGACGTTGTCGTCCTTGCCCTTCGCGGTGATTTCGATCGAGGTCTGATCGAAGAGCGCCGGTCTCATCTGGGAAGCGACAAAGCGTTTCCAGATGATGGCGTAAACCTTCAGCTCGTCTTCGCTCAGATGTTTCTTGAGGAACTCGGGAGTCAACGCGACCGAGGTCGGGCGGATCGCTTCGTGAGCGTCCTGGGCTTTCTTCCTGCCCTTGTAAACGTTGGGTTTTTCGGGCAAGTACTCGGCGCCGTAGTGCTCGGCAACAAACGCCCGGCAATCGGCCACGGCGTCATCGGAGACGCGAGGCGAATCGGTACGCATGTAAGTGATCAGACCGGTGGGGCCGTCGTCACCAAGCTCAATTCCCTCGTAGAGCCGTTGAGCCAAAACCATCGTTCGCTTCACGCTAAAGCGAATCTTGCGGGCGACTTCCTGCTGCAAGGTCGAGGTGATGAAGGGAGCGACCGGGTTGCGTTTCTTTTCCTTGGTCGTGACGGCTTCGACCGTGTAGGCGGCGCCATCGAGCGCGGCGACAACGGAGTTGGACGTCGCTTCATCGCTGATCTCGAAGGTTTCCTTGTTGCGGCGCGCCAGCCGGGCCTTCAGCTGGGGAGGCTTCGAGGCTTTCAGCGCGGCGTCGAGCGTCCAGTACTCCCTCTTCTCGAAGGCCTTGATCTCTTTCTCGCGGTCGACGACGAGCCGCAGTGCGACCGACTGCACGCGGCCGGCCGAGAGCCCGCGCCGAACCTTGTCCCAAAGAAGCGGCGAGATTTTGTAACCGACCAAGCGGTCCAGCACCCGCCGAGCCTGCTGCGCGTCAACGCGATTGACGTCGATCACGCCGGGGGATTCGAATGCCTTCTGAATGCCCTTCTTGGTGATCTCGTTGAAGAGCACACGGTAAATCTTCAGGGTTTGACTTCGCTTGCCTTGCAGAACCTCGGCGAGGTGGTAACAGATGGCCTCGCCTTCCCGATCCGGATCAGCGGCCAGATAGACCGCATCGGACTTCTTGGCTAATTTACGCAGCTCATCGATCAACGTTTTCTTGCCGTCAATCACCGCGTAAGTCGGCTCGAAATCGTTGTCGACATCGACAGCCAATTCCTTCTTCGGCAGATCCTGGACGTGACCCAGAGAGGCCTTGACCACGTAGTTCTTGCCGAGGTACTTGTTGATCGTTCGAGCCTTCGCCGGTGATTCGACGATGACGAGCGACTTGAGCTGGGGTGCGTTTGCCATAACTTGCTTTGAATCCCTGTTTGAATCCCTGGTCTGAATCCCTTCGATACTTTTATGACCAGACTCGGACGAAATACTTTCCTGGAAGTTGTTTTACCACACCGAACAACTCCAGCTCGCTCAGTGCCGCCAGAACCGACGCCGATGAGCGGCCCTCGCAGAGTCGAATCAGCTCGTCAATATGGATCGATGTATCCACCCGAATCAGCGCCAGCAACTGCTTACCAAGAGGCGACGCCGAGCCCTGCCAAATGGATGCCTGGTCGGGGCCGGAAGTTTCACCGTTTTTTCTGGCGTCCTCGGACCGGTCGGCTGCTTGTTGGCGAACCGCCAGGGGCAACTCTTCCAAAATGTCGTTGGTTTCCTGCACCAGCTTGGCCCCTTGCTTGATCAGCAAATTGGGACCCCAGCTTGCCTTGGACGCGATACTGCCGGGCACCGCGAAGACCTCGCGACCCTGATCCAGCGCCAAACGGGCGGTAATCAGCGACCCGCTATACTGTGCTCCCTCGACAACCATGACGCCCATACTCAAACCGCTGATAACGCGATTACGAATCGGAAAGTTCTGCGGAAAGGATGTCGACCCCATCGGGAACTCCGAGATGACCAGCCCTTTGTCAACAATATCGGCCATCAGTTGCCGGTTCTCTTTCGGGTAGAGCACATCCGCGCCGCAACCCAAAACCGCGATCGTTCCGCCCTGCGCCTCCAGAGCACCTCGATGAGCCCAGGTATCGATACCGCGCGCCATTCCGCTGACGACAGTCAAACCAGCCCGGCACAGTTCCCGGCCGAACTTCTGAGCAACCCCGGTGCCGTAGGGAGTGGGGCGGCGAGACCCGACAATCGCCATGGTGTCGGAACTCAACAGCTCCGTTCTCCCTCGAGCATATAGCAATGTTGGCGGGTCGTAAATTTCCCTCAATCTTTGCGGATAGCGCGGGTCCTGGAAAGCGACGACTTCCGCTCCGGCGGCGCGCGCACGCTCCACTTCCGCGCTAGCGTCCTCGAAAGAGATTCCCGAATGGATCGCTTCCGAAACCGCGGCCCGCAACCCGCAGCTCCTCAGCTCCGTGATCGAAGCATGAAAAATAGCTTGCGGGTTTCCGAACGTCCGAATTAGCTTTAATGCGTTCCGCGCTCCGAGCCCCGGAACCAAGTGTAAGGCCAGCCAGTAAAGCTCCGCATTCCGGCTGGACGATGCAATTGCCATCTCGTCCTTGAATCTTCGACGTTACCAGCAACGCTCTTGCAGCGCAAGGGGGGTTGGGTGATTGCGTTCGTTGTGTCCACGCGAAAGTCTGGCGAGATAGGGGGAGTGGCTAGAGTGCGCCGGCATGAGATGGAACCTCGAATCGTTGCTTTCAGAACGGTTGAC
>Ga0114996_10004511_pt1 | contig 16646 bp, 14 predicted proteins | sample ArcticOcean_MG_C_4_FD_87039 | JGI IMG/M metagenome (GOLD analysis project Ga0114996, IMG submission 87039) | Marine microbial communities from western Arctic Ocean - ArcticOcean_MG_CB4_134 | ecosystem: Environmental > Aquatic > Marine > Oceanic | place: Arctic Ocean: Canada Basin | collected...
CACTTGACTATATAATGTCAGCAAAGCAGGAAAGTGCAAAATTAAATAAGTTGTTCATAGGTAATAGGCTAAATGAAATTGAGAGAGAATTAGAATTAGTTGAGAATGAATTGACATTTTTTAGGGAAAAAAATAGGAATACTAAAAATTCACCTAATTTACAGCTTGAAAAGGAGAGATTGATCAGAGGTGTTGAGATTTCAACTCAAGTTTATATTACCTTACAGGAGCAATATGAATTAGCTTCAATTGAAGAGGCTCGAAAGAATCCATCTATCGTTATGCTCGATAAACCAATGCCCATACCAAATCCGGATAAGCCGAATCGTAAATTATTCATGTTTATTTTTGCTTTTATAGGAGCCATTCTACCATTTCTATCAGATTTAAACAAACATATAAATAGGGAAGAAATATGAAAACAGTATATATAGGGATGAGTGCAGATTTGATTCATCCGGGTCATATTAATATTATAAAGGAAGCATCTAAGCTAGGGAATATTATTATAGGTCTATTAACAGATTCGGCTATTGCATCATATAAAAGAGTTCCTTATATGTCTTATGTACAAAGATGTGAGGTGATTGGCTGTTTGAAAGGTGTCATTAATGTGGTTCCGCAGGAGACTCTTGATTATAGAGAGAATTTAGATAAATTTAAACCCGATTATGTAGTTCATGGTGATGACTGGAAGAGTGGTATTCAGAAGGAAATTAGGCAACAAGTTATATCTAAGCTTGCAGAGTGGGGAGGAGAGTTGGTAGAAGTTCCATATACTAAAGGAATTTCTTCAACACAAATCAATGATGCAATCAAAGCCATTGGCACAACTCCAGACACAAGGTTATCTATGCTTAGACGATTATTAAAGGCCAAATCGTTAATAAAAATCAATGAGGTTCACCATGGTCTCTCGGGGCTGATTACTGAGAAGATGAATATTACTGAAAATGGTAGAAAGAATGAGTTTGATGGTATGTGGTCAAGTAGTTTGACAGACTCAACATCAAAAGGTAAACCTGATATAGAAGCAGTTGATATGACATCGAGAATCAATTCAGTGAATTCCATTTTTGAAGTAACAACTAAACCTATGGTATTTGATGCTGATACAGGTGGTAGAGTTGAACATTTCACATTTACCGTTAAGTCGCTAGAAAGACTAGGTGTTTCTGCAGTTGTGATTGAGGATAAGGTCGGATTAAAAAAGAATTCTTTATTAGGTAATGACGTGCCGCAATTTCAAGATGATATCGAAAATTTTCAGCGAAAAATTAGTGCAGGAAAAAATGCACAGATTACAGATGATTTTATGATTATCTCAAGAATAGAAAGCTTAATCCTAGAAGCTGGCATGGATGATGCTTTAATAAGAGCAAAAGCTTATATTGATGCTGGTAGTGATGGGATAATGATTCATAGTAGACAAAAAGACCCATCAGAAATTTTTGAGTTTTGTAAGAAATTCAGGGAAATTCCTTCCGCAAATGGTATACCACTTATGGTTGTGCCAACAAGCTTTAATACTGTCACTGAAGTTGAATGGGAAGAAAAAGGTGTGAATATAGTTTGTTATGCCAATCATATGTTGAGAAGCTCCTATCCAGCAATGGAAAAAGTTGCATTATCCATCTTAGAAAATAAAAGAGCATATGAGGCTGATGAATTTTGTCTATCAGTTAAAGAAATTTTAAACCTTATTCCGGGAACAAATTAATATGGTTGATAATAAATTTTTTTTTGATACATTAATTAATAATGAAATCAACACATTTTATGGTGTTCCTGATTCATTATTAAAAAGTATTTGTGCATATATTACAGATCATACGGACGACAGTAATCATATTATAGCTGCAAATGAAGGAAACGCTTTAGCTTTAGGAATTGGATATCATTTAGCAACAGGTAGGGTCCCGTTGATATACATGCAAAATTCAGGCCTAGGTAATATTGTAAATCCATTACTCTCTCTAGCTGACAAAGAAGTATACTCCATACCATTATTACTAATGATTGGGTGGAGGGGTAAACCAGGAATAAAGGATGAACCTCAACATGTAAAGCAGGGTAGAATAACTAAAGATTTATTGAATTCAATGGAAATACCTTTCAAGGTTATTTCAGATGCTACAACTGAAATCGAAGTTGAGAAAATAATTACAGATTCATTAGATTATATTAAAGAAAATAATTCGCAAACAGCCATACTTGTAGAAAAAAATACATTCTCAACTTATGCTTTAGATAAAACTAATAATAAACTAGACTTTATGCTAAGAGAAGAAGCAATTAAGAATGTAATTGATTCAATAGATAATAATAGTGCAATTGTTGCAACTACTGGTGTTGCTTCAAGAGAATTATTTGAATACAGGCGAGAGCTAGGGGATGGTTTTAATAAGGATTTTTTGACGGTAGGTGGTATGGGGCATGCAAATCAAATCGCTCTTGGAATTGCATTAAATCAGCCTGAAAGAAATATATTTTGTTTTGATGGTGATGGTGCAATGTTGATGCATATGGGTTCAATGCCAATCATTGGAAGTAAATCCAGTCAGAATTATAAGCATATCCTATTTAATAATGGTTGTCATGATTCGGTAGGAGGTCAACCAACTATATGTAAAAATATGGATGTAGTGGGGATTGCTAAGAAAATGGGCTATGAAATGATTTATGAGGCTAGTACTAAATCAGAAATAAAAAATTCAATCATTGAAATGGAAAGTAATAATAAACTTTCATTCCTTGAAATAAAAGTTGGGAGCGGGTTTAGGAAGGATTTGGGAAGGCCAACTCGTACCCCCTTAGAAAATAAAAAAGATTTCATGAAATTTTTAGATAAATGAGCCAGGAAAAATGGATTGATAAAGGTGCTATAGATAAAGTAGCCCGAATACTCAAGGTTGGAGATTATAAGCGAATTTTTTTGCTTACAGGAAAAAGCTCTTATGAATTATCAGGAGCAAAGTCGAAAATTGAATTTTTATTGCAAGGAAAAGATTTTGTAAGATTTTTTGATTTTTCTCAAAACCCAAAGTTGGAAGATGCGATGATAGGAATTAGGGAATTAAAACTTTTTAATCCTGATTTAATTATAGCTATTGGTGGTGGTAGTGTTATTGATATGGCTAAAGTAATAAATATACTTTCAGCTAATAAAGGTGATTTAAAATCTAAAATTGAGATTAATGAAATTGTAGAAAAAAAAAGTTGTGATTTAGTTGCAATACCAACAACTGCAGGAACAGGCAGTGAATCAACACATTTTGCAGTTCTATATATTAATAAAACAAAATATTCTTTAGCAAAGAAGTGCTTACTGCCTGAATATGCAATAGTTGATAGTGATTTCGTATTGAACTTAGATAGATATATCCTAATTTCAAGTGGATTAGATGCTCTTTGCCAATCAATAGAATCATTTTGGGCAAAAAATGCGAATGCGGTAAGTAGAGAATATGCTCTTATGGCAATGAATCTATTACTTCCAACTCTAAGTAAAATAGCAACCAATAGAAATGATGAATTAGTCGGCAAAATGTGTTTAGGTTCAAACTATGCAGGTATGGCAATAAATATAAGTAAAACTACAGCACCTCATGCACTTTCTTATGCTTTAACAAGTTATTATAATATTCCTCATGGCCGTGCGGTAGCCTTTTTTATGGGCAAATTCTTTATAATTAATTCTAACTATACTGAGAGTGAGAATTTCAGTTTAAGTAATGATATAGCACTTTCATCGATTATGCAAACAATTTTCGATATTTTTAAAGTTAAGGATGGAAAAGAATGCTCTTTTAAATGGAACCAATTATTAGATAAACTAAATGTCAATTATACATTTGAAAAATATAATTTAGATAAAAATGAATGTAAGAAAACAGTAATGCAAAATATCAATCTTGACCGTTTAAAAAATAATCCGGTTGAGCTTTCGCCTGAAGCTATAAATTTTATTTTTGACTAATGCATGAATTGGTGTCAAAAGGAATTGATGGTGGAAAATGGAATAGTATATCTGTATCAATTTGCTCTTTAATTCACTATACTTTAATAATAATAACTACAAATAGAATTAGCCCATCTGAATATGGGGTAGTCGTATTAGCCTTTTCATTAATAGAATTTTCTTATTTATTTATAAATGCGGGTTTAGGGCCTGCATTAATTCAGAAGAAAAGCATCTCATCTGATGAAGTTCGGAGTGCCTATACTCTAACAATGATACTGGCATTTTTTTGTTATTTTATTTTACTCTTAAGTTCATCATTCTTATCACATTTCTTTAATGATTCTAATCTTGAAAATGTTTTATCTGTTTTAGGGATTATATTTATTTTTCGAGCCTTCACCTCAATACCAAAAGCATTACTACAAAAAAATCTGCAATTTAAAGATATAATGTTAATAGAGATTATTTCGTTCTTTTTAGGCTACCTAGTCTTTGGTATTTTATTAGTTCTGAATGGTTTTGGTTACTGGGCTATTATCTATGCAGCATTAATTCAGACATTAATTGCAGGTTTGTTATCATTTATAAAAAAACCACATAATGTAATTCCTTTTATTGCATTCAAATCCATTAAAGAAATAGTTGACTTTGGAACAGGGTTAACAATTTCGCGCTTTTTTAATTTTTTCGGTAAGGATGGAGACAAATTGGTAATTGGAAGAGTTTTTGAGTCTACTTTCCTAGGTATTTATGGCATGGCAGCTAAGTTAATAATGTTACCAGTTAAAATTATTGGTAAATTAATTGATCATGTATTATTTCCAATCCTCTCTAAAATAAATGAAGATGAAAAAATACCTATTTTTTACAAAACAATAAACTATGTATCTATGGGCTCAATTTTGATGTTATTAATTATGTCTTCATTTTTAAAAGAATTAGTTGTTTTATTTTTGGGTGAATCATGGATAGAGATACTTCCACCATTATACATCATGTTAGTAGCAACTATTTTTAGAATAATAATAAGAATTTGCGATGTATTTGTTAGAGCTATTGGTGCTGTATATAGAGGAGCAAGTCAAAAAATAATTATGACGATATTGATTCTGGTTTTTTCATATGTAGGTAGTTATTGGGGTATTATTGGTGTTGCAATTGGTGTGGATATTGCGGTGTTTATTACGATGATAAAAATGATCAATCTTTGTACTAATTTGCTTGGGATAGAAAAACAAATATTTTCATTTAATGATATTATATTTGTTTCTATGGTGGGTTTATCTATGTTCTTGCTAACATTTATAATTAAACCTTTTCTATTACAAAGCATTACGAACTTATTATTGGTAGTATCTATTTTAGCTTTATTTAATATAATCTTAGTCTCATTTATATTGTATCTATCATACCCCTCATCATTTAGAAAAATATATTTCATTATTTTTAAAAATATAAAAGTTATTAATTAAGAATTACTGGAAAGGGCTGGAATGAAATTCTCGGAGTACAAAGACATTTGCCAAAAAGGTGATTCTGAAAATTATATTTTAGATAAATATATCTATAGAAAAATATCAATTCTAGGATCAATCACTGCTATTAAGTTAGGATTATCTCCTAATTTTATTACTTTTCTTAGCCTGATTTCATCTATTGGAAGTTTATTTTTCCTTTCCTCAAATGAATCGATCAATTTATATATTGGGACTTCATTAATTTTTGCATATCATTATCTAGATCATGTCGATGGTGAAGTTGCTAGATATAGAATACATAATGGAACTTTACAAAAAAATCTAAGAGGGCAGTATTTTGATGTTCTTTGTCACTCTTATTCAATTAATTTAATGCTATTTAGTACTGCTTACGCATTATCAAATTTATATAATTCTGATTATCTTATTATTTTAGGTATGATTTCAATGGTTGGTTACAGCTCCTTCCCAACTCTAGTTGCTTCAAAGGTGATGATTGGTAGTATTTATAATAATCCTGAAAATATTTTAAGTGATAGCAATAGTTTACTTCTAAAAAATTTAGAACGTAAGGATTTACAAGTCAAGGCAACAAATGCTAATTTTTTTACAAAAATTAAATTAAAAAAATTGATGACTGAGATTGTTGCCTATCCTGGCATATTATCTGTATTAATGATTGCAACATTGATTGATGCATTCTTGGGAGAAATCTATTTACATTCAAATATTATTAATTGTAGATTAATTGTCATAATCGGAGGGTCATTGATGCATTTATTGCATATGCCCTATAAAGCGTTAAAGTGGATGAGACAATTCGAAAAAATTTGATATGCTCCTAATATCAATTATCTTTATAATTTTGATTACATTGCTCTTTTCAATGAAGACGATGCTCATTATTGATACACGACAATTTTTATTGGCTATACTGACCTTGATAGCAGTAAATAATTTGATATTTCCAACCTATTTATTTAATGGACCTATTAGGCAAATAGTTATATTTGCCTTATGCGCTTTAATTATTTGTTATACATTATTTTTTAATAGCATAAGCATAGATCATCTAAGAAACAATTATGTACCTCTTGTTTTTATGATTTCAATTCTAATTATGATCTTTTTAGGATTAAGTATTACTCCTTCATTTAGTTACGGTTTAAGTAAGTTTTTAAGATTCCTTTTATATTCGTTTTTGCCCTCATTATGTTTTTTTCTTTTGGGTCCATATAGAGATAAGGATAAAAAAATAATACTTTTATTAATTCTTTTTTCTGCATTTTTTGTTTCACTAACTTTTTTCTTTAATAGTATAGACTATGCTGGTATGAATGGACGATTTAGTATTTCTCAAAAAATTCATCCTAATAACTTATCGAGAAATATATGTATTGGGATTTCAATATGTTTTTCATTATTTTTTTCAAAAAGGTATTCACTGCCGATAAGATTAATATTAATTGTAATAGCATCATTTCTATTACTTTCATCTTTACAAACTGGTTCAAGGGGGCCAATAGTAGCAGCTATTTTTTCTTTATTTTTTACTATTTTCTCAGTATTTACAATAAAGAATTCAATTAGAATAATATTTCTATTTTTCTTTATTATTATATCTATTACGTTCATAGGTGAGAAATTAAATATTAAAACAATCGCGGGTTCTCAGATTTTAAGAATGTATAGTTTAACTAGTCGAATAGGCCAAAACTCAAGCGATCAGCAAAGACTTTTACGATATGAAAAAGCCGCGGATGTTTTTATGGCATCGAATGGTTTAGGTGTTGGGACTGGTGGGTTCATGCATCATTGGATAGGGCCACCTCCAGGAGGCATTGAAAAAAAGAAGGAGTATCCACATAATTTATTTCTAGAGTTTCTAGCAGAGTATGGGATTATTGGCTTTTTATTAATAGTCAGTTACATATTGTTTTTAAATATGAACTATTATAAAGTTAATATATTAAATTATAGCGTCATGAATAATGGTTTTTTCTGTTTGTGGATTTATACATTTATTAACTCTCAAATATCAGGAGATATTGCAAGCAATTATCAGTTTTGGGTTATGTCGTCACTATGCTTTAATATATTCAATTCATCAAATGACTTTATTGGAAATAGAAAAAATGAAAAATGGAATTGATAATTTAAAGTATATAATAAAAAAACTTACTAAGAATAAAATTTTTTATTGGGTAGATCAAGGAACATTGCTAGGGTTAGTTAGAGAAAATAATATATTGCCTTGGGATACAGATATTGATATTTCTGTATGGGCGAATGATTTTAAAAAAGTATTACTCTTAGAGGAAGAATTTACTTTAGATGGCTATTATTTTGAATATCAAGCAGATTATGATGCAATATTTTTATCTAAAGGGACTGATTTCTATATTGAGATTGCTAAGCAAGCCACTGATGGAGATTTTGTTTTTAGGTATAATTCTTTGCCCCAAAAAAGCAAATTGGCACTATTTTTTAAATTTTTTTTAAAATTATTTCCTGAGAAAATTCATTTTCCTATAAGAGATTTCTTAAGGAAGAGAAGCTCAAATGATTTGTTGCTTTCTAAAACACCGCTACATTTCTTTCAAGATTTTTCTGTAGCAGATTTCAATAATATAAAATCGGTTAATATTCCATCGAAATCACGTGAATATTTATTATTTAAATATGGTCAAAATTGGGAAACTCCAAATCAGAAGTGGGCATATGAAGAAAGTGATGGTTCAGTTATATTAGGTAGACAAGATGACTAATTCTATAATATTTGGCGGTACGGGGTTTGTTGGGAAGCATTTAGTAGAAGCTTTAGGCTCAGGCTGTTTATGTTTTGATTTGAACACTACTCTTAAAGCATCAAGATTTTGCGATGTAAGAGAACCAATTAATATAGGTTTAGATGGTGAAATTGATATAATATTTAATTTTGCTGCACTTCACACTACTCCAAAGCATGAATATCAGGAATATTTTGAAACTAATATTAAGGGAGCTGAAAATATATGTGATTTCGCTCGGAAGAATGATATTAACACAATAGTTTTTACAAGCTCAATTGCATCCTATGGAACATGGGAAGATGAAATGAATGAAGATTCATTTCCTTTGCCAACAAGTGCATATGGTATATCAAAATTAGTAGCAGAAGAAGTTCATAAACGATGGCAATCTGAGGATAAAAAAAGAAGGAAACTGATTATTCTTCGTCCAGGTATAGTTTTTGGTAAAGGTGAAGGAGGAAATTTTACTAGACTGTTTAATGCCATAGCAAAGGGAAGATTTATGTATCCAGGGAGAAAAGATACTAGAAAATCATCAATATATGTAAAAGATTTAGTTCGTCTAATGATAGAGATGACTAAAAAAGAAAAGGCAGGCTATCATCTATACAATATGGCTTATACTCCAAATCATACTATTGAAGAGATCTGTAAATCAATGGCTAAAGTTACGGGGTTTAATGAACCGCGTATTTTGATTCCATCTCGTATTTTACTACCTTTAGCACATGTAGTAAATATTTTAGGTAAACTTACTGGACTATTATTTAATGGCATCCACCCTGATAGGGTAAAAAAATTAATGATTTCAACAGACATTCTTGGGATGAAAATAATTGATAATGGTTATGAATATCAATACTCTTTAGAAAGTGCTATTCAAGACTGGTATGATGATTGCAATAGAGAGGAATTAGTTTAATAGAATAAAGCACTTTCTATTAATAAATATATATAATTTATAAAGAAGGATTATTTTGAAGATTTTTGTAACAGGAGGAGCAGGTTTTATAGGTGGAAATTTTATTTTAAATCAAATTTCTAAAACAGAAAATGAAATTCTAAATTTTGATAAACTCACCTATGCAGGAAATCTCAATACATTAAGAAAAATTGAAGGTAATGAACGATATAAATTTGTTGAAGGGGATATAACGGATCTAAGTCAAGTTGGGAAAATAATTTATACATTCAAGCCAGATGCCATCGTTAATTTTGCAGCTGAATCTCATGTAGATCGCTCCATTGATGGACCCATGGAATTTTTAAATACTAATATCATGGGAACGGCAGTCCTTTTAGAAACATGCAGAAAATATCTTGAAAAAAGTCCACGATTAAGGGATACATTTAGATTCTTACATGTTTCTACAGATGAGGTTTATGGTAGCTTAGATAATGAAGGATTTTTCACAGAAGAAACATCATATGACCCCAGTAGTCCATACTCTGCCTCTAAGGCATCATCTGACCATTTGGTGCGAGCGTGGGAACGAACGTTTAATGTTCCTACTTTAATTACAAATTGTTCAAATAATTATGGCCCCTATCAATTTCCTGAAAAGTTGATTCCTCTTATGATACTTAATTGTTTATCTGAAAAAGCACTTCCAGTATATGGTGATGGTAAAAATGTACGTGATTGGCTATATGTTGAAGATCATTGTGATGCTATTTACTCCGTACTTAAAAACGGAAATAGTGGAGATACTTATAATATTGGTGGGAATAATGAAATTGAGAACATTCAGATTATAAATACAATTTGTACTATTATGGATGAACTTAAACCTCGTGATAATGGAGCGAAATATGCTCAACTTATTACCTATGTTGAAGATCGTCCTGGTCATGATTTTAGATATGCCATTGATGCCTCAAAAATTAAAAATAAATTGGGTTGGGAGCCAAAAGAAAATTTTGGAACTGGCATTAAAAAAACAATTCAGTGGTATCTTGAAAATGAACAATGGTGGGAAGATATTCAAAACAATACATATCAACAGGAAAGATTAGGAGGGATAAGTTAATGAAAGGGATTATTTTAGCCGGCGGTGCGGGTACTCGACTTCATCCCCTAACATTGGTAGCGAGTAAGCAATTGATGCCCGTATATGATAAACCAATGATTTATTATCCATTATCAACATTAATGCTCATGGGGATTAAAGAAGTACTCTTTATTTCAACCCCAGAAGATACTCCTAAGTTTGAGAAACTATTGGGTACTGGTAAGCAAATAGGAATGGAGTTCTCATATAAAGTCCAAGAAAATCCAAATGGAATTGCTCAAGCATTTTTAATTGGTGAAGAATTTATTAATAATAATCCGGTGACATTAATTTTAGGCGATAATTTATTTTACGGTCATGGTTATTTAGATTTTTTAAAAGGTAAATTAGATGGTTTGAAGGGCGCACTTATTTTTGGATATTCTGTTAAAGATCCAGAAAGATATGGTGTTGTTGAATTTAATGAAAATGGTAAGGTTACCAGCATTGAAGAAAAACCAAAACATCCCAAAAGCAAGTTTGCAGTACCGGGGCTATATGTTTATGATAGTAATGTAGTTGAGATTACCAAATCTATGAAACCATCTGCTCGAGGTGAACTTGAAATTACAGATGTGAATATTGCATACCTTAAGCAAGATAAATTAAATGTCCATATTCTCAGTCGTGGAGTTGCATGGTTAGATACAGGCACCCATAGAAGTTTATTAGAAGCAGGTACATTTATTGAAACATTGGAATCAAGGCAGGGCCTAAAAGTGGGATGCATTGAAGAAATAGCATTTACACAAGGTCTTATTACGAAAAATGAGTTTAAAAGTTTAATTTCATCTTATCCTAACAATGATTACACTGAATATTTAACATCAATCTTGGAGTCTAATTAGACAGATGCGATTTTCACCCACTAAAATTCCAGATGTTATTCTTATAGAAGTCCCCAGATTTGATGATTATCGTGGAGTTTTTATGGAAACCTATCATGCTAAAAAATTTAGTGATGCTGGAATTACAGCCAATTTTATTCAAGAGAATCACGCTACATCAAAAAAACATATTTTACGCGGAATGCATTATCAATTGAAATTTCCTCAAGGGAAATTGGTCCGATGTATTCAGGGCGAAATATTAGATATTTCCGTTGATATTAGGAAAAGTTCGTCTACTTTTGGACAATGGGTAGGTGAGATTTTATCAGCTGAAAATGCAAAACAGTTATATGTGCCTCCTGGCTTTGCACATGGCTATGTGGTTCGTAGTGAACATGCAGAAGTTGAATACAAGTGTACAGAATTTTATCATCCTGAAGATGAATATGGGATATTGTGGAATGACCCGGAAATTGCTATAGAGTGGGAGATAGAAAACCCTATACTTTCAGAGAAAGATATAAAACAGCCTTTATTAAAAGAAATAAAAGAGAAGCTTTTTAAATGAATTTAACTATTTTTGGTACAGGATATGTTGGTCTGGTTACGGGAACTTGTTTTGCAGAAATGGGAAATAATGTAACCTGTGTGGATATTAATAAAGAAAAAATAAACCAGTTAAAAAAAGGTGAAGTACCAATTTATGAGCCCGGTCTTGAAGAATTAATTCAGAGTAATTGCAAGCAAAACAGACTCAACTTTACTACATCATCTTCTTGTGGAATTAAAAGTTCAAATATTTATGTAATTGCTGTTGGAACTCCAATGGGTCAAAATGGTGAAGCTAATTTAGAATATGTGTTTGATGTAGCAAAAACTATTGGTGAACAAATTTCTAAGACTTCTATTATCGTCAATAAATCTACTGTCCCAGTAGGAACAGCAGAAAATGTTCATAGGATAATTCAGAAGGAATTAAATAAAAGAAACGTAGAATGTAGTTTTTATGTGGTAAGCAATCCTGAGTTTTTAAAAGAGGGCGATGCCATTCGAGACTTCATGTATCCTGATAGAATTGTTATTGGTACAGATAATGACGATGCAGAAAGAGTAATGCGTGAGTTATATTCATCATTTTCCATGAAGAATGACCGCCTTCTAGTTATGGGTACTAAAGAAGCCGAATTAACTAAATATGCTGCAAATGCCATGCTAGCTACTAAAATATCATTTATCAATGAAATAGCTACTCTCTGTGATAAGCTAGAGATTGATGTGGATGAAATTCGGAAAGGAATTGGCTCCGATAAACGGATTGGATATTCTTTTATATACCCAGGTTGTGGATATGGAGGGTCTTGTTTCCCTAAAGATGTAAAAGCTTTAATTCATACGTCTATCGAATCTGGAATTAATCCAGTCCTTCTAAAATCTGTTGAAGCAAGAAACTCTCTTCAAAAAGAACTAATGGTTAATCAAATATTTGAAACATTCGGTAATGATCTGACTGGTTTTAAATTTGCCATCTGGGGGCTATCATTTAAGCCAGGTACTAATGATATTCGTGAAGCGCCCTCACTAGTTATAATTGAACAATTAATTAATGCAGGAGCCATAATTTATGCTCATGACCCAGTTTCAATAAATGAAGTTGAAAAGTTGATTTCAAAATCTTGGGGAGATAAATTATTTTTAAATGAAGAAGATCCATACTCAATAATAAACGATTCTGATGCATTATTACTTATTACAGAATGGAAGCTATATAGAAATGTGAATTACAAGATACTTGCAGAGAAAATGAAGCAAAAATTTATTTTTGATGGTCGAAATCAATTTGATCCTAGATTAGCAAGAAAATCAGGGTTTATTTATAAGGGAATTGGACGATGAAGAAGAAAGTTTTAATTACTGGTGGAGCAGGGTTTTTAGGATCACATCTTTCCGAGAAACTTCTGTCAATGGATAATCATGTATTATGTGCTGATAATTTATTTACAGGTGATATAGAAAATATTAAACATTTGTTTTCTAATCCATATTTTGAATTTATACGTCATGATGTTACGTTCCCAATGTATGTTGAAGTTGATGAAATTTATAATTTAGCCTGTCCAGCATCTCCAGTTCATTATCAATATGATCCAGTTCAAACAACAAAGACAAGTGTACATGGTGCTATTAATATGCTTGGACTGGCAAAGCGTACAAATGCAAGAATATTGCAAGCATCTACTAGCGAAGTTTATGGAGATCCTACTCAACACCCACAAAAAGAAGATTACTGGGGAAATGTAAATCCAATTGGGATAAGATCATGCTATGATGAGGGTAAAAGATGTGCGGAGACTCTTTTTTTTGATTATCATCGACAGCATAAACTGAAAATAAAAGTTGCTAGAATTTTCAATACATATGGTCCAAGGATGCATCAGAATGATGGAAGAGTTGTTTCAAACTTTATTATTCAAGCATTAAAGAATATGGATATAACAATTTTTGGAGATGGGTTGCAAACTCGTTCGTTCTGTTATGTAGATGATTTAATTACTTCATTTATAAAACTTATGCAATCACCAGTAGAAGTGACAGGTCCTATTAACCTTGGAAATCCATTTGAAATGACAATAAAAGAATTGGCAAAATTGATAATTAAGTTAACGAAATCAAAATCAAAATTAATTTACAAAGATTTGCCTCAAGATGACCCAGTAAGAAGGAAACCTGATATTTCATTGGCAAAAGAGAAGTTAGGCTGGAGTCCAAGAGTTGAAATCGAAGATGGTTTGTTAAAGACTATTGATTATTTTGAGACAATTATCTAGTCCCTATGAATATTATTCAACAAAAAATTAAAATATTTAAATTTTCCGATAGATTAATTGATTTCTTTCTGTTATTCATTTCTGCACGAATCTCAATTATCATTGAGCGTGTATACCATGACTTGTCTTGGGGAGGACTCAGCGATAAATCATTTAATTTTTTGGCTATGCCCATAATTTTTATAACGTGGTCAATACTGTTTAATATCTTTGAGAATAAAGCGCTATACCGTCAAATCACATATAAAAAAATATTATTTAATGTCATAATAATTACTTTTATTGGGGTTACCACAACTATTTCTATTGATTTCTTACTTAAATCAATTTTATTCCAAAGGACTACGATTATTATCATCGGAATAATTTCATTTATTTTATTATTACTTAAACGATGGGTAGTTAAGGCTTATTTATCCCATATTCGTGAAGAAGGACTTGATACCAAGAACATCCTTATCATTGGCAGTAAAAAACGTGCAAGTTATCTTGTAGATGAAATTAATAAGCATAAAGAGTATGGTTTTATTATCCGTAAAATAATTGACCCAGACTCTGATAGAGATGGAATCACAATAGGTGAATTTACAGTATCAGGAAAGTTTTCGGATATATATAAGATAATAATGGACTTAAATATTGATGAGGTGTTCATCGCTATGCCATTAGATTGTATATCAAACATTCAAGAATGTTTTGAATTTTTTCATTCTGTCGGGGTGAATTATCATGTGATGGTCAATACGAGAATAACTAACATCAACTATGAATCATTGCGGTTAGAGCCAATTTTAGAAGATTATTATGGTTTGCCCATGGTTTCATTCAATTCTTTAAATGCAAATTTATACAGTTTATATGTTAAAAATATATGGGAAAAGATATTGGCATTTTGCCTTATCATTTTTACAGCTCCGATTATTTTACTTTTTGGAGTTTTGACCAAAATTACGTCACGTGGCCCTATATTTTTCAAGCAAGAGAGAGTGGGTTTGCATGGACGTTCATTCTATCAATACAAGCTAAGATCAATGATTATTAATGCTGAGTCGTTAAAAGCAGACCTTGCACATTTAAATGAGCAATCGGGACCTACTTTTAAGATTAAGAATGACCCTCGACTTACTCGTGTAGGTAAGTTTATCAGGAAATTTAGTATTGATGAACTTCCACAACTTTTCAATGTAATTATGGGAGATATGAACCTTATCGGCCCAAGACCTTTACCTAAATATGAAGTGAATGAATTCAATGATGTTTCATTATACCGTAGGCATAGTATGAAACCTGGAATTACTGGGCTTTGGCAAACAAGCGGTCGGAATGACTTGAAGAACTTCGAGGATTGGGTGAAATTAGATTTAGAATATATTGATAACTGGAATCTAACACTAGATTTTAAAATAGCATTAAAGACTGTTTTTGTTGTTATTTCGGGCTCAGGTAGATAGCATGAGGTCTGTATTAATTTTAATTTCTATATCTTCAATATTAGTTAGTCAAGTTAGATTTAGTCCAGTTTTATTTGTAAACTATTTATCCTCTGGGTCAGATTTCCAATCTTCAAATGATGATATTAAGATTTTTGGTGCTGGTCTAAAGGTGAAGTATAAAGCTGAGAAATTAAATATTTCAGCTAAATTTGTTAACCATCGTCTATATGGATCTTCAAGCCAAAATTCTGTTCATAATTTCAATTCACTCAAAGGCTTTTCTTGGGTGCAAGACCCCACACAGACAGGAGACTCTTTTGACTATGATTTTGCTGATTTAGATATCAGGTATAAATTTACTGATAGTGAATTTTTTTATGGGAAAATGAGTCCTCAATGGGGTATCGGCCAATCAAAGCTAATTATATCAGATAAATCGCCATCATTTCCATTATTTGGTTTTAATTGGGAAGTAAATGACAAAATTTCAATGGAATATTTTCATGGTGAGTTAAAAAGCTCAATTCAAGATGAATCAAATAAAAGTTATTACGTTGACGATGCAGGGAAAGTAAAGCTATCAAATATCAGTCGCAATATTGCAGCACACAGATTTATTTGGTCTCCTCTAAAAAACTTATCGTTGGTGGGTACTGAGACTGTTATTTATGGGGTTAGAGGCATTGACTCCCATTATCTCATTCCATTTATCCCTTTTTGGTCATTACAGCATTATTTAGGCGATACGGATAATATCCAAATGGCAGCGGAGATTATATATTCACCCTCTCATAAATTGAAATTTTATGCCACCATTTTTATGGATGAATGGGCCCCGGAAAAAACATTTTCAAAAGATAATAGAAATTGGTTTGCATATCAGAGTGGATTAACTTGTGTGCAATTATTAAATAATTCAGATAAACTTAGATTAGAATTCACATGGACAGACAGTCGAATTTATCATCATCGTTTTCAAGTAAATGATTACTATTCTCATGAATATCCTTTGGGATTTTGGGGTGGTCCTCATGCAGAAGAATTTTATTTCTCATATTATATAAATATGTTGGATGTAGATTGGTCTCTAAATATCTCAAATGCCAAACGCGGTGAATTTACAAGTTTGGAAACTCAATATGATAATGAAATTGAAGATGTGAAAAGATTTGATGGCCTTGTTGAAAAAAAATTATTCATCGAATTAGAAGTTGAAAAGTCTATATATCAAGAACTTTTCATGACTGCTGGAATTTCATATGTAGATTGGAAA
>Ga0114996_10004514_pt1 | contig 16635 bp, 14 predicted proteins | sample ArcticOcean_MG_C_4_FD_87039 | JGI IMG/M metagenome (GOLD analysis project Ga0114996, IMG submission 87039) | Marine microbial communities from western Arctic Ocean - ArcticOcean_MG_CB4_134 | ecosystem: Environmental > Aquatic > Marine > Oceanic | place: Arctic Ocean: Canada Basin | collected...
GGAAACGTCCCCTTCAACGGCAAGCAGACGCTTGATCTCGACACGCTCATCGAATTCGGAATGTTCGTCCCGGGCGAACCCCAGTTCTCCCCGCCGCTCCTTCGCATGATCAACGAGACCATGCCGCCCGCGACCGTGGAGGACCCGCGTCCGACAGCCGCTCAGATCGCGGTCGTCGAGCAATGGGTCATCTGCATCGACGACACCGAGGAGATCGTCGTCGAGCCCCCCCCGGAGCCGGACTTCATCACTGATGACCTCGTGTTCCAGTGGATGGCCAACGATCTCCTGAGCCGCCAGCTCAGCGTCCGCAAGCATATTCGCTACATCTCGCTGGCCAACCTGCGCAACGCAGGAAAGAGCTGGGGCGACCTCGAAACCTACCGACAGGCGCTGACGAAGCTCATGAACTCCATGAGCTGGAACGAGGAGATCACAGCGGTGAGCCCGGTGGATGAGAAGGGACTCGTGGTCAGCATCGACTTGCGCGACTACTCCTGGGACGAGGTCCCGGTGGCCATCGAAGAATGCGAGGAGATGAACGCGTGGCGCTTCATTGAGGAGAGCTACCCCTACGCGATGGCCTTCGACAACGATGACTTCGAAACGCTCGCCGATTTCACCGAGTCCCCAGTCCCCTTCGTGCAGGCGGACTGGTTCGCGGCGAACGTATCGGTTCCGCCCATCTACCACGACATCCTCTGCCTTCCTGATCACCTCGATACCCTGGAGAACCTCCTCGGGATCGACATCCAGGAGAACATCGATCAACGCACGGTCGTCCGCGCCGGGATGCTGCAATCGAACGTCTCGGTGAACAATCGCGCCGTCGAGCGCCACGAGCTGGGGCTCGGAAACAACGGTGGGCTGGTCGATGAGTACTTCGGCGGGTTCTGGATCAGCTACGATTTCGCAGCCAATGATGGCCTCCAGAGCCTCCTCTCCCACCCCGTGGATTTCCAGGCAGCGGGCGGTGAAGTCATCTTCAATCTGCCGAACGGATTTCAGGCCTATTACATCACGGACGCTGAGGGGGCCCGGCTGGACTCCGCTCCGACGAACATCGTCGCGGACAACTTCAACAAGTATGCGGTCGCACCGGATGTCGTGACCGGCCTGAGCTGCATGAGCTGTCACTACAACGGGATGAACGAGGCGGTGGATGAAATCCGAGACATCGTTCTGGACAGCCTCGCCCTCTTTCCGGACGACGTCTCCAGCGCAGCCCTGCAGCTCTACGTCGAGCCTGAGGAGTTCAATCCGCTCATCGAGGAGGACAGAGCGCGCTTTGAGGAATCCCTGGAGCTCGCCGGACTCGGGCTCGTGGAGAAGCGGGAAGAAGAGCCGATCACCCAGCTCGCCTATCCTTTCGCCGAGGTTCTCAATCTCTCGAAGGTCGCTGCGAGCTTCTTCCTCACGGAGGACGAGTTCCTCGCGTCCGAGGGGATCGCACGTCTCAAGAAGGCCCGCGCTCAGATCTCCAACCTCGTCAAGACGCCCGGGAAGGTCATCAACCGCGCTGCGTTTGATGAGGCGTTCCGGGATGCCGTCTGCTTCCTCGACCTCGGCGATCCTCTGACGCCAGGGACCAACAACGCGGGGTGCACCGTGGTCAAGGTGTGCAACATCGATGACTCCATCCAGGAGACGGTGTCGCTCAAGATCACAGGCATCGAGGCGCAAGGCGCCGACGAAGGCGCGAACGGGAATCTGTCTGCGCTGGTCGACTTCCAGGCGCTCGAGAGCAAGTGCTCCCCCTGCCGAAACGTCCCGGTGGGGAGCGAGATCCACGCCACCCTCTCAGAGGTCGGCGGGGACAATCAGCAAGTGACGTTCTCCTTTGCCGATGAGGACGAGATGGTGATTGAGATCTCCCGAAACCCGGACTCGGGGCATCTCGAAGCACATGCCGTAAAGATTGAGTCGCCGCTGACCTGCGACGACGGGTGATCGAGTTGTCCCCGGCGTCGAACGTTTCCAAATTCCGGTCAAAAGTTGGCAGGAAACCGGCAGTCAATCCACCTGTACTTGCCGGACGGCCCCTTGGATTCGAACGACGCCGGGGTCATTTCCCTTCGATGCTCAGGGAAATGAGAACCCCATGCAGCTCTTCACATCGGAGCTCGAGACCATGTACGTCGTGCCGTTCGACGTGATGATCGGCGACGTGAGTGAGTCGACCCACTCCACCTCAAACACATCCCAATTGCGATGGGTCTGGTCGAGCAACTCGGGCCCAAAGGTGGCGACGACGACGCCGTAGTTCAGGACCTCCACCACGACGTTGGTGGACACGGACGCGCCGTTTCCAAAGAACCCGTCGTCGTAGGAATCCAGATAGTAATGCACCACGAAGCGGTACGTGTCCCCGGACGTCGGCTCGCTGATGTTGATGTGCTCAGGACCGAATCCGTCGATGTCATCCACGTCGAGGAAGGGGTCATCGGCCCAATCTCCCTGGATCCCCCAATCCGGAGCGGGATTCCCGAAGTGGCAGTCGAGTTCGCAGTCGAAGAAGGACCCTCCGGGCGCGATGAGGTGGCTGTCGACATCGCAGAGGTCCTGATCCCAGCTGATCTTGATCGTGAGCCCGACCTCTTCGGGCGGTGGCTCCACGCCGAGTCCCGACAGGTCGAGGTGCGCCTGCGGTTCCCCGGGATCATCGCTGTGAAAGATGAAGGATCCGCTGTCCGGACCCGCCAGCTTCGGCGAATAGCTCACTTGAATCGCCAACGTGGATCCCGCGGGGATCAGGAGAGGCGTGCTCGGTTCGTTCTCGATCTGAAACTCGTCGGAGAGGGAACCAAAGAACGACATCGATCGCTTGATGGCCGTCACGTTGAGCGGCTCGCTGGAGCTGCAGTTCGTCACCACGGTGTCCATGATCTTGGTCTCGCCGCGCACCACGGTCCCGAAATTCAACTGCGCGGGGTTCAAGGAGATGCAGGGGTCCGGCGTGTCGATGAAGGCCTTCACGTAGCTCGAGAACTCGACGTCGACGGTCGGCGTGAGCTCTGAACTCGTCTCCACCCGCAGCGTGCCCGGGCCGCCCGAGGTCTCCATGAAGCGGACGTTCACGAACGTGGACTGCCCCGGAGCCAGGATCTTGGGGAGAGGCGGGAGGGCCACGATGAAGAAATCCTGCGACGAGCCCGGCGTAAAACCCATCGACTTGACGGTCAACGGCGCGCTGCCGACGTTGCTGAAGGTCACCAGCTTGAGGAGATACCCGTCGAGAGGAGACACGTAGGAAAACGACCATTCATCCGGACTCGCCTGAAGCGCAGACTCGCCCGGGGTCACGGGGCCGCCCGTCTCATCGCCCGTCTCCCCCGTCTCCTGGGAGCCGGTCTCCGAGCTCCCTCCCGTCTCGACTCCCGTCTCGATCCCGGTCTCGACTCCCGTCTCGATCCCGGTCTCGCCGCCCGAAGAGCCGCCGATAAAGCCACTTTCTGCGCCCTCCTCACCGGTCTCATCGCCACCCGTCGCCTCGCCGCCTTCGAAGCGGGTGCCTTCGCCCGCCTCACCGCCCTCCGGAGGGACGGAGGAGGCCGTGTTGTCGGAACACGCCCCCAACGAGATCGCGAGAATCAAAGGAAGACAGCGGAGAAGTTCGCGCATGAGAGACTCCTGTTGGCAGCGATCACGCCCCGAAATCGCTGAATGTTTCTACCAGCGTAGGGGGGCCATTCGCAAGCAGATACACAGGGTTGACCACGAGCCGGAAAACCCGCAAACATGGGAACCCACCCTCGAGGATGACGATGAAAGACGAGCGAAGGGGGGTTCCCACCCTTCCCACCGCCTATCAGGGAAGCCGCGACTTCATCACGCTGCTCATACGTCTCTTCTTTCGGCGCGTCGAGGTGACTGGGATCGAGAACCTGCCCGAGGATCGCGGGGGATTGCTCGTGGCATGGCATCCCAACGGCATGGTCGACCCCGGCCTCATCCTCCACGCGAGCCCGCGCCAAATCGTCTTCGGTGCGCGCCACGGGCTCTTCCAAGTGCCCCTGTTGAAGCATCTGATCGAGGGGATCGGCGCCGTGCCGATCTATCGAAAGGTCGATCTCGAAGCCGCCTCCGAGAAGACCCGCAAAAAAGGCAATATGGGAACCCTCTCGGCGCTGGCAGACGCCATCCAGGACGGGCGCTTCGCCGCCCTCTTTCCCGAAGGTGTCTCCCACGACGCCCCCCATCTCCAGGAGCTCAAGACCGGAGCCGCACGCCTGTATTACCAAGCCCGCGCCGCGGATCCGGAGGCGCCCCCACCCGTCCTGATTCCCGTGGGGATCCACTACGAAAAGAAGCGCATCTTCCGCTCCAACGCCCTGGTCGTGTTCCACCCCCCGATGCTCCTCCCCGCCGAGCTCGACGTGACCCCCGACCCCGCCGAGCCCAATGAGAGCGCCTTTAGCCGTGCGAAGCGCCTGACCCAGACGATCGAAGAGGAGCTGGAGGCCATCGTCCACCCCACGGAGAGCTGGCGACTTCACTATCTCTTCCACCGGGCGCGCACGATCGTCCGCGCCGAGCGAGCTCATCGCGCAGGCGCCCAACTGCGCAAGCCAGAGGTCCAGGAGCAGGTGCTCGGGTTCGCCCGAATCTGGACTGGATACCACGAGGGGATGAAACGCAATTCAGACCAGGTCAAGGCCCTCGTCGAACGCGTCGAAGAATACGACGAGGACATCCGAGCGCTGCATCTACGAGACCACGAGCTCGATCACGCGCCTCGTTGGACCTCGCCCTGGCTCCCGATCCTCCTCGCCGTGCAGTTCATCGCGGTCTTCTTCCTCTTCCCGCCGATTCTCGCCATCGGTTACCTGGTCAACATCCCCACGGCGGCGCTCTTGAAAGGAATCATCGCGCTCGCCGCACGAGAAGAGAAGGACGTGGCATCCATCAAGCTGCTCGTGGGGTTCCTCCTCTTTCCCATCGCCTGGGTAGGCTTCGGAGTCCTCGCATGGAGCGTTCACGGCATGCTCCTCGACTTCTTCCCGGGGCTGCCCGACACCGCGGTGCGCACCGGCCTCGTCATGGCTGCCCTCAGCGGGGTGGGAGGCGCGATGGCCGTGCGCTACCTTCGCGTCGCGAAAGAGACGTTCCGCGCCGTCCGCGTTCGACTCACGCGAAAGCTGCGCTGGTTCACGCTCGAGCGCTTGCGAGAGGAGCGCTCGGATCTGCATGACCAAATGATCGCGCTCTCCGCCGAATTTGAGCTCCCTGGGGAGGTCACCGCCGACGGTCGGATCGTCCCGGAGCCACCGCCCACCGATTGATCGATGCGATTCAATCGGCCCACGCGGGGTGCATTCCGAGACCCAGTACATCCTTGACGCACTCTTCGAGATCGGCACAAGCAGTGGAAATCGGAGGCGGATTGAAGTTGCCCGGAGGCGCCCCGCCGCGTGCCAGGGAGATGCACTCCTCGACAGGACTCCAATCGGCGTTCGACGTGACGTGAACCTGGCAGAAGAGGCCCGCCGTCTGGCGAAACCCCTCGGTGAACAGGCATCCCGCCATATGCTCCTCCAGGAGCGCACAGAGAGCCGTGCCGCCCTCTCCCGGTGCGAGTCCCTGGACAATGCACTCCACGGCCGTGTCGTCGCCGATCTCCGCGCAGGGCTTCGCGAGCACGCAGGATTCAAAATCAGCGGCGAGCTCCCCAGACGCGATCGACGCGTAGATGGCGCAGGGCGCAGGACAGTCCTCCTCATCCATCACGAGCCCACAGTCACAGAGATGAGCACAGGTCGACATGCAAATCCCCGACGAGGCGAGAGAAACGACGCAATCCGCCGATTCGGGCACGTCCAGCGTATCGACGGCGTCCACATCCATCGCCGGAGGCCCGCTGGACGGCTCGCCTCCGCATCCCACGCCGAGGAGAAGAAGGAGGGTTGCCGCGTGGATCAAGGAGGTCATGCCGGTACACGCCCGCGTCTTCAGGGAGAACCGCCAAAACAACGCCGAGAGGATGATTGGTGGCATCACGATGTCGGAAGTCTAGTGGATCGTCTCGCCGCCGAGCACGTTCGCGAGAAAGAGTTCCGAATTGACCTGGAGATCATTGAGGTGATCCAGGAACGACTGGGGATGGAACGTCCGCGCATCCACCCGACGATGAACCGCGATCATCCGATGCTCTTCATCTCCCATCGGGAGCGGCGGGGTGATGACGACCGCGCATTGGTAGAGGTGGTTGTTGCGCTCCATGAGGCCCATCAACTCGTCGCGGGTCAAATCGTCGGCGATGCCGACGCCGATGGCGAGCGTGACTGTGGGGACGCGGATATCCGTCTCGTTTTCCTCGCAGGAGATGAATCCTGCGACCTCATCGATCTCAAAGTACCAGAGGTCGCAATGCTCGTCTGTCGCTTGAGACCGCTCATGGACGGCCACCGTCTCTTCCAGCTCCTCCTCGATCGCTTTCGCCAACGCCTGGCGATCAAAGGTCGAAGGGAGAGGCCCTTGAGCGCGCGTGGCATCTCGTAGAACCGCAGGCTCTCTCGCAGCGCCCGGCTTCGGGGCAGGCGGCGCGGAGAGGGAATGCTCGACGTCCCATCCCTCGTAGGAGACCATTTGCCCCCTCTCGCCCTCCGCCCACCAACACACGGAAGGAGTGCCCGCTTCGAAGGAGAGCCAGTCACAGGCAGCCACTGCCCCCGCACGCTGGTCCACGACCGCGACCTCATCCGAGTGCCCATCGCTCACGACCACGACGCCCTGTCGATTCAGCTCCGCCAGATACCAATCGACGTCATCGGGGGTCATGAAGCTGACCGCCGTCAGGTGTTCATCCGAGCGGAGCGTTCCATTGGGGACGAGCGAGGCGTACCCTTCGAGGCCCGACTCAAACGAATCCTCGATCACCCGGCGGGGAACCACCACCGTCAATGCTTCGACCAATACGCTCATGCCCTTCTTTTACGCGAGGGCCAGGCCAGACGCAACGAAGCTCTTCAATTGCGAGAAAGAATGCCGCCCTCTAGAATGGGCGCATGCCCCCGTTGAGACTCCAGATCGAGCGCGGCGACCTGACCCGCTGCGCAGACGACGCCATCGTCAACGCGGCGAACCCCACCCTGCTCGGAGGCGGCGGAGTCGATGCAGCCATTCACCGAGCTGCAGGGCCGCGTCTGCTGGAGCGTTGCCGTCGCCTTCCCGAAAATGGAGGCGTCCGGTGCCCCACGGGAGAAGCCCGGATCACACCAGGATTCGACCTTCCGGCCCAGCATGTGATCCACACCGTGGGTCCGATCTTCGACGCGGATCCGGATCCAGACGCGATGCTCATCGCTGCGCACCGCAATTCGCTCGCGCTGGCGAACGCCAATGGACTGAAATCCATCGCGTTTCCCGCGATCTCCTGCGGGGTCTACGGATTTCCCCCGGAAGCAGCTGCCCCCATCGCGATCCAAGCCGCATTAACACACGCCGGAGGACTCGTAGTCATTCGTTTTGTTCTCTTCAACCCCTCCCTGTTTCAGACATGGAAACAGGCGCTGAAATCAGTCAAAAAACCCTGAACCCTCCGGAACTCCTGCGGTTTTCTTGCGACCTGGACCTACAGGGCTGAAAATGAAGCATACACAACGAGCCGCCCCATCACGGAAACACTCCGTCGCGGGGTCTTGTTGCATCGGGAGGGGTCATGCAGCGTCTATTGGGATTTGTCTTCATTCTTATTCTTATCAGCACACTGACTACCAGCGTTCAGGCCTTGCAGGCAGCTCCTGAGTGTCTCGAACAGGCCGACTGTGGAGAAGGCTTGGCCTGTGACATGGAAATCAACCAATGCGTCGCAGATGACGACGGCGAATCGGGGGACGGGGCGCCGGCGGAGTGCGGCGACCCATGTGAAGAAGGCTTCGTCTGCGATTGGGACACCGGCGCATGCGTCGAAGACCAGGACGACGTTCCAGTCACGGAGTGCTGGAGCGACGAAGACTGCATGGATGGATACTGGTGCAACACTGAATGGGAAGCGGACACCGCTGACGACACCGAAGACACGGGGGAGAGCGAGGCGCAGGGGGTGCCCCTGGCTCCTGAAGAGAGCGGTGATGAGGATGCCGACGCCGAGCCTACTGAAGAAACCGGTAGGGAGACAGAAGGTGCCGTTGAGCCCCCGTCGGGATACTGTGCCTCCATTGACGACGAAACAGGCGGCGGTGAGACCGGCCTTGAGACCGCTGACGGGGAAGAAAGCGGCGCCGGCACGAGCGCCGACGGCGAGACAGGTGACGGTGACTCATCCGACTCCGGCGGCTGCTCCGTGACGTCCTCCGGTGACGTGGATCGCGGACTGGTCCTCCTCCTGGCGTTGGCAGCCGCGTTTGCCCTGCTCTTTCCCAGAGCCGAGCGCCGCGGACGCTCTCTCTAGAGATCGCATCTCCAGCCCGGGCCGATCCCGCCGCGGCGGGATCGGCCCGGAACTGGGGCACCAACCAGACCCCCAGGGCCCGCCAAAACCAATCTCGTGTTGACTCCCGCTCGAATTCGGCGAGAATCCTCCGCCATGAGCAGCGAAACGCCCGAACCTCTTACCTTTCATCGCGTCTTGGAGTGGATCGCCATCGGGATCTTTGGCCTCTACGCCGTGCTTCTGGGGCAGAAGATCCTGGGGATCACCGTGACGACCGGTGACTGGGGCTCGATCGCCCTCGGCGCCCTCGCCGGCTACCTCCTCGCCGACGCGATCAGCGGCCTCGTTCATTGGTTCGCCGACAGCTACGCGTCCGAAGACACCCCCCTGCTCGGGCCGAATTTCGTGCAGCCCTTTCGGCACCATCACATCGACCCCGAGGACATCGCACGTCATGGATTCGCAGAGACCAACGGCAACAACTGCATCGTATCCTTCTGGGTGCTGATGTGGGCCTTCCATGGGCGCGACGTAACGCCCGGGGATCCCATGGACCTCTTCATGCTCAGCCTGGCCCTCTTCTCCATGGTCGGCGTCTTCGGAACCAATCAGTTCCACAAATGGGCCCATTCCAAAGAGGTCCCCGCGTTCGTTCGCTGGATGCAGAAGTGGCACCTGATCCTGCCCCCGGACCACCACCAGATCCACCACACCTGGCCCCATCACACCTACTTCTGCATCACGACGGGATGGCTGAACTGGCCCCTCGACAAGCTGCGGGTCTTTCGGATCTTCGAGTGGGTGCTGCGGATCTTCGGCCGTATGCCCATGCACGCCCCGGATCGCGTGGAGGGGCAACGCCGCGGCTACCTGACGCGCCAGGATCTCCGCAACGGAAGACGCGCCGCCTGACCCTCAACGAATCGGCACGACGTGCCGCGATCGCACCGTCAACTTCACCTTCGGGCTCCCACGCCCTGAAGAGAGCTCCCGCATTCGACCGGCATCCTTGATGCTCAAGAAGACCGGGAGCTTCTTCTCGAACAGGAGGCGCTGTCCGTCCACCTCGACCCGATTCAACTCCCAGATCGTGATCGCCGCTTGCGCTCCTCCCCCGCTCACGGTCCAAGCGCTGATCTCCAGACTCCCATTCCCGCCGACAGGGACGAGCGCGAAGGAGGACTCGCCTCGATAGCGCCAGATGCGCGAGCGTGCGTGCTCCTCAAATGCCGAGAGCGTCCATGAATCGACATGCGGGGCCTCAGTCAGCGCGCCCCCGCGCTCCGAGATCGCGAACCACCGGCGCATTCCGTTCAGATTGTGGAGCTGAATGCGAAGCAAGTACTGAGTCCCACCCGCCGTCTCCCGAGAAGACATCACCTCGACAATCACTGGCTTCTTGCCCGACTGACGTGCCCTCTCCTTGAGCGCTGACTCGCGAATCAACGCGGTCCTCAGCGTGGGATCCGTCGTGTATTTCGCGGGCTCCAGCGGGAGCCCGCGGAGCAGGCGACCGAGGTTGTTGGCCGTGTCCTTGGCGCTGAGGAGCCCCAACTCGGTTCCCTTGCATTCACGGAGCACCGTCCCCCGGGGATCCAGGGAGACAAGCGTCGGCAACTTCGTCGGATTGATGCCGGGGAAGAGGCGATGCGCAGGCCCCCGCCACTCGTCCACATCGATGAAGAGGACCCGCCCGGAATTCAGGGCATCCGCGACCTCGGCGCTCTCCTCGAGATGGTCCTTGATCGCCTTGCAGGGAATGCACCAGTCCGCTGTGAACATCACGATGATGCCCCGACGCTCCCGCTTCGCCTCCCGGAGCTCGTTTCGCAGGAGTTGCTCCAGCCCCATGCTTCCCTGCCTGTGGATGGAGCGCTGGATGTCTCCCTTCTTTCCCGCCCAGGCCGGCGAGCTGAAGAGGAGAATCACCAGGAGACAAGCGACTCGCGAGAACATGTTCATGGTGCGCGAGGGTACCCTGGTCCACCGGAGTTGGAAACGAACCCGGGCGGGAACACGAGTTGTCAGTACCGCTGCCCCATGCAATGCTCGGCCGGACTCCAACGCAGTAGGGACATGTCTTCTGTTTTCAGATCTGGGCTCTTCGCCCTCCTCTCCATCGCGCTTTCACTCCTCCTCGCCGAAGTGATCGTACGCAATGTCTCGCTTACGATGCGTGTGCAGCACATCGCGATCGATGAGGAGACCGCGGCGAGAGAGAAGCTGGAGTTCGCCGAGAAAGAGGGCGTCTTCCTGTGGCGGATCCTGGACGGACGAGAGAACGCCGATTGCGGCGCCGAGGATCCGAATGCACTCCATGTCGTGGTCCTTGGAGACTCGATCGCCTTTGGATCTGGAGTCCCCCCCGAGGCGACCTTCTCCAGCCTCCTCGGCCGTCAACTCTCGACGGCGAAGCGAACCGTGTGCTTTCACAACTACGCCGTTCCCGGCTCCGGATTCATTCATCAATCCCTGCTCGGAAAAGAGGCGATACAGCGGCACTCTCCGGATCTCGTGATCTGGACGCTCTGGTCATCCTCGATCGGCCGATACTGGGTGTTCGGTGACACGGCCTACGAGCTGAGTTCATTCTCCAGTGACGGCGGCGGGATCCCCAATTCGCCGATCTTCGACCCGCTCAATCGCTTTCTGTTTCGCAACTCGGCGCTCTACCGCTACGCAGTGACCACCCTCGCCGACAGCGGGGACATGAGCGAGGCCTGGCGCAAATTCACGCGCGATGAGTTCACCCCACGACTCGACGCGATAAGGGAGTCCTCGCCCGACATGCCCCTGATCTTCATGAACTGCCCGCCGCTCCACATGCCCTTCGCCACGCAGGTCTATCGACGCAAGACTGGAGACCCCGAGTGGGAGCGCCACGTCCGCAAGCCGATTCAACCCGTTTTGGCCGAGAGGGACATCGAACTCATCCATCTCGACGAGGCGCTCGTGGGCCAACCCATCGAAGAGGTCCGCGTGGATCCCTGCTGCCATTTCAACGAACGCGGCATGGGACTCATCGCGGACATCCTGCGCCCTCGCGTGGAGGCCCTGCTCCCAGCGACCGATCGTCCCTAGCGCCCAGCGCCCGCCGCCAGTTCATCGGCGATCGCCTTCGTCAGGCGCTCGTCGTCGGGACTCACTGACGAACTGAATCGCCCCATTACGCGACCGTCGCGGCCCACGAGGAACTTGGTGAAGTTCCAGCCGATCTCTCCTCTCAATGCGCCGGATGTCTCTTCCGTGAGCGTCTTGAAGAGGGGGTGCTTGTCCGGTCCTTTGGCATGGACCTTCGCAAAAAGGGGAAAGTCGACCCCGTGATTTCGGCGACAGAAATCCGCGATCTCGGCTTCGCCTCCAGGCTCCTGACCCCCGTAGTCGTTGCAGGGAAATCCGAGGACGACGAGTCCATCACCGCGATGCTTTGTCCAGAGCGCCTGCAGCCCGTCGTACTGATCGGTGAAGCCGCATTGAGACGCCGTGTTCACGATGAGCAGGACCTTCCCCCGATAGCGCGACAGAGCGACCTCCGCTCCGCGAATGTCGGTCACGGAATGGCCGATCACGGGCTGGAGAGATGCCTGGTTCGTGTTCGCGTTGCCGCGGGTCTCCAACGCTACGCTCCCGCTGCATCCTGGACCCACAAGGGCGACGATCAGCGCGCAGATCCCAATCGATGTCTTCCCATTCATCCGCGAATCTCCTTCGAAGGGGCTCCCCTCTCTTGTAGCGCGTCCAGAATCACGAAACCAACTGGAAACTCGACATTCCCGGGACCCGACCTCATGCTATGCCCACTCAGATCCATCGACGGAGAGACGCCATGCCGGGAATCGGGCGAAGATCGTTGCTGCAGGGCCTGATCGCCCTCGGAGCGATGCTGCCGATTCCGCTCGCCGCCCTCCCCCTGCAGCGGAGCTCCGAAGATCCCCTCGCGATGTCGATGTTTCGCGGAAACCCCTCCCACACCCATTACGGGACAGGACCCATTTCGGATTCCCCCGAGTTCCAGTGGCGCTTCCAGACCGAGGTGTTTCTGACAGAGCTTCATGGAAGGCCCTACGCCTGGACGGGCACGGGATGGTCGGGCCAGCCCGCGGTCAGCGGCGAGCGCGTCGTGTTCGGATCCGTCGACCGACACGTCTACTGCCTGAACCGTCACAGCGGCGCGCTGCTCTGGAAGACCGCCGCAAATCGCATGTTCAAGAGCTCGCCGTGCATCTACAACGGGCGCGTCTTCATCGGCAACACAGACGACTTCCTTCGAGCGATCGATCTCCGGGATGGACGCGTGATCTGGCGCCATTGGATGCGAGCGGATTGCGACAGCTCTCCCGTCGTCGCCGACGGCCGGCTCTATGTCGGCGGTGAAGACTGGAACATCCACTGCATCGACCCCGATTCCGGCGACGAAATCTGGCGTCATCGGGTCGACATGTCCCTCACGGAGCCCCCGGGTGGACGGGGCGTTGAATCGTCTCCCGCGGTCGCCAATGGCCGCGTCTACGCGTCGGCTTTCGCGGGCTACCTCTACTGCCTCGACGCACGAACGGGAGAGCGGATCTGGCGCTACACCACGGGCGACGACACCGACTCCTCCCCAGTGCTCGCCCATGGGCGGGTATACACCGGCTGTGAAAACGGCTCGATTCACGCGATCGATCAAGAGACCGGCGAGCGCGTGTGGAGACAAAAAGTGAACTCGGGGATCTGGTCCACCGTCGCCGTGGTGGGCGCGAGGCTCTACGTGGGCTGCAACAACAAGCGCTTCTACTGCTTCGACGCCCACACCGGCGAGCCCATCTGGGAGAAGTGGATCGGGGGACGGATTTGGGCCTCTCCCAACGTGATCGACGGGAAGGTGATCTTCGGCGCGTACGACGGAGCCCTGCGGATGCTGGACGCCCAAACTGGGGACGAGCTCTGGTCGTATCAGACCGGCGCACGCATCGTCTCCTCTGCATGCATCGTCGACGGTCAGATCCTCGTCGGGAGCCGCGACGGCTACCTCTACTGCTTTCGATGAGAGCCGCTCAAATCACGAAGGGAATGAAGAGCTTCGAGCGCTTCTTGTACTCCGCAAATCCCGCGTGGCGCGAAATCGACCGGTCCTTCTTGACCATGTTCGGGATCCAGACCGCGCCCACAAAGATGGCCAGCGCCACGAAGGGCGCCCAGTGCATGGCCAACGACGAGAACCCCGCGTAGATCAGCAGCTCTCCAAAGTAGTTGGGATTGCGAACACGCGCCCAGAGCCCGTCTTGAATCAGCCCCGGCTTCAGCGAGAGCGTGATGTGCTTTTGCATGTCGGATGCGAAGTGATAGAACACCCCGAGTCCCCACACGGCGACGGCCGCGCCCAGCCACCAGGCGGGCGCTCGCACGTCCTGACTGGTGATGATCCAGGGCGCGACCCAGTAGAGGCTCAGCCCGCCCCAGATGACCACTGCGTACCCGGGACTGCAAGGCTGCTCCCACTGCCTGTCCCCGAACGTGTTGCTCTTGATCACCCAGAGGATCCCGTAGGTCCCGTGGGTCGCGAGATAGGCCCAGGCCGTGGGGTTGTCCCATTGCTGATACCAGGCCATGCAGCCCAGCACGAAAAGGGGCGTTGCGCCCTTGTGGGAGTCAATGAAGTGCTTCTGTTTCATCCGTGCGCCCTCCGAATACCCCAGTCTCTCAACAGCCGAACGAAAAAAAAAGACCTCATGATCCTCTTTTGAACAGTCGATGAGATCAATCATGACCGCGACCAGCCCCATCCTTGAATCCCCGCTCCCGGCCCCCGTCCCCATCGGAGAGACCAGCCGCAAACGCACAGCGGAGCGGATCGCGGAGCTTCGCGAGGGCGGAGGGCAGGATGCCGACCTCACTGGGGTCGTATGGGTCAACCAGGATCTCACGGGCATCGACCTCAGCCGTGCGAACCTCTCAGGAGCCAACTTGAGCGGCGCCAACCTCGCTGGGGCCCGACTCGCCGGCGCCAACCTCCGAGAGGCGGTCCTGTCGAACGCCAATCTGGAGGGAGCCGAGCTCCTCGGAGCGGATCTCTCGGACGCTGATTTGACGGGATGCGACGCCTCCGGCGCCGGCCTGGGCCATGCCACGCTGCATCGTGCGTGCCTCGCCGAGGCCACACTCACGGGCGCGACCCTCACGATGGCGCAATTGCATCACGCCGACGTCCGCGCCGCGATGCTCGACAACACCAGCTTGCGAGATGCCGACCTCAGCCACGCGGATTTCTCCTCGGCGATCCTCCGAGATGCGGATCTGACCAGCGCGTCCTTGAACGAAGCCACCTTCAATCGAGCGGATCTCCGCGGGGCCAGGATGTGCAGCGTCCAGGAATACACGCAGACACATTGGATCGACGCCGACATCCGCGAGGTCTACTTCGGAGGCGCCCACCTCCTGCGCCGTCACATCCTCGACGAGAACCACCTGCATTCATTTCGAAACGAGAGCCGCTGGAACGAATGGATCTACCGAGTCTGGTGGCTGACATCGGATTGCGGCCGCAGCTTCCTGCGATGGGGAATGTGCACGCTGGCCATCACCGTGTTCTTCGCCATCGCTTACTGCTTCGTGGCCATCGACTACGGCGATCATCCCACGGTGATTTCCCCCCTGTACTTCAGCATCGTCACGATGACGACCCTCGGCTACGGCGACGCGCTCCCCGCCTCGCTCCCTGCCCAGCTCGTCGTGATCGCGGAGGTGACCATCGGCTACATGATGCTCGGGGGAGCCCTCAGCATCTTCGCCGCCAAGATGGGCCGCCGGAGCGATTAGGAGTCCCCCAATGCTCTCCCTGTTCAAACGAGAAGACCCCAACCAGCGCTTCGCCGACAACCTCGCGGCGGAAGAGCTCCCCGCATTTCCCGCGCTGCTCTGGAACATCCTCGAGCAGCTTCGGGATCCCGAGACCTCGCTGGACGCGATCGCAGAACGCATCTCGCTGGATCCAGCCCTCGCCGTGAAGCTCTTGAAGACCGTGAACTCCGCCGCGTTTGGGCTCCGTTCGTCGGTCCACTCCGTCAGCCACGCCGTCGCGTTGATGGGACGCCGACATGTGGAATCCGTCGTGCTGACCCTCGCCGTCCAGAAGGTGCTCCCGAGCGCCCCACGCCCTGGGTTCAACGCCACCGACTACTGGCGCGGAGCAGCCGCACGCGCCACCCTCGCCCGCAATCTAGCGACCCTGATCTGCCCGCGGCAGACCGCGTTCAATTTCACCGCTGCGCTCCTGCAGAACATGGCGGTTCCGCTCCTCGCGCATCATGGCCCGTCGGATTACGGCGACATCCTCGTCGCCTCGAGTCTCGATGGAGAAGACCTCAACGTCCTCGAGGACAGTCAATACGGATGGAACCACGCAGAGGTCGGCGCCTGGATGGGCGAACGATGGGCCTTCCCCGAGAACCTCACGGACGCGATCACGAATCATCACGAGGCCGCCTCGTCCACGCTTATCGAGAGCGCCCCCGCCTGTCTCGTGGCGCAGCTGGACGAACTGGAAGAGAAGGGGATGGACTGGGTCGTCTCCGTGCTGCGCGAGACGTTCGGGATCCCCGAGGATCTCACAGCGGAGACCATCCAACACGCCCGTGAAGAATCCGATGAGCTCGCACGGGTGATTCTGAGCTGAGTCGCGACGCGCTATTCGATGACCGTGAGCACCCCGAACTGCTCCGGATCGACGCCATTGTCCGTGCCGTCCCCATCACACATCGACCACGTCACTCCGCCATCCAATGAGAATCGCCATGTGTAGCGATACGTCCCGGGTGTCTCCGGCGTCGGCAGAATCGCCGCCATGTACTCGTCGTTGTTGGGTGCGGCCGTGTGGAATTCGTTGAGCGCGCCCCAGGTCCAGGTGAATGCGGCCGCGTCGGCTCCCTCGGGTCCCCAGCCGAGCTCTCCAGACAGGGCAGCGCAATCCGCGTTCTCCGTGCATCCGGCAACATGGGCCTGGCCGTACACCACCTCCGCCCCATCGTCGCCGACAGCCGCCGTGATCGCGAGGGGATGTTGGAGATTGCACCAGCCGATCGCGAGACCTTCGCTGCCGGTCTCCTCGCCCGACTCCTCGGCAGGTTCTCCCGTCTCCTCGCCCGACTCCTCGGCAGGTTCGCCCGTCTCTTCGCCCGACTCCTCGGCAGGTTCGCCCGTCTCTTCGCCCGACTCCTCGGTGGGTTCGCCCGTCTCTTCGCCCGACTCCTCGGTGGGTTCGCCCGTCTCTTCAGCGGCCCCCTCAC
>Ga0114996_10004517_pt1 | contig 16630 bp, 18 predicted proteins | sample ArcticOcean_MG_C_4_FD_87039 | JGI IMG/M metagenome (GOLD analysis project Ga0114996, IMG submission 87039) | Marine microbial communities from western Arctic Ocean - ArcticOcean_MG_CB4_134 | ecosystem: Environmental > Aquatic > Marine > Oceanic | place: Arctic Ocean: Canada Basin | collected...
CCGAGAGCCGAGAGGAACTGTCGCCGCGTGGAAGACCCGCAGGCCGATGGATGAGGGTCCGTCCTCGGTGCATCTGTCATGTGGTTAGGTACTCCGGTGAGTTGACGACAAGCGCTCCCTGTAGCGGAGTGCCCGATGACGCTTCCAGGACGCTCACGGTCTCGGGGGTTAGATCAAAGAGACCCATTCGGTTGGCTAGCTCTTGGCTGCTCGACCAATCAGGAACCTCAGGGAGTAGCGTGGCTAGATCGAAACCATGGACGAGGTGGTACGGACCGAGAAGCCGATGCCCAGCCGGGAAACCGGCAACGTTCGGCGGGTTGAATGGGGCGAACCCGAGCCGCTCCAACCACCTGACAATCTCGACGGCTGGCCTTCCTTCGAGTGCAAGGCCGAAGACCTGTACAAGACCGATCAGTCGCTCCAGCGGCGTTCGAACCTTGGCTCGAACAGCCTCATCCGACCAGAAGGCTTCTTCCTCGATGATGGCACTCACAAGCGCCATGATTGAGTAGTCGCGTCGGAACGCACCAGCGATCCGTGTCAATGCGGCCGGTGTTGGCATCAACCCCACCAACTCACGATGGAGCTTGGATGCTATAAACTCAGCGGTGGCTGGCTGTTCAAGGATTGCGTCGACAGCAGAGCCGGCGTCGTGGCTACGGGTGACACCAAGGAAGGTGTGCGTTGTTGCGTCATGGAAGTTCTCGATAAACGTGGCTTCCCCCGGGCCCGCACCAGAGGGACTGGTACGTCCGGGGCGAGCGATCGTCCATCCTGAAAACGCTGCGGTTGCGGCCAGCACGTCGTCCTCGGTGTAGTTGCCGATTCCCAGGGTGAAAATCTCCATTACTTCCCGACCGAAGTTCTCGTTCAATTCGTTGGCGCGGTTCTTGTTCCCATCGAGATAGACGATCATCGCTGGATCGATCGCAATGGCGTAGAGAAGGTCAGCGAAATTCCCAGTGGCGTGCTGCCGAATCGTCAAATGTTGAACGAACATGAGGTAGGAGGCCTGCACTTTCTTCACAGACGTTGCGAAGTGGTCATGCCAGAACCACGTGAGGCGCTCTTCGATTCGCCGAGGGCCGCCAATCATTTGCGGTAACCAGTACCTGAACGGGGCCTCTCTTTGAGCCATCGACTTGGCTTCGTCCAGTCCTTCCGGAACCACGAGGTTGTCGGGTTGCGGAGTGGGAATCGATAAGTCTGTGGCCATGACTACAGCCTCGTCAGTAGAGCGAGCCTCCGCCAAGATGGTTGGCTCGACGCCAAGGCCGAGTCGCCTCGCGGCATGACTGATACGTTCTTGATCGGAGAAACTCATGAGGCAATAATGCACGCTCCATGTGAAAGCATCCTGAGTAGAGCCTAAGAGTTACCTGAAGATCCAGACGTGAGGAGGCATGAGCGATCGGTCTGAGGACCCCGAATCTACGCTCTGTCGGTCTGATCCGAGGTCGCGAGCAGGTCGAGCAGAAAGGGACGGTCGGCCTCGAAGGCTAAATCTGGGAACTCGTCTGCCGAGAACCAACCGGCGTCCACGGCGTCGTCGGCCGGAGCCAACGTGCCTCCCACGAGCGACGCTCCGAACCAGACAGTGATCGCCGTGCGGGGATCTTCCCAGTTTGTTTCGACGGCAAGAACCTCTCCAAGGGACACCTCCAAGCCCGTCTCCTCGGCCACTTCGCGGATGGCAGTCTCTCGAATGCCGTCCCCAGCATCAACGTGCCCTCCCGGAGGCGCCCAGAAACCTGATCGAATGGCGCCCCTCCCTCTGAGTACCAGCAGCATCTTGCCCTGATCGATCACCACCACGATGGCACCAAGAGGCGGATTGGCGAAATGAGTGAAGCTGCAGGAGGGGCACGAGGGCCGAAGCTTCCCTCCCTTCTCTTTGAGGGTCAGTTCTGTCGCGCAACGAGGGCAGTATCGAAACACCTGCAGATCGTGATCGTGACCCATCCCTGCAATCTACACTAACTACAACCGTTCTATCCTATGGGCGATGGAACGGCCCAACCTGCTCTCTGCCCTACTCACCGCCGCTACAAGCGTGCTTTGGCTCGGTGTTGTCGTCGCCTCCGAGAAGCTGGTTGCGAGCGAAGCCCTCCTCTTGGTGGCCGGTGTGGCCGTTCTCACTCTCACCGCTGTGGCTGGCCTGCTGTTTACCCAAGCACTGTGGGCACAGCGCCTGTCATTCGGGCTGATCGGCCTGACGCTTGTGCCAGTCGGCCTATTGGAACGCTCCCCCGCCTGGTGGATAGGAGCGGGACTCACCATCGCAACCGCCTACGTGCTTGCAAGCCCCACGACGGCGGTGCGAGTGGGACTCAGCCCGTCCGCGCCTCCGAGATCGGCCGCGCTACTCATGCTCTCTTTGGTGAGCACGCCGACGCTTATCGCGTTGGTGAACCTTGGACGAACGCCGCCAGCCGCGGCGTTCGTAGTGGCCGCAGCCACTGTGTTGCTTGCGTGGCTATTCGGCAAAGTGTCGCTCCCAGCTCTTTGGTCGCTGCGGACTGCGCTCCCCTTGTCTATCGTAGGCCTTGCCTTCGACGGTCCGTTCCCGATCTCCGCTCTGCTGTTGGCTAACGCAGCAGCCATTGGTTGGTTCGCGTGGCAGGCCGAGACGCACATTGCGACGGTACCCCTCATCCCGAAGCGACATCATCCGAAGCCAGTCTTTGCTGAGTTCACGCCCCCAGAGGTCCTGGACTCGGCCGGTCTCGACCGAAAGGGTCGACGTGCGTAGATACCCCAATCCAGTCTTCTTCCTTCCGGTCCTTATCGCCTCAGCTATCGGTGGAGCGCTCGGTTGGCTGATCGTGGCGACGTCATGTCGCACCTGCACGAGCTGGCTCTGGTCAGTTGGAACCATGGGTGCCCTTCTCGCCGGCGGCGGGATGGCCGTCGTGATGGTGCTGGTGATTCGCTCCATGGACGAACACAAAGCCGCTCAAGCTGCCGGGCGCGCTCCCAGCGCGCCAGAGTGCGAAGTCCCCGAGGTGTAGCGACCCAACGGGTGAGGCCTCAGCGGACTATTGGTGCTTCCCGAGGATCAAGCTCACGTTGTGGCCACCAAAGCCGAAGCTGTTGCTGAGCGTGGTGGTGACGTCCATTTCGCGAGCTTCATTCGGAACGTAATCGAGATCACACTCAGGATCTGGGGTGTGCAGATTGATCGTTGGCGGTACCACTTGGTCTCTAATCGCGAGTAGACACGCCAGAGCCTCGACAGCCCCAGCCCCACCTAGGAGATGGCCCGTCATCGACTTTGTAGAGGAGATAGCGAGTGATTGCGCGCTCGAGCCGAAGGCAAGCTTGATGGCTGCTGTTTCAGTCTTGTCATTCGCCGGAGTGGAAGTTCCGTGAGCGTTGAGATGCTGCACCTCACTCGGATCAAGCTCGGCGTCTCGCAAGGCCGCAGTGATGGCCAACGCTTGTCCCTTTCCGCCAGGTCGTGGCAGGGTCACGTGGAAACCATCCGTCGACATCCCGTAGCCGAGAATCTCGCCGTGAATAGTCGCTCCTCGAGCTAGAGCTCGTTCTCGCTCTTCGAGCATGAGTACTGCTCCGCCTTCACTGAGCACGAAACCGTCCCGGTTGAGGTCGAAGGGACGCGACGCCCCTTCAGGATCTTCGTTGTTGGTGCTCAGCGCTTTGGCCGAGTTGAAGGACCCAATGACGAACTCTGACACAGTCGCCTCAGCGCCACCTGCCATCATTACGTCTGCCGCTCCCCTCCGGATCACTTCAGCAGCATCGCCAATAGCGTTGGCGGAGGCAGCACAGGCTGTCACCGTGCAGTTAGTTGGGCCAAAGAACTCCCATCGAATAGCGGCCATGCCAGCTGACATGTTGGCGATCAGCTTTGGAATAGTGAGAGGGTTCAGTCTGCCCGGCCCCCGGCTTCGAAGAGTATCTAGTGACTCTTCGAATGAGTGCAGCCCACCCATTCCGGCTCCAGCGATGGAACCCATGCGTTCACGGAGCTCTGGTTCAGTGTCGAGATCGATGCCTGAGTCGACCATCGCCTGGTCAGCAGCACCGATGAACAGCTGCACATACCGGTCCAGCCTTCGTGACTCTCGCTTTTCGAAGTACACATCTGGGTCGAAATCCTTCACCTCTCCAGCTATCTTCGTCTTGGTATTGGACGCATCAAACTGTGTGATGGGGCCAATACCCGACCGACCAGCCAGCAAGGATTCCCATGTGGACTCGACATCGTTTCCGACCGGTGTAATGGCACCGAGGCCGGTGACGACAACTCGTCGACGTTCCATAGTGAGCTAGCTAACCAGTCTTCGCAATGACGGCGTCGACAGCAGAACCGACGGTGAGAATACTCTCAGCTTCATCGTCGGGGATCTCCACGCCAAACTCATCCTCGAGCGCCATCAGTAGTTCTACGACTCCGAGCGAGTCGACTTCCAGATCTTCCTCGAACCGAGCGTCGTTGTTGATCTTGTCAGCCTCTAGGCCAAGCTCACCCACAAGGAGGGCCTTCATTCTTGTTTCAATGTCTAAGCGATCCATGATCGTTCCCTTCCTATCGTTTTCTTAGTTACAGAGTTGCTTTCTTAGTTACAGAGCGAGACCACCGTCAACGACGATGGTCTGGCCAGTGATATACCCAGCCGCATCAGAGGCGAGAAACGCCACCGTGGCTGCAATCTCCTCCGGGGTGCCAAGGCGCCCAACGGCGATGCTACCTGCAGCGGCGTCATTCGCTTCGTCACCAAGAGCGGCAGTCATGTCGGTGGCAATGAATCCTGGGGCGACAGCGTTTACAGTGATACCCCGAGAACCCACTTCTTTGGCAACTGATTTGGCCATCGCGATGACCCCCGCCTTTGACGCTGCATAGTTGGCCTGACCCGGGTTTCCCGATATCCCAGCGACCGAGGAGATGTTGATAATCCTGCCCCACTTCTCGCGAAGCATGCCGCGCAAAGCTGCCTTAGTGCATAGGAACGTGGCCTTGAGATTGACGGCGATGACACGATCAAATTCTTCCTCGGACATGCGCAGCATAAGGTTGTCCTGCGTGATCCCCGCGTTGTTGACGAGGACAGTGACCCGCCCCAACTCCTCCGTTACGGTATCGAACATCACAGCGACGGCGTCGGTGTCGGACACGTCCGCCTCAACAGCGATAGCGGTGCCTCCAGCTTCAGTAATCGCTGTTACGACTTCCTCCGCCGCGTCTGCCCGAGAGGCGTAGTTCACCGCAACCGAGCATCCTTGCTGAGCAAGCTCAATGGCTATGGCTCTCCCAATACCTCTTGAACCACCCGTCACCAACGCTACACGCTGTGTCACAGGATTCCCCTCAGGTTGGGTTCGAGCAGTTCTAGCGCCGTCAGATCGGAGGGCGCTAATTCGGCGTCACTTGTTCCGAGTGGCGTGGTGCGCTGGCCCCACTTGACCACAGCTGCTGCCCAGGTAAGTCCACCGCCGAAGGCAGTGAAGACAATGGTCGAACCCGGTTTGATGAACCCCTGGGCAAGCGCCTCGGTCATCGCTATTGGAATGGTCGCTGCTGAGGTATTGCCATACTTGTGGATATCGATGAACACCTTGTCCTCGTCCAACTTAAGTCGGCGAGCGGTGGCGTCGATGATACGTTTGTTGGCCTGATGCGGGATGAGAAGATCTACGTCTTCGAGCTCGAGGCCGGCGTCGGCGACGACCTTCAGCGAAGAGTCGCCCATCATCCGGACCGCGCGCTTGAACACTTCAGGGCCGTCCATCCTGACCGCCTGACCGTCATCCGACTTGTCGAGGTGGTGTTCGTTGGTACCGCTATCTGGAATCCAGAGGTACTCGGCGGTCGTTCCGTCGATCCCGAGGGTCCCCGAGAGAACACCGTGGTCCCCATCTGTGGCCTGCAGGACAGTTGCCCCCGCACCGTCTCCAAACAGCACGCAGGTCGTCCGATCGGCGAAATCTAGGTAACGGCTTAACCGTTCGACACCAACGATGAGGACCGTCTCTGCTGCCCCGGCCTTGATCATCGCGTTGCCTTGGGTAAGAGCGTAGACCCATCCGCTGCATGCTGCGTTGAGGTCGTAAGCGCCCGCTTTAGTGAGACCCAGCTCGGCCTGAACGAACGCTGCAGCGGCGGGAATCAAGGTATCGGGTGTGCAGGTTGCGACAATGAGTAGATCGATGTCCTCTGGGCCGAGTCCAGCGCACGCCATTGCGCGACGAGCGGCAACCACGGCCATCTCAGAAGTCTTGACGTGGGAAATCCGTCGCTCTTTGATACCCGTTCGAGTGACAATCCACTCATCATTAGTGTCACAAATGGTTTCAAGATCCTCGTTGGTCAGGATGGCTGGAGGGACAGACATCCCCCAACCTGTGATCTCAGCGTTTCTCATAGATCTCCTTACCCGAGCGCCTCAAGGACCTCGGACAAACTTTCTTCGTTGTTGACGATATGAACAGGGACATCGGGAACCGTACGCTTGGCCATGCCGGCGGTGACATCGCCAGGCCCGATGTGGACAAAGGCATCAACCTCGGCGGACATGGCTATGAGCACATCCATGAATCGTACCTGACCTACCACCTGCTCCACGAGGGTAGGACCCACCTCGCTTCCGTAAGGAGCCGCCGTTGTGTTGGCATAGACACTGAACCGAGGTTCGCCGAAGTCTACTGTTGCTACGGCCTGGGAAAGCACCCCCACCGCGCTCGCCATGAAGGGAGTGTGAAACGCCCCTGCAACCTTGAGGACGATGGCCCGGCGCATGTCGAACTCTTTCACATGATCTTGGGCCCACAAAATGTCTTCGGCTCCGCCAGCTACGACCACCTGTCCGGGGGCGTTGAGATTCGCTACCCATAGGTGGCCTCCTTCGGAACGTCGATACGATGCGAGGGCTTCAGCCTTCTCTTCGTCGGCCCCAATGAGGGCTGCCATTGATGAATCGGCTTCGGCAGCTGCTTTCCCCATTGCTCTCCCCCGCTGATCCACCAGCCAGAGACCGTCCTCAAAGCTCAGGACACCGGCCGCCGCGAGAGCCGTGTACTCACCCAGCGAGTGCCCGGCCGCGGCGACTACTCGAATGTGGTCGGCAGCGGCCGAAGAGAACATGTCCCACAGGGCGAATGAGACACCGTACAGAGCCGGTTGGGCGTGCTCGGTGAGGGTTAGCTTCTCCTCTGGACCCTGGGAGCAAAGGTCGACGAGGGACCAGCCCAAGATGTCTGTCGCACGCTCGCCAAGGAGATTCGGGCGCGCCGCGAACACTTCCGTGCCCATGCCGACAAACTGAGCCCCTTGCCCGGGGAACAAAACACCAATCTTCATCACGTGGTTTCGACCCTTCCTCAGGAGGCCGGGTTACGCCAAGTCGCCAAGAATCCGGAGCACTCGCTCCACGTCTCTGGCGTTAACGTCACGGTGGGTCACAAACCGAAGCCGACCGGGTGTGATGGTGTCCACCCTGATCCCCTCAGCTGCGAGCACCGCTTGCAACGCTCCCTCGTCTCCCGGCAGGGCTGCTTCAAGCACGATGACCATGTTGGTTTCAACATCACCGGGGTCGGTTGCGTCTGGAAAACGCTCGGCGACTCCGGCGGCAAGCGTAGCTGCCAGCCCGTGATCGTCTTTCAAGCGGGCTCGGTCGTCGAGCCCAACTTTGGCGGCGGCCGCAAGCACGCCTGCCTGTCGAGTACCTCCCCCAAGCATCTTCCTCCGGTGTCGAGCCTCGTCGATGACATCGCAAGAACCCACGAGCATCGAACCTACAGGGGCCCCCAGAGCCTTGGAGAAGCAGAATTGCACCGTGTCGGCCACCGCTCCCCACTCCGCGGGACCGACTCCGCTGGCTGCTATAGCGTTGAAGATGCGCGCCCCGTCTAAGTGCACGCCCAACCCGAACCCGCGCGCGACGTTGCTCGACGAGACCATCAACTCGAGCGGGATGACCGTCCCTCCAGAAACATTATGGGTGTTCTCCCACGACAACAGGGCGGGGCGCGGCAGATGGTAGGCAGAGCCTTGGACGGACTCATGGACTTCGTGAGGCTGCATTCGACCGTCGACCGAGTCAATCGTCCGAAAGCCAACACCTGCAATGGCTGAGTTGGCTCCATGTTCGTGGTTACGGACATGGGCAGTCTGGACACACACGACGTCATCACCCGGCTGCGTTTGGGTCCAAACAGCGAGACCGTTCCCTTGCGTCCCCGATGAAACAAAGAGCCCAGCGTCCTTACCGAACAGCTCGGCGCACTCTTCCTCGAGCGCGTTCACCGTTGGGTCGTCTCTGTACACGTCGTCACCCACTGGCGCGTTGACCATGGCCTGATACATCGCTTCGGTGGGTCGAGTCACCGTGTCCGATCGAAAATCGACGGTCCCATCCTTGAACGCCATTACAGCTCCTTATCAGCCTCTAGAAAGTGCCAGATGCTCCGGACCGCTTGCAGCACCCGCTGCTCATTCTCGACGAGGGCAACCCTCACGAACCCCTCGCCGCCAGGCCCAAACCCCACGCCTGGACTGAGAGCGACCTTAGCTTCCTTCAGCAGGAGTTTGGTGAACTTCAGCGAACCCATTTCTCGGTACTGCTCAGGCAATGGCGCCCATACAAACATCGTCGCTACCGGGCTTTCGATCTCCCAACCAGCGCGGGCGAGCCCCTCGATGAGCGTATCCCTGCGCACCCGATATCGATCGTTTATCTCCTCCACGTAGCCGTCGCCCTCGTTCAACGCCACAATGGCGGCTATCTGGATGGGTTGAAACGTTCCGTAGTCGAGGTAGGACTTGAGCTTCGCGAGAGCCGCCACGGCGTCGGCGTTCCCTGCAACGAAACCCACCCGCCAACCAGCCATCGAATGACTCTTGGTAAGGGTGTACAGCTCGACGGCCACATCTTTGGCGCCGGGGACCTCAAGGATGCTCGGGGGAACGTACCCATCGAACGCTATATCGGCGTACGCGAAATCGTTGATCAGGAACACGTCGTGTTCCTTGGCGAAGGCGACGAGCCGCTCCCAGAAAGCAAGATCGACGACCATGGTTGTGGGGTTGTGTGGAAACGAAGAGAGGATCACACGCGGCTTGGGCCAGGACTCCACGAATGCCCGCTCCATAGCCGCGAAGAAAGTGTCAGGCGTATCCGTGAGTGGAATGGTTCGAATCTCCGCGCCCGACAGTACTGCTGCGTAGATATGGATTGGGTAGGAAGGTGCGGGAACCAGAGCGACGTCTCCCGGCTGGACGAGTGCCCACATCAAGTGGTTGAGGCCCTCCTTCGCTCCAATGGTATTGATCACCTCGGTTTCAGGATCGAGCTCGACCCCAAACCTCCGCATGTACCGATCTGCCAATGCCTTACGTAGGTTTGGGAGCCCTCGAGACTGTGAATACCCATGATTCTTAGGGTTCCGGGCTGCCTCAACAAGCTTGTCCACCACGAACGGAGCTGATGGCAAGTCGGGATTTCCAAAGCCCAAATCGATAACGTCCTCGCCTCTGCGGCGCGCTTCCATTTTGAGCTGGTTGACCTCAGCGAACACATACGGCGGAAGGCGGTCGATACGTCGGAAATCCATCGATCGAAGGCTAGCCGAGCTTGTAACCTCAGCGACTACCTCAGCTCGCTCGCCACCGTTTCCAAGGTCTCCAGCTCAGTACCCGGAAGTAGCGTTAGGACCGCTTCTCGGCAACCTGATTTAGTAAGCTTCCTGAGGTCTCGGACGAGCGTGCCATTAAGCACTGAGCTCACCTCCACCCTTCCAGCCCAGGTCACGGACGGATGAATCGACACAGCGGCGTCGAGTACGTCGTCCTGCGGCTCCCAAAGATTCCAGACGTCGGCTTTGGCTGCTACATCGACCACGAGAGGATGCTGTCCGCCGACCAGAGTTCTGACGTCCTCGGCTGCCACGAGCTCCAGTGTGGTCGCAAGCACCTCCACCCGTTCGGCGACAGGGTTGAACGCGAAGCCAAACCGCACCATTTCGTCTCGAGACCGCTGGTCGCCCGCTCCGAGTCCCAGCACAATCCTTCCAGGGGCGATAGCTGCAAGGGTACGAGCGATACTGGCCGTCACTTGGGGAGGGCGAAGAGAGGCCCTAAGCACCAAGGAGCCGATGGTTAGCCGCGGTACCGTTGCTGCAAGGGTTCCCAGCAGGCCAACCGACTCCGTCGTGTCGTCGAACTTGCGGCCGACAGGAGTGAGATGGTCGAAGACGTAGACGCCGTCGAAGCCAAGTCGCTCCGCTCTCTGGGCGTACTCAACGCTCCTAGCGCCCAACCGCTGACTGAGAGCTACCGAAAGCTTCACCCAGTGAGACGATCCAACGTGTTGCGAATTGGCTTCGGGATCAGATGCGAAGCCACGTCGAAAATAGTTGCAATGAGTTCGAGCACATTCTGATCCCCGTCCCAATGCTCTTCAACGACAGAGGGCCCAGAGACCTTGACAATCCGGTTGATAGCGAACGCAATAAGGAGCAGATCGTCGATCTGACCCACCACAGGGGCGATGTCTGGGATGACATCAATCGGACTGATGAAGTACAAGAACGTCGCTGCCACAGTGGCCTTAGCCCGCAGCGGGACACGGGAATCCTTCATGAGCCGGAACAGGAGCTTCACCAAATTCGGAAGGGCAAGCAGCGCTTCCTTCACAATCGGTTTCGCTCGATCCACGGCCGAGCCATCAGGGTTGTAGACGCTGTCAGGCTGCACAGGATCAGCCATCGGAAACCTCAACTCGTTTCTTCAAACCGCGTAAGGCCGTCTGAATGATCTGGCGTTCACCCTGACGGAGGATGAAGCCCGGGATGCGAACACTGGGGCTGAACCGGAGTGCGTACGTAACGACCGTTTTCCCTTCGCTCTCCTCGAAGCCGTATGAGCCAGTGAGTGCCTTCACATCCCCGCTGGGATCGGCTTCCCAGGCCATCTTGATAGGCCTGTCGTTGTCGTAGGTGAGGGTGTAGACGATCTCCTTCACAAAGGCCTCAATTGTGAACGTCGCCCTCTCTGGGTCGCCCTCGTCAGTAAGACTCAGCACTTCAACGGATTTCACTCCTTTGGCCCATTCGGGATAGGCGGCGACGTCCGCGGCAACCGCGTAGACCTCGGCGGCTGTGGCCTCGATCTCGATGCTGTCGATCATTCCCTTGGCCATCTCAAAACTCTTTCTCACCGAACGGTTTAACTAACACTGGACAATAGCGGCTGGGCTACCTTGGAGGGAGGCGGACCGCTCGGCCTGTGGCTCGAAAGTATCCGACATTTGTAGATCTCGTCTTCCCAATCATCCAGGTCGAAGCTTTTGGCTGATGAATATCGCCAAAGAAGTGCAACTCCGGCTGGTGTTCCTCTATGTATTCCAGGATGGCTGGTGAGTGGCGGTCGGGCCGACCGGTGACCACATCGAAGTGCAACTCACGGATCGAGGGAGCGAGATGAGTACAAAGGACGTCAACAGGACCCAGCTGTTTGAGACCCGCTTCCAACAGTGGTTCGCCTGCCTCACCGCTCACGGGGCTACGCCCTCCCCCGCCCACAATGCCTACTCGCCAACCTTCTATCTCAATGACCTCTCCTTGAACAAAGCGGGCCGAGGACGGCAGAGAAGCCTCCAGCATGCCTCGCTCATCAACGTTGCCGAACGTGGCGTAAGCCTCTATCCCTTCAAGCGCCTTCGCGGCCTCGTCGTACTGTTCTTGCGCTGCCTGCCATACCGCGGTTCTGAAGTCCGGCTGTGTCGCTCGAAACTGATCCCAAAGGTCCTTACTCGCAATCCCGGTGCCCCGAGCGACAGCGGCTGCTTTGGCGAACTCTATCCCGGCGAGGTCGGCGACCATCCCCTCACCGGTTCGATAGTCAATGAAGTTCAGGAAATCCCCCAGAATCAACAGTGGTTCACCGAGCTGGCCGACCCGACGCATAGCCCCAAACGCTCCGTGCACATCAGAGATCAAATACACGTTACGTCCGGAGTCGAGCGATGACGGTGGCGATGATGACCAAGATCGGCACGACGCCGGCAATAACAGCAACGGATGGCTGCAACAGGTACCGAAGCGAGAACGCCGACTGATGTGCATCCCATATTGAGAAACCCCAGATCCCCAGGCCCCAAACCAACACGAAAAATCCCGCTCCCCCGACGGACGCTCCAACCAGCAGTAACCCGAACAAGAGGCTCATGAAAACGACTAGGAAGATCACGACGCCCGCTACCCAACTGATCGCCGATCCGTGCTCACGACCGGGCACCAAAGCCTGCTTGGCTCGCTGAGTTGATGAGAGCAGTTTCCTCTCTGCCGGCGACTCGAAGTTTTCGTAGATCGTCGTTCCGCAGACCGGGCAGGCGTCCACGTCGAGAGACACAAGTTCTTCACAGGTAAGACACATCCACGTTGGATCTTGATCGACGTTCGGCGTAAGGCTCTCATGCTCAGAGACTGCGGTGATGGCCGCCCCCAACATTGGTGCCTCATCCCTGACAGCAGGAGATGGAGCAACCGGCTCGGCCCTAACCTCGTGCTCTTTCGTCTTCACTCCAAGGGGAGCAAAACACTGGCCGCACCATTTTGAGTCGAGGCTATTGTTTGCACCACATGCCTCACAGGAGTCCATGACTGCAGGCTACCCGCGAGTTCTCTCTGGCGAAGCTTTTCTTTTGCGAACTACTCGTCAGTGACGCAACCCTCAGACGCCGGTTTCACATTCTTAATGTACTTCCAGAGGGTTCCACGCGTTGCCTTGAAAGGCGGCTGGACCCAAGCGGCTCTCCGGGCATCCATCTCCTCAGGCGAGATCGCCACGTTCATCTCACCCGACTCGTCATCGATCGTGACGACATCTCCATCTTCCACAAGGGCGATAGGACCACCCTTCTGAGCTTCAGGACAGACATGTCCAACAATGAAACCGTGGCTTCCTCCTGAGAAACGACCATCGGTGACGAGAGCCACCGAATCGATGAACCCGGCTCCCGCCAACGCCGACGTGGGAGTCAGCATCTCGGGCATACCCGGGCCACCTGTTGGACCCTCATACCGGATAATGATGACATCTCCGTCTGTGATCTCACCAGCAACGAGTCCGTCAACCATCTCTTCTTCTGAGTCGTAGACCCGAGCCGGACCAGTAAATGACAGCCCCTGCTTACCCGTGATCTTGCCTACAGCCCCGTCGGGGGCGAGGCTTCCGTGAAGAATCGAGATGTGACCATACGGTTTGATCGGATCTTCTAGCGAGTGAATCACCTGCTGATTCTCAACAAGATCGGGCACCGTGGCCAGATTCTCGGCCACTGTCTTGCCGGTTACCGTGATGCAGGAACCGTCGATCAGGCCCTTGCCCAGCAGGTACTTCATCACTGCGGGGACGCCCCCAACCTTATGAACGTCCTCCATCACGAACTGCCCTGATGGCTTGAGGTCTGCCAGCAACGGCACTCGCTTGGAGGTTGCCTTGATCTGATCCATCGTGAGCTCAACATCCACGCTGCGCGCCATAGCAATGAGGTGCAGCACCATGTTGGTGGAGCCACCGAGAGCCATTGCCGTGACCAGCGCATTCTCGAAAGCTGCACGAGTCATAATGTCTCGGGGCTTCAAATCCATCTCCATAAGGCGTTTGATGGCACTACCTGAAGCAACACATTCGAGGACCTTGCCCGCGTCTTCTGCAGGCGTCGACGAACTGTAGGGGAGGCTCATCCCGAGAGCTTCGATCGCGGATGCCATAGTGTTGGCGGTATACATACCCCCGCACGCTCCGGCGCGAGGACAGGCCGATGCGATGATCCCAAGGCGCTGTTCTTCAGTAATGGTTCCAGCCAGCGCCTCTCCGTAGGACTGGAAAGCGCTCACAACATCACGAGACTCTTCCACGCCGTCGAAGTTGGTGCACCCCGGCTTGATCGTGCCTCCGTAGACCATGATCGCCGGCCGATTCAATCTGCCCATCGCCATCACGGACCCCGGCATGTTCTTGTCGCACCCCGGTAGTGCGATCATGGCGTCGTACCACTGGGCACTCATGACGGTCTCGATCGAGTCGGCGATGAGGTCGCGAGACTGAAGCGAGAAGCTCATCCCATCGGTCCCCATTGAGATCCCGTCCGACACCCCAATAGTGTTGAACCGCATGCCGATAGAGCCAGCGTCTTCAGTGCCCTCCTTGACGTGCGCCGCCAGATCGTTGAGGTGCATGTTGCAGGGGTTTCCCTCGTACCACATGGATGCAATCCCAACCTGAGGCTTGTCGAAGTCATCCTGCGTCAATCCCGTGGCGAGCAGCATGGCCTGCGATGCCCCTTGGCGTTTCGACTGAGTGAGCTTGGAGGAATATCTGTTGAGAGCGGTCATGGCCTAATGCTAACCGCTGCCTCGGGCACGCTGGGCGCGGGCGGTCGCCAAGTAGACAACTCTCCAAGAACGTCTTGTGTCAGGACGGCTGGGCGGCCGACTGTTCTGCGACGAAAGCCGCTTCGAGACCGTCCAGGATGAGATCGAGTACGAAGCCGAAAGTGCCGGCTTCATACTTGTCGTCCAGGTGCCAATGAACGTGCTCGGTCATATACGGGTATCGCGACTCGGGCATGGAGGAAGTCGGGAGGAACGTCACCGAGTTCGCTGTCGGGAACGAAGTTTTCGGTGGAGCTAACGGAGCGTTCGCCCAATACGTCATGGTCAAACCGAAGTCAATCGCGGCCAAACCTCAGAACGTCTCCTTCGACGAAGCTGCGGCCGTGCCTATCGCGGCCTTCACTGCTCTACAAGCCTTGCGCGACAAGGGTGCCCTAACGGTTGGCCAGAAAGTGCTCATCAACGGCGCTGCTGGAGGTGTGGGGACTATGGCGGTCCAGATAGCGAAGGCGTTCGGTGCCGAAGTGACCGCCGTGTGCAGTACGCGGAACCTAGACATGGTCTCTTCAATCGGTGCTGATCACGTGATCGACTACACCCAAGAAGACTTCACCAAAGGCACCCCTAGGTACGACCTATTCATCGACAACATCGGGAACCGCTCCTTGATGGCCTCCAAACGTGTGCTGTCGCCAGAAGGCATCTACGTGTTGGTAGGCGGTCCAAAAGCACGGTTCCTTGGCCCCTTGATCCGACTTGTCAAGGCCCTCGTCATCTTCGCCCCATCCAAGAAAAGGGCAGCACCCCTTCTAGCCAGCCAGAACAAGGCAGATCTGGCGGTCATCAGCAGCCTCCTGGCCGAGGGAAACTTGAAGCCCGTGCTCGACCAAAGCTACCCGTTGGAGGAAGCAGCGGCTGCTCTAGATCATCTAGGCGGCGGGCACGCTCAGGGTAAGATTCTCATCGTTCTCTAAAGCCAAACAGTCGCCTGCCCTGTCAGAGTAGTGAGTAGAACACAGCCGCTCCTTCGAGCGGGTGAGGAGAATCGAACTCCCGTATTCAGCTTGGGAAGCTGATGTTCTGCCATTGAACTACACCCGCGGCCGGGCCGATTGTACCTTCATTGGCCCCGCTGTGATTATCCAGATCCCGCTGCCTTTCGGGCGACGTCGCGGAGTAGCAAACCTAAGGGAGTGGTGACCCTCAGCTCTTACACATATCGCTCACGCGGCTCTAGCTGCCTTCCAAACCACTGAAGATATCGACATGGTCCGACTGGAAGTCGCCCTTGTCGTCGGTCTCGCAATCTTCTTGCTCGGAATGGAGCGCATAACCGAGTCGCTGCGCCGTGTTGTCGGAGACAGAGCGAAGCGGATTCTGGAACGCCTTACCGCATCAACCCCCCTCGAAGAGCCGGCAAGAGCCCACAGCGACTAGCGGACCAGTTTCCTCAGCGTGGCAAGGTCTCCGACTCGGTCAATCAGCGAGACCACACCGCGCTTGAGGATGCCAGTTTGCACAGGGCTAGGACCGCCCGGGTCGCCAGCCGCAACGATCGCCAACTCGACATCTAGCCCTTCTGGGGTTGTCCAAGACCAGATCTCGGCATCACCAACAGAACGTAGAACCGCATGACATGGCACCCCCAACGCCTCCGGATCGGCAGGATCGGGGCGGTCCACCCCGACCTGCAGATCGAGGTCGGACTCACCGTTACCTTCCCCAACGGCGTGGCTGCCTATGAGCGCCATGAAGCTGACACCTTCATGCAGAAAGACCGCTGCCTGCACCCGCAGTAACTCCTGATAGGTAGCTGAGAACTCAACCGATAGCAGGGCAAGGTACAGCTCATCTCTCACGCTCAGAACACCCTCGGCTTCGATTCGCTCCCTCAGGGTCGTCGAGGCACCCTCGGGGCTCAACCGACCAAGTCCCCAAGCAGCTGCCGCTCTCACTACAGAAGATCGATCCTCCAGATGGGGGTAGAGCTCGACAGCGGTCTCCGAAGTGTTCGCCAGAGCGACGAGCAGGTTGCGACGTAGGTACTTCCCGTCTCTCTTCGGGAGATAGAAATGTGGGAATCTCTCGACCAGTTGATCATCAGTAAGCCGTAACATCTCACTGATATTGACACGGGCATCGCCTGCATCGACGGGCCGATACCCCTTGGGATCGTGCTCACCTTCAAGGTATCTGATGCCGGGTGGACAGGCCGTGAGACAGTCATCGCAGCCGTACACCCGACCGCCGATAAGCGGTCTCA
>Ga0114996_10004519_pt1 | contig 16628 bp, 14 predicted proteins | sample ArcticOcean_MG_C_4_FD_87039 | JGI IMG/M metagenome (GOLD analysis project Ga0114996, IMG submission 87039) | Marine microbial communities from western Arctic Ocean - ArcticOcean_MG_CB4_134 | ecosystem: Environmental > Aquatic > Marine > Oceanic | place: Arctic Ocean: Canada Basin | collected...
CATCTGAGGTCTTCATGGACTATATCATACTGATTTGCTCCACCACATGCCACCTTTATATATTTACGCCGCCTTAGAGCGCGCAAGATAAAGCATCACGTCTTTTGTTTTAGCCAAAGTTGCGCTACTTTTAGTAGGTTGTGAGTTGCGTCATTGGATTATGAAGGTCCGGGTCAAAGATGTTTTCTCATATTTCACCTCAAGTTCGAATTCACCTAAAGGATTGTGAATGGCCAAGAATAACTATTCGTTTGCCAAGCGGCAAAGAGAATTAGCGAAGAAAAAGAAGAAGGAAGAAAAGCGGCAGGCAAAAGCAGAAGAAAAGCTCTTGGCTCAGGCTGATTTGGCCGATGATGAGCCGTCCGACGATGAGCCGCTTGCAGATGAGGTGCTTGCAGATGAGGTGCTTGCAGATGAAACGTCTACCGGTGAGACGCCCGCCAGCTAATCTTCTCCATGTCCTCAGTCTCATTCTGGGCCCTGAAGTTTCGAATCTCGGTAGCCTAGCCTTAAGAACGAAACTTCCTGGAAGTGTGATAACCTCGTTTCCCTGGCACCAGGACAGTCAATACGGCGACCTTACAATGGCGCTATCGTTAGTCGATCACTCTTCGGGGTAAGCTGCAGCAACCACCGCCGCTAAATCTGCGGGCAATGCGGATGAAAATTCCATATTCTCTCCCGTGCGCGGGTGTTCGAAACCGAGTCGCCGGGCGTGCAGGGCCTGGCGCTTGATGAGGCTGAGCAGGTATTTGGCGTGGCGGCGGTAGTCGGGTTTGATGCCTTGGGTTTGGGAGCGGCCGCCGTAGACCGGATCGCCGAAGATGGGGTGGCCGTGGTGCAGCATATGCACGCGGATTTGGTGGGTGCGGCCCGTCTCTAGGCGCAGGTCGAGCAGGGTGAGGTAGGGAAAGCGTTGGACGACAGTGAAGTTGGTAGCCGCCTCCTTGCCGCCTTCTACGATGGCCATCTTTTTGCGGTTTCTTGGGTTGCGATCTATGGGCGCTTCAATGCGGCCTACGTCTTGTTTGATATTCCCCCAGACTAAAGCAGTATAGGTGCGCTCGATATCGTGCGCCTGCAGTTGGGCGGCCAGGTGGCGGTGGGCCACGTCGTGCTTGGCCACTATGAGCAGGCCGCTAGTCTCTTTGTCGATGCGGTGCACGATACCGGGGCGCAGGACTCCGTTGATGCCGGAGAGATCCTGGCAGTGGTGCAGCAGCGCGTTGACCAGGGTGCCCTGGCGGACTCCGGGAGCTGGATGGACTGCCATGCCAGCGGCTTTGTCGACGACGATTAGGTCGGCGTCTTCGTAAGCCACGGTCAGGGGTAACTCCTCGGCATTGGCTTTGGCCGGCTCGGGCTCGGGTGGGTCGACGAGAATGCGGTCACCGGGCTGGATTTTATAACTGGCCAGGACGGGCTGGTCGTTGAGCAAGATCGCATCGGCTTTGATCAGGCGCTGGATCTGGGCGCGCGATATATCCTCGATACACCGACTCAGGTAGAGGTCTAAGCGCTCGGGCGGCTCCTGCGGAGATACTTCTATTTGCATGGTTTGCAGAATTTCTTTAGACGTCTTGCGGCGGTTCAGTTGGTGTTGGGGCGCTGTGCTGGCGTTTTTGGCGGGCGTAGCCCAGGGCCATGAGACCGACGCCGATGGTGACAAAAGAATCGGCAAAGTTAAAAATGGGCCAGCGCGTCGAGCCCAAGCCGAAGTCGAAGAAGTCGACGACCTCGCCCAGATAGAGGCGGTCGACGATATTGCCCAGGGCTCCGCCCAGGACCAACACCAGGGCCAAACGCAGCAGATGTTCTTGGCGCGGCAGGGTCCAGAATAGCCACACTAACACTCCTAGAGCGGCTATGGAGACGATGGTGTGGAGCAGGGGACTGCCCATGTTGAGGCCGAAGGCAGCGCCAGGGTTGTGGATATAGGTGAGGCGGAAAAAATCCTCGCCGAGTACAGCTTCGGACTGACCCAATTGCATGGTGTGCTGGATTATATATTTGGAAACCTGGTCGATTACCAGCGTCAGTGGGATGAGCAAAAGGATTTTCACGCCGGATCTGTTTCCCCTTTGGACTTGCATTCGATGCATTGAGTGGCGGTGGGTACAGCTTCCAGGCGCGCTTGGCCGACGGTGTTGCCGCAGATGCGACAGAGGCCGAAACTGCCGTCGTTTATGCGCTGCAGGGCCTCGTCGATGTATTCGAGGTAGTCGCCCTCGCGCTGGCCGAAGAATAGGGACTTTTCGCGTTCCATGGCGTCGGTGCCGTGGTCGGCCATGTGCAGGGAATAGGTCGAGCGCTCTTCTGAGGACTCCTGGGCTGTGGCCGAGCGCGAGGTGCGTTCGATGTCCTCGAGAGTAGTGGTCGTTTCGTTGCGTTTCTGCAAGAGTATAGTCTTGAAGTGGTCCAGTTCTTCCTTGTTCATCGTCGTTCCAATTCTAAGTGACAGCCTCTAGTTCTGGGCTTTGGCAATGCCGATGGTGACGGCATGGCCGTTGACTTTCCAATCCTGTTGTACGAGGCAGGTACTGGGTAAAGTGTCGATTTTCAGGCTGGTGGCCAGGGTTTCGGCGGCGATGTATTCGCCGTGGTTGCGTACTGCTTTTTCTACTTCGGGGCTGCCTTCCAGGCCAATGTGGATGCGATCGGCGACCTCGAGGTTGGCGTCTTTGCGCATGTTCTGCACGCGGTTGACGAATTCGCGTGCGGTGCATTCGATCAGCAGTTCGTCGCTGAGGTGGATGTCGAGGCCGACACCCAGGTTATTGTCGACGGCAAAAACCACGCCTTCCTTTTCCTGGCGCTGTACCTCGATGTCGTCGATGCCGATGTCACCAGCGGCCACCTCGAGGCGCGCCCCGGCTTCGAGATCTTGGATATCGTCGGTGGACAATTGCCCGACAAAGGCGGCAACGTCTTTCATGTTCTTGCCAAAACGCGGTCCCAGGGTGCGAAAATTGGGTTTGTAGGATACTTGGCTAAATTCGGTCTCGTCCTCGACGAAGACCACCTCCTTGATGTTGAGTTCATCGGCAATCAGATCGACCATGTCGGCCAGTTCGTGCCGGGAGGTGGCGTTGGGCGGCAGCAGGAAGAGGCGCTGCAGGGGCTGGCGCGTTTTCAAATCGTGTTTGCTGCGCAGCGAGCGACCTAATACTACAGCGCGCGTGGCTAGGGCCATTTGCTCTTCAAGCTCTATATTGCGCACGGCCTCATCGGCTTGGGGCATATTACACAAATGCACGCTTGCCGGGGCTTGCGGGTCGTGGGTGCACACCAAGTTCCGGTAGATGGTTTCGGTGATGAAGGGCAGCACTGGCGCCAGGCTTTTGACAAAGGTAACCAGGACCTGGTAGAGTGTGGCGTAGGCCGAGGCCTTGTCGGTGTCGTCTTCGGATTTCCAAAAACGGCGGCGACTGCGGCGGATATACCAATTGGTTAGTTTTTCGACAAAGGCGACCATGGCCGGCACGGTGCGGTAGAGACGGTAAGCTTCCATTTCAGTGTTGATATCGTGCACCAGGGTTTGCAACTCGGAGAGGATCCAGCGGTCGAGCTGGTGCGTCGGTGCTAGGGCGGCCTGTTGCGGGGTCCAGCCGTCTGTATTGGCGTAGGTGACAAAGAAGCTGTAGGCGTTCCACAGGGGCAGGATGACGTCGCGCAGGCTCTGTTGGATGCCTCTTTCGGTTAGGCGCAGCTCTTCGGCTTTGAGGGCGGCTGAGTCGAGCAGGTAGAGGCGCAGGGCGTCGGCACCGTAGGCGTCTATCATTTGAGTGGGCTCGGGGTAATTTTTGAGCCGCTTGCTCATCTTGCGGCCGTCTTCGGCCAGAAGCATTCCCGAGACGATGCAGTTTTTGAAGGCCGGTTTATCGAAGAGGGCGGCACCCAGAACAGTCAAGGTGTAGAACCAGCCGCGCGTCTGGTCGAGGCCCTCGGAGATGAAATCGGCCGGGAAATTGGCCTCGAAATACTCTTTGTTCTCAAAGGGATAGTGGCTCTGGCCGTAGGGCATGGAGCCGGACTCGAACCAGCAGTCGAGTACTTCGGGGACGCGTTTGAGCTTGCCGTTGCCCGAGGGCGCGGGCAATTCAATATCGTCGATGAAATGCTTGTGCAGGTCCTCCACCGCCTGGCCGCTGAGCTCCTGGAGTTCGGCACGGCTGCCCAGGCAGATGGTTTCGCCCGTCTCCTCGTTGCGCCAGAGCGGCAGGGGAGCACCCCAGTAACGACTGCGGCTGATCGACCAGTCACGCGCCCCTTCGAGCCACTTGCCAAAGCGGCCGTCCTTGATGTGTTCGGGGACCCACCAGATCTGTTGGTTGGCCGCCAACATATTTTCCTTGATCTTCTCGACGTTGACGAACCAGGTGGAGACGGCGCGGTAGATCAGCGGCGCGTCGCAGCGCCAGCAGAAGGGGTAGGAGTGGACCAGAGTACTTTCGGCAAAGAGTTGGCCGCTCTCGCGCAAGCGGCGAATGATGGGGGTGTCGGCGTCTTTGACAAATTGGCCCTGGTAGTCGCTCACCTCGTCGGTGAAACAGCAGTCCTCGTCGATGGGGCAGACGGCGGCTAAGCCCTCGCGCTGGCCCAGCAAGTAGTCGTCTTCGCCAAAACCGGGGGCGATGTGCACGATGCCGGTACCGTCCTCGGTCGAGACGAAGTCGGCCTCCACGACGCGGAAGGCGTCCTCGGTGGCAAAGTAGTCGAAGAGAGGCTCGTAGGTCATTTGCAGCAGCTCATCGACCGAGACATCGTCAACTTGCTCAACTTCGTCCGGGTGTTTGGCGAAGACGGCCTCGTAGCGCGCCTGGGCCAGGATAAGTTGTTCGCCGTCTTTGGTGGTAACGCGCACGTAGGAGATATCGCGGCCCACGGCTAGGCCCATATTGGAGGGCAACGTCCAGGGCGTGGTGGTCCAGGCCAGGATGGAGGTGCGCTCGCAGCCGCGCACTTTGAAGCGCACGGTGACGGACGGGTCCTGGGTATCCTGATAACCCAGATTAACTTCGAAATTGGATAGCGGCGTGGCACAGCGCGGGCAATAGGCCAGGGATTTGTAACCTTCGTAGATCAGATCCTTATCCCATAGCGATTTGAATACCCACCAAACCGATTCCATGAACTCGGGGTCCATGGTGCGATATTGGTTGTCCCAATCGACCCAGCGGCCAACGCGCCTGATGACTTTTTCCCACTCGGCGGTATAGCGCAGCACTAGGCCGCGGCAGGCCTCGTTGAATTCGGCGACGCCGTAGTCGAGGATATCGCGCCGGGTTTGCAAATTGAGCTGCTGCTCGGCTTCGTTTTCGACCGGCAGGCCGTGGCAGTCCCAACCAAAGCGGCGCTCGACGCGAAAACCGCGCATAGTCCAGTAGCGCGGTACCACGTCTTTGATGATGGAGGCCAACAAATGGCCGTAGTGCGGCAGACCGCTGGCAAAGGGCGGTCCATCGTTGAAGATAAAAGCCTTGTCGGCCGGGCGCTCTGCCACGGATTTGGCGAAGATGTCGTTCTCCTCCCAGAACTTGAGGATCTGTTCTTCCAGAGCGGCAAAGTCGGCTTGGGAGGCGACGTCAGTGAAGCGGGTGTTGTTCTTGGTTGTCTCCATAGCGCACTAAAAAATTATGTGGGAGAGAAAACTGTCGACGATTTGGAGCAGGATGATGAGTACCAACGGCGTGAAGTCGAGGCCGGTGGACCACATGAATTGGGGCATGCGCCGGCGCGTGGCGTCCAGCACCGGGTCGGTGAGGGCGTAGAGCATTTGCACGACGCGGCCAAACGGTCCGAACGGGCTGGGGCTGAACCAGGACAGTAGCACGCGGACCATGAGAATGATCATAAAGAAATTCAGCAGACCGCGAATGATGCCGACGAGATCGCCTATGAAACCGTTATCGTTAAATCCCAAAATGATTGCTCCCTATTTCAGCTCGGCCGCGGGCTGAAGATGATCGTGCCCAGGCGCAGCATATTGGCACCTTCGGCAATGGCCAGTTCAAAATCGCCGCTCATGCCCATGGAGAGATAGCGCATCTCGGCACCGGCGGTTTCAAGCTCGGCGCCCAATTGGCGCAGGCGGCAGAAGCAGGCGCGGATTTGCGCTTCTTCGTTGGTGTGGGCGCCGATGGTCATCAAACCCTGGAAACGCAGGTGTTGCAAAGCGGCGATGTGTGCGGCCAGCGGCTGTACCTCCAGTGGATCGACGCCGCCCTGTTGCACGGCTCCGGAGGTGTTGACCTGGACCAGTACGTCGAGTCGGCGTTGCAATTCGCCGGCGTGGCGGTTGAGCGCATCGGCCAGCCGAGTGCTGTCGACGGATTGGACGACGTCGAAGAGAGCCGCCGCCTTGCTGGCTTTATTGCGTTGCAACGGGCCGATGAGATGCCATTGGGCTTGGCCGCGCACCTGATTCTTCTTAGTCTCGGTTTCCTGGACGCGATTCTCGCCGACTAAGGTCAGACCGCTGGCGATGGCCGCATCGACCTGCTCTGCAGATCGCGTCTTGGTAACGACAATTACGGCGATTTCTTCCGGGTCGCGATCTACCTGTTGCGCGGCCCGGGCAATGCGCTCCTGGAGCGCCTGCCAGTTTTTATTAATGGTTTCCATAAGAAAAGTAGAGAATCTATAATATAGAAGTCATACGGCTTGCGCACAATTGATCTATGTGGTGGCCATCCGGGCAAAAGCTGTGCGCCGCGCGATGCCCGCTATGAGTAGGGCCAATGCCGAGAAGGCGAGAGTGCCGATGAGGATGTCCGCCAGGACCACCTGCTGCAGGAGTATTTTCCAGGGTGGCCCGACCAATTTTCCTAGGTCGCCGGCCGGGTGGTAGAACAATTCAAAAAGCAAAGCGCCGCGGGGCAGTAGCAGTAAACCGATATGGCGACCAGAACTGGGCAGGGGCAGAGGATTCCATACGGCCGGTCCAAGGACGCGCACGAGCACTAGAATCAACCCCAGCAGTGCCGCGATTTTGTACAGGCCTGGCTGCGGTGGCCACAGCAGTTGTGGGTCGAGCGTGGCACCGGCCAGGGCAAAGAAAAACAGAGACGGCGCAGTGCGTAACGGGGCTAGCGCCTGGTGCACTTGGCGGATCCGGTCGCGGTGGAGGACGAGGACGAGACCGGCGCCAAAACCAAAGGGTAGAGCATAGAAGTGAAAATGGAGTACCGTCAAAGTCGCCAGCACAAAACAGGCGGATAGGCCGACGAGGATGGTTGTGGTGTTGCGGCTAAAGACATCGAGTCGGTAGAGCAGTTCGGCGGCCAAGGCACCGGCCAGCAGGGACAGCCAGAGGCGCCCCACCAGGGGAGCGCTTGCCAGGATGTTTTGGTGGTGCAGGACAAGCAATACGGCACTCAGCACTATGAGAGCGGTGCCGTTGCCGACGATACCCAGCAAAACCAGGGTCCTGCGGTTGCGCCGTAGTGTCCAGCCGGTAAAAGGCCCCCATAGGCTGGTCAGAGCGCCCAAGAGCAGGGCCAGCCACCAGGGCAAGGCGACCAAGAAAGTGAGGGCGAGGGTTGTGAGCAGACAGGTGGTCAGGGTAACGGCCATAAGCAGGACCGGGATGCGCCACGAGGATGTTCCCTGCGACCACAGTAGGCTAATGCCTACCTGAAAGCCGATCCAGACAGCGGCCAAGGCCTGAAAGAATTGCAGGAATAAAAAGTTTGGTGGGATTACGGTGTGGAGCCCAGCCGGTCCCAGGACGAGCCCAGCAGCGAGCCAGCCGACGAGGGGGGGCAGCCGCAGGTTGCGGGCCCATTGTTCGCCGAGGAAAGCCAGGAGAATGAGCAGACCCAGCATCCACACCGGGGCGTAGGGGCTGTCAATTTTGTTCTGGGGACCCAGAACGCCCAGGACGAGAATAATGGCGCAAATGCCGAGATTTTTCATGGCGTTGGGCCAACGCGCCCAAGGGTGGATCTGGCCACACTATGCTTTCTTTTCTTTTTCCTCGGCGCGTTGGTGTCCAATAAAGAGGGCAGGACTGGCAATAAAGATCGACGAGTACGTGCCTACGATGACGCCGATCATTAGAGTGATGGTAAAATCGCGGATAACCTCGCCACCCCAGATCATCAGTACTAGCACGGCCATCAAGGTAGTCAGCGAGGTGATCAGCGTGCGGCTCAGGCACTCATTGATGCTGATGTCGATGATGGCACCAAAGCCCTGGCGCCGGCTCATATTGTTGTTTTCGCGGATGCGGTCGAAAACAACAATGGTATCGTTGAGCGAATAACCCACAATAGCCAGGAGAGCGGCCACCACCGCCAAAGTAATCTCGATATTGAAGATCGAGAGTAGTCCCAAGGTAATCAGGACGTCGTGGAAGAGGGCGATCACCGCGGCGATACCGTAGAGGACGCGGTGGAAACGAATGGCCATGTAGACGAGGATGAGCGCCAGCGCTACCAGGATAGCGCGCACTGCTGCGCCGGTCAATTCTTCCCCAATTTTTGGTCCCACTTTTTCTTCGCGGCGGATCCACTCGGTCTTTTCTTGAATGCTGCCGGGAAAGCTGTTCTTGAGGGCGTTTTTGATGCCGTCGCCTAGGTCGGTGCCAATGGCGTTCTGAGCGACGCGGATGAGAATGTCGTTGGCCGGACCGAATTCCTTGATTTCGCTCGAACTGAGATTGACCACCTTATCGCCGACCGAGACCTGGTTCAAGCTGGAGCGGATGTCCTCAACGGGTACGGGTGGGTCGAAGTGCACTTCCAATAAGGTGCCACCGGCAAAGTCGATGCCTTTATTGATGCCGTTGATTGCCACCATCGAAACCAGACCCAACGCCAGCACGGCGCCAGAGATGATAAAAGCGGTTTTGCGACGCTGGAGAAAGGCAATGGCCAAGTCGCCAAAGAAGTGCACTGGGCCAATGCTTACATTGTCGACCTCGGAGCGGCGGGTGATCAGGTTGAAGACGACCCGCGTGACGAAGAAGGCGGTGAAGAGGCTGGAGAGAATGCCGATGCACAGGGTCAGGGCAAAGCCGCGGATGGGGCCGGTGCCAAATTGGTAGAGCACGATGCCGACCAAAAGAGTAGTGAGATTGGCGTCGATGATAGCCGAAAAAGCGTTGCTATAGCCGCTATCTATGGCGGCGCGAATAGTCTTGCCATGGCGCAATTCCTCGCGAATGCGCTCAAAGATGAGCACGTTGGCATCTACTGCCATACCGATAGTGAGGATGATACCGGCGATGCCGGGCAAGGTCAGGGTAGCGTGGAAAGCGGCCAGGATAGAAAATACAAAGAGTATATTGAGCGCCAGGGCTATATCGGCAATGATGCCGGCGACGCGATAGTAGGCGAGCATGAAGAGAGCGATGAGCACCATGCTGATGATGGCGGCGATACGGCCCTGCTCAATGGAATCGCGGCCCAGGGCCGGTCCCACGGTGCGGTCTTCTATGATTTCGATGGGTGCCGGCAAGGTGCCGGCGCGCAAGACGATGGCCAGGTCCTGGGCCTCGGCCTGGTCAAAACTGCCGGTGATACGTCCGCTACCCTCAGAGATTTTAGTGTTGATGTTGGGGGCGGAGTAGACGGCGCCGTCGAGCACAATGGCTAGGCGCTCGCCGATGTGGGCGCCGGTGACTCTGGCGAAGCGTTTGGTGCCTTCGTCAGTAGTGACGAAATCGACTTCGGGCAATCCGAAGCTTGCCATGTCCTGGCTGGTGGAGACGGTGGCGTTCTGCAATACCTCGCCGGTCATTTCCGCTTCTTTTTGCACCAGGTAGAGAGTGTAGTACAAATTTTCTTCGTCGCCCTCGGGTTTGCTGCTATAGAGGAATTCCAAATCGTCGGGAATGACGGCCTGGGCACGCGGGTCGTTTAAGATGGCCTTGACGCGCGGCAGGGTGCGGGCGGGAATGATAAGGTCATCGCCACGGGTCACCAGTAGGGAAAACAACGACAGACCGGTCGTCTCGTCTTCCTGTGGGGTGGGCGTTTCGTCAAAGAGGCCGACTTCTTCTGTATCGGCGGCGGCCGTATCTGCCGCCGTGGTATCGCTCTTGCCGCTGATCACATTGTTGATGCGGGTCAAGTATTGATTGCGTTTTTCGATATCCGGTTCGAGGAGCTGGAATTCGAGCAGGGCGGTTTGACCCACCAGGTCCTTGGCGCGTTCGACGTCCTGCACACCGGGCAATTCGACGATGATGCGGGTGTCGCCCTGCAGCTGGATGGTTGGCTCGGCGACGCCAAATTGGTCGACGCGGTTGCGAATGATTTCCTTGGCGCGGGCCACGGCGTCAATGGCCTGGTCCTCGGGTAACTCGCTCAGATCGACTTCCAAGACCAGATGGATACCGCCCTGTAAATCTAAGCCTAGGTTGAGCGAATTTTTGTGCAATTCATCCAGCCGGTTGGGCGCAGTCTGTTCCATGGCGGTCTTTTCCTCGGAGGAAAGACCATAGAATTCGAAACTGGGCAGGAGGTAATAAGTGGCCAGGGCAATGAAGGCCACAACGAGTAAGGGTTTCCAGTTCTGTTTCATCTTCGCATATACCTTCGAAGGTGGTGACTAGAATACGAGCTCCGATTTGTGTAAAAATTCCAACTTATCCGCCACGCCCGCTGTGGCGCGGTGGAGCAGCTGGCCTTCTTCTTCATAAAACACTAACGCTTCGGTCTGCGGCAGGCTTTCGACCCAATCAATACCGCGACTGGGACCAAGGACAAAGACAGCCGTAGCAATAATATCGGCCTCCATGGCGTTTTTTGTCCACACCGTGGCGCTGGCCGCGCGCCGCGCCGGATATCCAGTGGCCGCGTCGAGCAGGTGGTGGAAGCGTTCGCCGCCGTGCTCAAAAAAACGTTCATAATCGCCCGATGTGGCAATGGCGGGCAAATCTACATCCTCGACAGCGATGACCATATCGCGGTCGCGGGGGTGGTGTACGGCAAAACGCCAGGGCCGTCCATCGGGTTTTTCGCCCCAGTAGAGGATGTCGCCTCCTGCTTCGACCAGGCCGGCTTTGGCACCGGTTTGCAAAAGAGCGACGGCCCGGTCTACGGCGAAACCTTTGGCTACGGCACCCAAATCTAATTGCACGCCGGCGCGTTTGAAACGCAGCTGATTGCCGCTAAGGCGCACCAAGGTGCAACCGCTCAGCGTCAGGGCCGAATCGATCTGTGCCGGCGTCGGTGGTGCGACTGCCTCGCCAACGTCCCATAGATGCGTCAAGGCGCCCAGAGCGATATCAAAAGCGCCCTCGGACAGCTGCGCGAAGTGCAGCGAACGCGCCAGCACTTGGACCATATCCGACGAACAGTTAGCGCCATCGCTGGCGGCCGTGCGATTTATAAAACTCACTTCGCTGCGGTCCGAATAGCTGCTCATCAGCGAATCGATGCGGTCGATCTCCGCAAAGGCCGCCTCCATGAGGGGAGCGGCCGTCTCTTCGTCGACGTAGAGTTGGACCTTGACCACGGTATCCATGGCCAGGCGCAACTCTTCGACCGGTTGTGCGACCGGCACCGGTCGCACAAAGAAGATGAGCAGCAAAAGACCTAGAGCAGCCAGGAGCGCGCGCACAGGCATCCCGGCTCTACCTCAATTGTCCCGTTCCACCACCAGTTTGACCGCCAATTCCAGCGCCGCGCGCGCTTCGGAGGGCGCCAGCACCTCCAAGCATTGCTGGCCCTGGGCAGCCAGGTGGCGGGCCGTGTCGCTGGCCGCTGCCACCCCATCGTATTCTTCAACAAAGGCGACTAGGGCGCTCCAATCTGCTTCGCCCTTATCGGGTCGTTTGAGCAGGGTTTCCATGTCGCTTCGAGCCGCTTCAGACGCTGCTTGCAAGGCGCGAATTAGCGGTAAGGTGATTTTGCCTTCGCGCAGATCGTGGCCCACGGGTTTGCCCAAAGTATCGGCATCGCTGGTGAAATCGAGAATGTCGTCGGCGATCTGGAAGGCGGTGCCCAGGGCCTCGCCGTATTTGCCCATGGAATCGATCACATGGTCGTCGGCGCCACCTAAAATGGGTCCGAGTTGACAGGCGGCGGCGATGAGCGAGGCGGTTTTATCACTGACCATAGAAAAATAAGAAGCTTCGCGCGTGTCGGTTTGTTCGCTGATTTGGATCTCGTAGATTTCGCCCTGGCTCAGGCGCTCGGTAGCCCGCGCCACAATTTGCAGAGCGCGGATATTGTCCAGTTCGGTGAGGATGCTCAAAGCGCGCGAGAGCAGGAAATCGCCCATGAGCACGGCGATCTGTCCGGTCCACTGCGAGTTGACCGAGGTTTTGCCGCGGCGCAGGGTGGCCGAGTCGATGACGTCGTCGTGGATCATAGTGGCAGCATGGATCATTTCGACGGAGACGGCGGCGTCGATGATGCGTTCGTCCCAGGGGCCGCTGGCTTTGGCGCCGAGCAGGGCCAAAGCGGGGCGCAAACGTTTGCCTTTGAGGGTGGCCATGTAGCGCGCGATTTCGTGTACCAGCTCAACATCGGCGTGCAGGGCTTGGTCGAGGCGGAGTTCGAAGCGGGATAAATCGTCTTCGATGAGGCCCAGGAACGGGTTCATAGGGTGATTTGGGTGACGGTTCGGGTGTGCACGGATTTCACTTAACCTATAGAAAAGACAAAAGGTAAGGAAAAGGGAGGGGGCTGTCAATTAGATGGCCTCTCCGTCTATGTTGGGGGGGATGGGTTTGTCCATCCATTTTAAGATGGATGGGAAGATGTCTGCGGTGCGTAGGGGATGGTTGGGGAGGGGGTGGTTGGTCAGGAGGGGGACGAGCATGTGGTCGCGGTGGAGGGAGCCGTGGGAGCCGTGGTGTTCGGGGTGTTCGTGGCGGTCGCGCAGGTCAAAGCCGGGGCGGGCATTGAGGATGAGGTCGCCGCAGCGGGGGGATTGGAAGAGTTGCAGGAGTTGGGTGGGGGCATCGGGAAATTCGGCGGCGAAGGTGTGGGAGAGGCTATCGCGGTGGGAGAGGGGATTGGGGAAAGGGGCAAAGCCCAGGGGATTCTGGTCGGTGACATGGTATTCGACGAGGGGGCCGGATGAGTGGATCCGGGCTTCGCCGCTTTTGCTGTTTATGCGGATATGGCCCTGGCGGTCTTTGCTGGCGACGAAGCTGATGGCGTCGAGGCAAGTGAAATACGAGATGAGGTCGTTGGCATTGCGCAGGTCCTCGTAGGTGCATCGCTGGTTCCAGCCGTTGGGGCCGCGAAAATAGAGGTGGGCCATGGCATTGCCCGAGACCATGCAGGCCGAAAGGGGATTGCGGCGGAATATTTTGGGGTAGTAAAGTGGGCGCAGGCCGGCTGCTTCGAGCAAGGGTACTGGATCGCAGTGGGTGTGGGTAGGGGAGAGGCCATGGTCGCTGACGATGAGCAAGAGGGTGTCATCGAGTTGGTTGCGGCGGCGCAGCTGGTCGGCGAGTTGGCCGATGCTGTGGTCGAGGTGGTGATAGGAGGCCAGGGCGCGTTCCGCAAGGGGGTGTTCGAGATGGCCGTACTCGTCCATGCCAGGGAAGACGCAGAAGACAAAGTCTGGATCGTGGCGCAGGGCGCGCAGTAGGTGGACACCGGCTGCCTGGTCGACGTGGTCCCAGTGGTCGGTATAGTGCCCCCAGAGCCACAGGAGACTGCGCAGGATCTTGCCTTTATTGTTGGAGAAACCGACGCCGCGATTGATTGAGCTGAAGATATTGACGGGCCGATCAAAGAGTTCAAAGAGAGTGGCCGGTGCGTTGAAATCGCGGTTCATCAGGTAGCTGGCCGGTCCTATGTAGGACCGGCAGCTGTCCAGCCCCCAGACTCCCCCTTCTTGGTAGGCCTGGCGATCAAACCAACGAATGCCGGGCATATTGGCCGGTCCGGGAAAACATCCGGTGAGGAAGGGCAGGTAGGCTGGCCCAGTAGTAGAGGGAAAGACGCTGACGGCACGGGTACAGGTACCGGGGCCGACGATATGTTCTTGGATGGCGGGCAATTGACCGCGTTCAAGCAGATCTTCGAATATATCGGGTCGAGCACCGTCGGCCAGAAACAGAAAACAGCGGCGATATGGCGGGGTCATTCCGGGAAGATATCGGCCCCCCCACTCGGCGTCAAGCTGGAACCCCCGCATCTTTTTTTGTACACTTAAACGCTCCCCAAATAGGAATGGGCGCATCGAGACGAATTACAATTGGTACTCTCGATAAGGAAATTGGCAGGAGGGCCCATCGCTCACCCATAAGGTACGTTGGTTCAGGTCCATGACAATAGAGCAGAGCGTTTGCAGCCAGGTCGGGGTAGCGGCCAGGGCCGGATCGGGCAATTGGCAGATATTGTGTTGCTGGAGTCCGCGATCCGCTAGCCAGGCCTGAGCCATCTGCGGCGTTACGGTGTCTGGGGTGGAGGTCAGTTCGGTCCAGCGGTGACCGCGCGCCAGACTATTCTCGAAGTCGGTGGGCTCGTCGGCCTGGAGGCAGTGATTGGTGTGCCAGAAGATCTGCTCGGTCGGCAGGTCTTTTCTAAAGATGCCGACAGGAGTGGCCTCAAAATTGACCGCCTGGCCCTGTTCGTCGGCGAGCAGGAAGTTGACGGTGGCGTATGGGGGGAATTGTTCGATGATGGCGGCGGCCGCATCTAGGTTGTCGCAGGCCAGTATGGCGCGGCCGATGGCGACGAAGAGATGGGGGCCGATGCTGGCTTTGCTGCGGCAATTGAGGCCGGCTTCGGCGATGCCTAAGCCGCTGGCGTTGAGGCCGTATTTGCCGGGCTGGCCGCACTCAGTGACCATGATGTGATCGGGCAGGTCGTCGCAGCGGGCGGTGAAGACGGCGCGAAAATCCATCACCTCGGGGCGCCAGTCCCAGTTTTGGCCCAGCAATACGTGGCCGTCGCGGCTGCGTTGGGGGCCGACAAAGAGATTGGAGCACTCGCCCAAGGCGACGGCTTCGAAGGTTATTTCGTAGCGCGCTGAAAGGGCGAAGATGTCTTCTAGAGATTGACCTGAACCCTCGGCAATGCCCTCGTATTCATCCATGAGTAAAGGACTTATTTGTGCGGTTGGTTCGATGAAGTGCGCGGCTCTTTGGCGTATGGTCGCTGTGTCTAGGCCGATGTGTTCTTTGAAGAAAGCGCGGTAAAAATCGACGGCGCGCTGGATCGAGGTGGTTAATTGGCGGCCGTGCTGCAGACCGCGTTGGCGGCTGGAGCCGCGCAATTCGATTTCGTACAATTCGGCCATTGGTATAGGTCTCCTGCAGGCCTGTTTTGGCAAATTAAGATTTGTACATTATGCCGGGATTGAAAATATTTTTGGGGTCGAAAGATTGCTTGAGGCGATTATTTAATTTTTCTACCCCTGAGGATAGCGGGGTGAAGGCTTCTTCATTGGTGTCTTCTACGTCGCGGGCAAAACGCCAGGCATTGCCGTCGCAGTCCAGGGCCGCGCGATGCAGCGTCTCTGCGGTTGTGTTTTGGGGAAACAGGCCCCAGAGCAATGCGCCACCCCAATCGAGGCCCCAGCGTTGCAGCTCAAAAGGTTTGAGGCTTTCGAGCAGTTCTAGGGAACTGGCGGGGGGGATGGCGAAACGCCAGAGGACTTCTTCTGGACCGGGTTGGAAGGGGGTGAGTTCGCGCAGATCTTTCCAGAACGAAATGGATTCGCTTTCTGCGCGTAGGGCGACTTCGTTGTGAATATCTTTTTTTAACTCTTCTAGTTGGGCCCGGACTGCCGGGGCCGGGCCTTCGACGCGGACGCAGGTCTGCGTATCCTGGGCGTTATGGGTGGGCAGATGGGCTAGGCCGGTGATTTCGCAGGGGCGACCGGCAAAGCCGAGCATTAATTGGACGGCGGCGGTTGTATCTAGATTGTGGATGGCCAGCGTTTGCTGGGTTTCGGGTTTGGGCCAGACTTTGAAACAGAGTTCGGTGAGCGGGCCCAGGGTGCCAAAGGAGCCGCTGAGCACTTTGGATAGGTCGTAGCCGGTGACGTTCTTGACGACCTTGCCGCCGGCGCGAATGCGTTGGCCATGGCCGTCGATCATTTCGATGCCCAGCAGGTGATCGCGCAGGGCGCCGGCTTTAAAGCGGCGTGGACCGGAGAGGTTGCAGGCCGTTGTGCCACCGGCGGTGGCGGAGGCACCCCAATGGGGCGGTTCAAAGGCGAAGTGCTGGTTTTCGGTGGCGAGCAATTGTTCGATGGCGTCCAGGCGCATGCCCGGTTGCACTACCAGGATGAGTTCGCCGGGTTCGTAGCTGACCAATTGGTCCAGACCGGAGAGGTCGAGATGGGTGGTATTTTCGATGCGGCGGCCGAGGCGCGATTTGCTTTGGCCGCCAGTAATATGTAGGGGAGTGTTATTGTCCAGGGCTTGCTGGACGTGTGCCTGGGCGGCTTCGGGGGTGGTTGGTTGAGCAAGCACTGGCTTTAGAAACGCTCTAGCTCGGGAAATTTTAAGTCGCCGTTGTGCACGTGCATCTGCCCGCCCTCGGCACAGTGTCGCAGCACGGGGTAGACCTTGCCCGGATTGAAGAGGTGGTCGGGGTCTATATGGTCCTTGACGCGTTCCTGAGCATCGAGGTCGGCGTCGTTGAACATGCAGGGCATTAGATCGCGCTTTTCGATGCCGATGCCGTGTTCGCCGCTGAGCACGC
>Ga0114996_10004520_pt1 | contig 16626 bp, 11 predicted proteins | sample ArcticOcean_MG_C_4_FD_87039 | JGI IMG/M metagenome (GOLD analysis project Ga0114996, IMG submission 87039) | Marine microbial communities from western Arctic Ocean - ArcticOcean_MG_CB4_134 | ecosystem: Environmental > Aquatic > Marine > Oceanic | place: Arctic Ocean: Canada Basin | collected...
CCAAGCGACTCGAGCCTCGCGTAGGCATCCTGGTCTAAGCGGCGAATCGTTTCCAGGCCGGCCGTCATGGCCAGGGGGTTCCCGGAAAGCGTTCCCGCCTGTGACACTTTCATGCCCAGAGGTGAGATATTGTCCATGATCTCGCGGCGCCCTCCGAACGCGCCCACTGGAAGGCCTCCTCCCACGATCTTCCCAAGTGTGGTGAGGTCGGGCGTCACATCAAACAACCCCTGAGCTCCCCCCGCGTGCACCCGGAATCCGGTGATCACTTCGTCGAAAATAAGGACAGCTCCCAATTCCTGGGTCAGGATCTGAAGCCCCTCAAGGAAACCGGACATGGGCGGAACCACTCCCATATTTCCCGTAATGGGCTCCACAATCACGGCGGCCAGATCATTCCGGTTCTCGATCGCGATTTTCTGGACCGACTCCAGGTCGTTAAACTGCGCGACCAGAGTATCGGCGGCAGTTCCCTCAGTTACGCCAGGGCTGTCCGGGACGCCCATCGTAAGGGCGGACGACCCCGCCTGAATCAGGAAACTGTCGGCGTGGCCGTGCCAGCACCCTTGGAATTTGATGACCTTGGAGCGTCCCGTAAACCCTCGCGCCAGCCGGAGGGCCGACATCGTCGCCTCCGTGCCGGAATTGACCATACGCACTTTTTCAACAGATGGAACCCGATCGCAGATCAAGTTGGCAATATCGACTTCTACCGGCGTAGGCGCCCCAAAGCTGGTGCCCCGGGAGGCTACGGCATGTACCGCAGACACCACGCCGGGATGAGCGTGCCCCAGGATCAACGGCCCCCACGACCCGACGAAATCGGTGTAGGTCTTCCCATCGACATCCGTAACTCGACACCCCTCCCCCTTCTCGATGAACAGCGGGTTGCCGCCAACGGCGCCAAAGGCCCTGGCAGGGCTGTTCACGCCCCCGGGAATGACCTGCTTTGCCTCTTCGAACAGCTTTTCGGATCGGGTTCCCACATCGTCCCCTTCGTTTGGTATCGAAATGACCTGCTTCCCAAAGACTACCTTCCGTAGTATAGCCTGCAAAAAGTCAAACGCAAGGTGTCAAACGTTGAGCGCCTTGACAACCAGCATCTCCTCTTGCGTGCTGTGGGAGGGAGGTGTAGATTTCATGTGTCTTTCGCGGCAGTAGCTCAAAGGATAGAGCATCTGGCTTCGGACCAGACGGTTGGGGGTTCGAGTCCTCTCTGCCGCACCATGAGTGAGAAGGGGTCAGCATTGCGCTGGCCCTTTCTCATTACCCCTGACCTGTTTAGCTTTGCCCGCCCGCCGCTCATCCCCATATTCCATTCCGTGATCATCAAATCTGCTGAATATACATGATGGAGGTAATGACATGACCCGTTCACGGCTCTGGCTCATTCCGTTTTCGATCCTTCTCTGGGCGTGCGGCAGCGACAATCCGATCGGATCGCAACAGCTTGTGGGGGCCTACTCCATCCAGAGGGTAACGGTTGAAACATTTGGTCTCGAGGCATCTCTTACACCGCCGGAGGTTACGGGGTTCCTCACCTTAACGGCCAACAACCGGAATTCGCTCGGAATTCAGTCTGCCGAAGCCGAGCTCGATGAAAACGACGCAGGCACCTATACCATCTCCGGCAGCACGATCACGCTGGCGTCCGACGCCGACCCCGAAGATACAGTTGTCGGTGAAGTACGCTCAGGCGGGAGTGAGATTCAGATTGTCGAGAGTTTCGACGACGAAGGCATCCCGGTAACGCTGACGGTCGTATTCCAAAAATAGTGTCCCGCAAGAGCTTCCGACCTTCCGTCTCCTCCTGACACACCCGCACCCTCTTGCACTGGCAATCGACGCCTCGACATGACGACCGAACCTACAGAGGCTCCCGAAGACAGACCTCTGGCTCCTGCGTGCATTGTCATTCGAGGGGCTCGGGAACACAATCTCAAGGGCCTCGACCTCGACATCCCCAGAAACCGACTGGTCGTCATCACCGGACCGTCTGGATCGGGCAAATCTTCCCTGGCCTTCGATACCATCTACGCTGAGGGCCAGCGGCGCTATGTCGAATCCCTTTCGGCCTACGCCCGCCAATTCCTCGACGTCATGGACAAACCCGACGTCGACCTCATTGAAGGCCTCTCCCCCTCCGTCGCCATTCAGCAGCGCACCACCACGCGCAGCCCTCGCTCCAACGTAGCAACCCTCACCGAAATCTACGACTATCTTCGCCTGCTTTTTGCCCGGGCGGGAACGCCTCACTGCCCGGAATGCGGGCGGCCCATCGTCCGCCACACCGTACAGCACATAGTAGACGCCATCACCGATCTGCCGGAACGGACGCGCCTTCAGGTCCTTGCACCCGTGGCGCAGAACGCAGGCTCGGAAGTAGAAGACATGCTCGAGGGACTGCGCCGCGAGGGCTACGTCCGCGTGCGCCTCAATGGCGATATCCTGTCTCTCGAAGACGATATCGATCTTGGCCCCGGCCCTAACGCCCTCGACGTCGTCGTCGATCGGCTCATCGTGGGCCCCGACATCGGCCGTCGTCTGGCCGACTCGCTGGAAACAGCGCTGCGTCTCACGAACGGCCGCGTGAACATCGACGTCCTGGACGACAGGGAGCTCGAGTATTCCACCCGGTATGCGTGCCGCCACTGCGATATCGGATTCGACGAACTCGAGCCTCCTCTCTTCTCCTTCAACAGCCCTCGCGGCGCCTGCCCGGAGTGCGCCGGCCTGGGGGTCGTGCAGGACATCGACCCCGCCCGCCTGGTCCCCGATCCCGCGTTGTCCATCGCCGACGGCGCCGTGGAGGCGTGGGGAGTCCCCAGCGGAAAGCAGCGCCTGGACCTGCTCCGCAAGCTGTTGACGAAGTACAAGGGAGATCTGGAGACACCCTTTGGCGATCTTCCGGAAAAAGCCCAACGCGCCATTCTGGACGGCGTCTCCATCAAGGGCCTCAAATTCGAAGGGGCTGTCGCCGAGATCACCCGGCGCTACCATGAGGCTGGCTCCGAGGACGGCCGACAGAAGCTTGAACCCTATCTAAATGAACGCGAGTGCGCGGCTTGTGGGGGAGCCCGTCTCCGCCCCGAAGCGCTGGCCGTCCGAATATCAGATCGCACCATCGCCGACCTCACCGGCCTCCCCATCTCCGACGCCCTCAGTTTCTTCACAGACCTTCAGATCCCGCGCCCTCAGGAAATCGTCATCCCGATTCTTCGGGAGATTCGCAACCGCCTGACATTCCTCAACAAAGTTGGCGTCGGTTACCTCTCGCTCAACAGACGGGCGGCCACTCTCTCGGGGGGCGAGGCGCAGCGGATCCGGCTGGCAACCCAGATCGGGTCTCGGCTGGCGGGCGTCCTGTATGTTCTGGATGAGCCCAGTATTGGGCTGCATCCGCGGGACAACCGACGCCTCATAGACACGCTCACAGCCCTTCGCGATCTGGGAAACACCGTCATCGTCGTAGAACACGACCAGGATATGATCGAAGCGGCCGACCTGGTCTTCGACCTGGGCCCGGGCGCCGGGGAAGCCGGCGGCAGTCTCATCGCCAAGGGCACACCGGCGGAATTGGCTGCGAACGTCGGGTCCCTCACCGGCGGCTACCTGTCAGGGAGACTGGGTGTCCCCGAAGCATCATCGCCACGGAAACCGACAGGAAAGCTCACCCTCAGGGGTGCGTCGGGGCACAACTTGAAGAACGTCGACGTCGACATCCCGCTGGGCTGCTTCGTCTGCGTTTCAGGAGTCTCCGGGTCAGGAAAATCCACCCTCATCAACCGGACGCTTCACCCCGTCCTCGCTCAGCGCTACCACAGGGCGCTGGCCGAACCGCTTCCATACAGCGACATCGAGGGAATGGCCCAACTGGACAAGGTCATCCAGATCGACCAGAGCCCAATCGGCCGAACCCCGCGATCCAACGCCGCCACCTACACCGGACTGTTCACCATTATACGGGACCTGTTCGCCCGCCTTCCGGAGGCGAAGGTCCGAGGCTACGGCGCCGCTCGCTTCAGCTTCAACGCCAGGGGTGGGCGATGCGAGGTCTGTCGGGGCGACGGCGTTCGACGTGTGGAAATGCACTTTTTACCCGACGTCTTCATCACCTGCGACGCTTGCGGCGGAAAGCGTTACAACCGCGAGACACTGGAGATCAAGTACAAGGGAAGTTCAATCGCCGACGTGCTGGACATGACGGTGGACCACGCGACCACCTTCTTCAGGGACATCCCTCAGGCCAAGCGGCGTCTTCAGACTCTCTTCGATGTGGGTTTGGGCTACCTGCGATTGGGGCAGCCTGCGTCCGCCGTTTCAGGTGGTGAAGCCCAGCGGGTGAAACTCGCATCTGAACTTTCTCGCGTCAGTACGGGCAGAACACTGTACATTCTGGATGAGCCAACCACCGGGCTCCACTTCGAAGATGTCCGCGTCCTGCTGAAGGTTCTGGACAGGCTCGTCGATAAGGGCAACACGGTCCTGGTGATCGAACACAACACCGACGTCATTCGCCGATCCGACTGGATCATCGACATGGGTCCCGAAGGAGGTGGCGGTGGCGGCGAAGTCGTAGCCGTCGGCCCACCCGACGCGATCACCGCAGCGCCCGGTTCCCATACGGGTCGGTTTCTCTAGGATCTGTCCACCCCAAGCCGAGACGGTTCGGAACCGCCACAGATCATAGATCGCAAAATCGACAATCTGTGATCTGAAATCGTTTTGCCTGGCTGATATCCGTTTGACCTGTTAGAGAGGTGCCACCCCATGATCCGAGTCGATTTCGGAACTCTGTATGAATTCGAAAAGGAAGACACGCGTCAGCGCCTCGAAAACCGGCAGAAGATCAACGACTTCCTGACGCTCTCGGAACAGTATGAAGTCACCGTCGTGGAGCAGCGCGACTGGAACACCCGCGATCTGATCCATTTCGTGGGCATCTCGTCGGATGTGGTCGTAACCATCACCGTATCGGAAAAATACCTGTCGGTTCAGACGAGTCAGATCCGCGAGAAATTCCGGACCTTTCGGGCCGAGTACGTGTCGGTCCCCGATCGCCTCGCCGTTTCTGTCGAGCAGCCTCCGGCAGAAAAGTTGGGCCTGCACGAAATCATCTCCTGCCCGAACTGCGAAAAAACGACTCCTTACGACGGCTATTTCCAGTACTGTGTAAGATGCGGAGAGAAACTCGACACCGTCGTGAAGACCTGCCCCCAGTGCAACAACGGGCTAGCCTATCATCCGTCGTTCAACCACTGCCCCACGTGTGGCAGCGGAATGGCGCCCAACGTCTACGACGGTCCTCCCCTGAATGAGCTCGACCCAAACGGCCTCGTCTGGGGCATTCCCACCCGCGAGGAACAGCCTGAAGGCGGCGAAGGCCCACCAGGGCCCGCACTTCCGGGCGACTCCGACAACTAAGCATCAACCACCAACGTCGATGAAACGAAAAAGCCGATCCATTACTGGATCGGCTTTTTCTCTTTCCCTGGGCTCGCCGTCTCTCGACGGCTCCACAAGTTGGATCTACTTCCCCGAATAAGCGCTACTCCACCGCCATCGCTCTCTCGATTCGACAAGGCCCGCCTTAACGGGATTCTCTTCAACATATGATCGCGTTTCGGAGATGGTTCTCGTCCCTGATGAATCGATCGAAATATTCCCGGAACCAGAACCTGTCGGTTCTGCCGAGAATCTTATTCGCCTCGTGCGCAGTTTATGACTTCCAGGAATGTAGAATGGTGTCGAGAGATCACCCGTCTAACGTCTCGATTAGCGCATGGACGTGGTTCGGCATCACCCACCACGCGATGAGCCGGTAACGCTCCAGGTCGAAATGGAAGAACGTTTCTTGGACCAACGCCGCGATTCGATCGTCCCCCAACCAACAGGCGCCGTCTCCGACATCCTCATACGTGTCGATCCGCTCCCTCAAGATGTCCATCGCACGAGCGTCCGTATCCAGACGCCCATCCCTGATACTGAGCTCGGCTTTCCAGCCTTCGACCACGTGGAACGGAACGGAATCAAACAGGTCTATGTGTAACAGACTGAGTCAACCCGGACTGATCGAAGTGAGGGATATACCCCCCGGAACGCCATCCGTCACCCACTCGGAGGACACCTCCTTCGCATCACCAGCGCCTCTGGGGTCGCCGACAAACCCAGAGGTTTTCCAACGACGGCTCAATCGTCGCCAGGTGCCACCGACGAGGCAACGCGTTTACTTCACCAACCCCTCATACACCTTCCGCCCCTTCCCGAACAGCTCCATCACCGCCTCCCGCTGCTCGTCCTTCGTGAACTTGTACAGGGTCCGAATCCGCTCCGCCCCCGCGTCAATCCCTTCCAGGAACAGACGTGCCGCTTGCACCTGCAGGGGATTGGTCACCCCTGTTTTCACGTAGGCCGGGCTCGTATGGGCGTAGATGGCCTGGCTGAAGCTATCCCGAGCGGTGCTCCAGCAGCGGGCGGCGATCCACCCGTCCGCCTTCACGGGCACGGCCACCTCCTGCGCCCCTTCCCGACGGTCATCCTTGAGCGACACCGTCTTCACCACCGCCCCATCCTGAACGATCTCGATCCGGTCGAGGGGATAGTGGGACGCCCAGCGGACCCTCACCGACGCCTTCCCGCCAGAGACATCGACGGAAGCGCCCGGAGGCTGCCCGTCGACCTCGAGGAAGAGGGCGGGCCCGTTTGTGATGAACGTCCGCCCTGCCTTCATCCCCTCGATCCATGCCTCGTAGGAAAACGCGCCATCCAACTGCACATACACCCGGTTGTTCGAACAGACGAACCAATCGGTTCCCGTGGATGCGTGCAAATGAAACCCGCAATTCATCATCTGGTACCAGATATCGTACTCCGGATCCATCCAGAACGGATCGAACAGGTTGAAGGCATGCAGTTTCCCCAACGCGGCGGCTACCGGCGCTTCCAATCCCTGCCCGTTGTGGCACCAGATCACGAGCCCTCCCTGCTGAAGAGCGTCGTCGCACGCAAAGCAGAGGGGCGGGTAGTCCGGGTCGAAGTTGTCCACCAGCGAGCCGCGGCTCACCGGCTCGATGACATTCCGGATGTTCAGGAACATCACGTGCCCATAGCCGAAGCGATCGCTCGGTTCGTTGTGTCTGCTCTCCTCCCCCACGTCCACCACGTGATGTGCCGTCGAGTAATCCGTCATCACACCCAGTGGAAATTTGTTGCTCTTATAATCCAGCCCCCAGCGTTTGAGAATACTCACGGCCGTCACATTATAGTGTTCGACAGTCGAATCGAACTTCAGCCGGTCATAGGCACGCGTCTCGTTCTGATCGTAGTGGATGTGGGTGTTGCCGGGGTACCACCCCGCCTCCGGCAGGTCGGCCCATCGCTGCAACTCGATCCGCAGTTCCTTCGTCCCGACCTTGTCCACTTGTACGGCGGCGTGGTAAGGGGTGTACTCCGTCCCCCGCTCCACGAGCAAGTCTACCTGTCCTCTGGAGGCGTTTACCTCGAACTCCCCATCACAATAAAAAAAAGGTACGCCCGGGCCCTGCTTCATCAACGCGCCGTTGGGCGTCAGGCTCCTCCCGCTCGACGACATCGCGTGCACCTTGGACGTCACCTTCTCACCAGAAACAGCATCTACGATGGTACCTCTCACAGTGCCCATGCCGGTTCTCCTAGTCTAAGAAAGGCGACCATAGACGACGGACCACTGATCACAGGGTTCTCCGTCGCCCATCGTGAGCCGCCGCCCTGCCGGTTTACCCAAGCGTCAAAAAGGCGACCATTGACCACAGACCACGAGGTTCTCCCGTTGTCCGTTGTCCGTTGTCCGTTGTCCGTTGTCCGTGGTCGCCTTTCTGCCTTACCTGGGTAGCTCGTCCTTCGGAATGTCCTTCAACCGGGGGGCCTTCCGATCTCGCTCCGAAGTCCCCGTGACCTCCACGCCCCAGTCGATACCGATATCGGGGTCATTCCAGGCCACTTCATTCTCGTCGGTCGTGTCGTAGTAATTGTCTACCAGGTAGGTCATGACCACATCGGTCTTCGTAGCAAACCCGTGCGCGACGCCTATCGGAATGTAGAGCCCCAACCGATCCTCAGACGATATATCGATCGTAGAGGATGTCCCCGACGTCGGCGACCCCGGCCTGAGGTCGTGCAGGCCTACGCGGAACTCCCCCTGGATGAAGATCCAGAAATCGACCTGGCGGTGGTGATAGTGCAGCCCGCGGATACACCCCTTTTTTGAATAGGACACGTTCATCTGAATCCGACCCCAGTCTCGCTGAGGAAACCATTCTTTTCGAAAGGTCTCCACGAACGTCCCCCGATCGTCAGAATAGGGAGTCAACTTCACCGATTGAACTCCGGCAATCGATTCGTAGTCAGATATCTCAGTCATGGATTACCTGGTTATTCGATGACAAACGAGAGTGATGAGTGGAATCGATATCGACCTAAATCAGACTCCGTGATCATGGTTTTGCATCATCCGTATCTTTGGTTATCGCAACAGATGATCTGCCTTCACGCTTTCCCCCGACTCCCGTAGTTCCGCTCGTAGTAGGCCTTGTAGTCCCCCCGCTCCTTGATCTCCCGCCACCAGGCCTCGTTCGCGCCGTACCACTCCACGGTCAGCTTCAGCGCCTCCTCGTACCCATGCTTCGGCTTCCACCCCAGTTTCTTGATCTTTGTTGAATCGAGGCTGTACCGGAGGTCGTGCGCCGGCCGGTCTCCGACGAACTGGATCAACTCCCGAGGTTTCTCCACCAGATCGAGAATCTTCTCCGTAACCTTCATGCCGTCCGCCTCATTGTCGCCCCCAACGTTGTAGACCTCTCCCACTTCCCCCTGGTGAAGGACCAGGTCGATGGCTTCGCAGTGGTCGGTGACGTACAGATGATCTCGAATGGCCGTCCCCTTCCCATAGACGGGCACCGGTTGATCGTCCATGGCGTTGGTGATGAAAAGCGGCACGCGCTTTTCAGGATACTGGAAGGGGCCGATGTTATTCGACGCCCGCGTCACCATCACCGGCATCCCGTACGTAATGGCGAACGAACGGGCCATCAGATCTCCCGACGCCTTGGCCGCTGAGTATGGATTGCGTGGAGCAATCGGCGACGACTCCGTCCAGGGCGCTTCGTCATCTTCCAGCGACCCGTAAACCTCGTCGGTACTCACCTGAAGGAACCGCTCCACCCCCTGTCGTCGGGCGGCGTCAAGCAGCGTGTAGACACCCAGGGCGTTCGAGTGCACGAAGTCCTGCGCGCCCATGATGCTGCGATCCACGTGACTCTCCGCAGCGAAATTCACCACCATGTCCACCGACGCCATGATATGAGACACAAGCTCAGCGTTGCAGATATCGCCCCGAACGAAGCTGTAGCGATCGTCCCCGGCGACGTCGGCCAGGTTCGCCATGTTCCCAGCATAGGTAAGCTTGTCTAGGTTCATCACCCGCCAGTCCGAATGAGCGGCCAGCATGTGACGCACGAAGTTGCTGCCGATAAACCCCGCGCCGCCGGTAACCAGGATCGTCTTCACAGTCTGCCCTCTTTATCGGAAACCTTGAGTCGAAAGAACTTCGAACCACAAAGAGCACCAAGACTACAAAAGGTGCTACAGAAAGAGCTTCACCATAAGAATGAGATAGATCGCATAGAAACCTACCAGCGCTCCGCCTTCTTTCCGCGTGAGTTCTCCGCGGGTCCACATCATCACCAGCATCGCCACGATGATCACCATCATCGCTGGGAAGCTAAAGTGAATCACGCGCTGCGAAACGGTGAGCGGATTGACGATTGCCGACGCGCCGGCGATCCAGCAGATATTAAGAATATCCGCCCCCAGGATGTTGCCGACAACGATGCCGCCGTGGCCCTTTCGGGCGGCCGTTACACAGGTAGCAATTTCAGGAAGCGATGTCCCAATGGCGATCACCGTAAGCCCAACCAGCGCTTCACTGATCCCCAGGTAAGCCGCCAGGATCACCGCGGAGTCTACGATGAAATGGCTGGACACCAGAACACCAACCAATCCAATGCCGAACCAGATCAAGAGCGTGCCAATGCTCTTGCCGGCAACCGACGCCTCGATCTCCTTCAGATCCTCCATCTCCGGGTCTGGCGAGTGTTGTCGCGTGACGTAGGCGAAGAAGGTGTAGGCCACAAACAGCCCTACCAGAATACCACCACCCATTCTCCCCAGCGTCCCGTCGTAGGCCATCAGGTAAGCTACAGAAGCAACGCCCACCAGGAAGAGTCCCGTCGTCTTCAGCACATACCGGCTGACCATCAGCGGCTGTGCCGCCACCAGGGCTCCCAGCCCCAGCGCTACACCGTCGTCCACAATCACCGACCCCACGGCATTGCCCAAGGCGATCTCGGCGTGGCCCGACATTGCCGACCGAACGGAAACCGCAAGCTCCGGAGAAGTAGTCGCCAGACTCACAAGAACGATGCCGATGAGCATTTTCGGCATCTTCAAGTACTCGGCGATACCCACCGCGCCGTCGACGAACCACGTAGCACACTTCGTCAGTACAATGAAGCAGGCGAGCATGACGCCTGCGGCAATAAGGGGACTCAAACTGAAACTCCGGTTTTATCCAAAGGGTCCAAAAAAGCTCGCCAGACGATATCCGAGACAGATTCAACCGATGCTGCTTGTACCATGCTCTGGTCTTGTCGCCTGTTCCCGCAACGCATCTTCCTACACCACGTAAATCGGCGTGGGCCGCTCCTGCGTCGCCACCGATAGCGAGAAGTCCCGCGCCCCCAGTCCATTCAACTGTGCCCTGCACGTTTCGCTGGCCAGTGTGGGGCGGTTGCTGTGTTCGCTCAGATGGGCAAGCACCGCCTGCTTCAACCCGCCCTCCACCAGGTCCCTTAGCGTCTCCGCCGCCGCGCTGTTGGACAAATGTCCACGGTTTCCCGAAATCCGACGTTTCAGATCCCACGGGTAAGGACCGGCCATCAACATATTCCGGTCATAGTTCGACTCCAGCACCACCAGGTCGGTTCCTCGAAGACGCTCACGAACCAGGTGGGTGACCGTCCCCATATCGGTGGCGATGCCGATGGACGAATCCCCGTCTGAAATGATAAAGTTGACGGGATCAACCGCGTCGTGTGACAGGGCGTAGGGTTCGAAGTGCAGGTCTCCCAGAACGAACGGCTCATCGTTCTCGAACACCCTCACCCGCTCCTTCCCCCGAAAGACCTTCTCTTTGCAGGCTTCGAAGGTCCCCTGCGTCAGCCAGACCGGGAGGCCGAAACGGCGGGCCAGAACCCCAACCCCCTTGATATGGTCTGAATGCTCGTGGCTCACCACAATGGCGTGCAGGCTTGCGGGGCTCACGCCAATCGATTCCAGCCGCTTCTCGATGGGCTTGCCTGCCAGTCCAGCGTCCACCAGCACTCGGGTGGTCCCTGCCTGAACAAAAATCGAATTTCCCGAACTGCCGCTTGCAAGCACCGAAACGTTCAATTCACCCGGCCTTTCCGAAAGCCATCCCCGCGAACGACACCATTGAGCCGTTCTCCTTGTCCACAGCTTTGTCGTAGTCCAGAAGCGTTCCGGATCGCTGCGGGAGCAGATGCAGCATCGTATAGATCGACGACGTCCCGCAGACACGCGTTCGATCCTGCTCACGCGCAATAACATTGAAAAACCCTTCCGGATCGCCCTTCGCCGCGAAATCCAGCAGTTCCCGATCGCACGATTCAACATCGTCGATGAAGGCGTCCGTCAGTTCTCCCGAGTCGCCGAAGCGGCTGCCCACGTGGCTGAAGTCGACACCGGCAATGAAGCAGGTGGTCCCCCCCAGCTCGTTCAGCGCCCCCATAAACGCTTCGATGTAACCGGAGACCTCCGGCAAGGATGCCGGGGATGTCTTGCCCGAAGCACACTCCCCCAGAGACCCACACAAGACGGGGACGAAGCGAATATCTGAATCGGGATAGAGGTACTTCAGAAACACCGCCTGGAACTCAATGGAATGTTCGCCCCGGTGACAGATTTCATTCTCGAACGGATCGCCTTCCACCTTCGCAGCGATGCGATCGATCAACTCCACGTCTGCCTTCAGAGTACCCAGGGGCGTCTCGAAATCTTTACGGCTCATCACGAACGGACGCCGCGCCGAATGGCCGGTGCCGAAAATGACGAACCGATCGGCCGGCGGCGTCTTCGGCAGGGCCCCATAGCTATGGGCGAAACAGGCCCCACCCCGGTTGAAATCGATATGCGGAGCAATCAACCCTTCGATGTCGGCTCGAGGCTGGCGGTCGACGCCCTGGAAGAAACTGTCGATCAGGGCTCGAAGCTCGTCGGGATCATTCGGGTACGACGCTCCGGCGTGCGCCGCTTCGCGCGTTGGCGCGTCCAGATACGCCTGTTCGATCTCCTCCCGAAACGCCTGGAAACCCGGACTGTCGAGAAAATGGGCATCTTCCAACTGAGCGATCAGCTCGCGAACCTGGCCCTCGCTCACATCGTGCCCTTCGAACTGGCGAGCAAACGCCTCGATCAGATTCGGGATAGAATGCTCACCGTCGAACAACATCATCAGGAAATAGGCAGGCACCGGTACGGCAAGCGTCTGATCCGTAAGACCCTCCGGGTCGCGCAGATAGATAAGACGTTGACCGTCCGAGTCGACGGGAAAGGCGTCAAGGTAGCGGACCCTGGGGCGTTCCAGGGCGCTCACGTCGGATGTTGACACGAGGTCTCCGTATGAAAAAGACCACCGTCCTATGGATGGTGGGAAATCGAACCTGATTCGATACCCGTCACCCGGGAGACTGTGGCCCGGATCTGGACTATTACGCCCGTCTGACGAGCGTCGAGATCATCATAGACCATTCGCAGGGCAAGTCAAGCGGATAGTGGGTGTACCGTGGGGAGGGGTTCAACAGACGCATAATTACGCCGTTCTGGGGGATGTTCCTGCTACCCTGGCCACCCAAATGCTGATTTCATAGAGCAGGATAAGAGGGATCGCCATCATCAACTGCGAGATCGGGTCGGGGGGAGTCAACAGGGCGGCCAGGACGAAGCCTCCAAGGTAGGCGTATCGGCGGCCCGACCTCATCAACTCCGCCGAAACCACACCCACTTTGGCCAGGAAGAATGTCGCCACGGGCAGTTCGAACACCACGCCGAAGGCGATCAGCAGCCGCAGCACGAAACCAATGTACATCCCGATATCGAATTGAGCTTCGATTCCGGTATCGCCCGAAAGCCCCACCAGAAAAATCATCGCGAGCGGCAGTACTGCATAGTAGGCGATGGCGGAGCCAAGCGCGAAGCAGAGGGTGGAGGAAACGATAATGAACTCGATATAAAACCGCTCGTGTGAGAACAGCCCGGGGGCCACGAACAGCCAGAGTTGGTACAGGAGTACTGGAAGGGCGATCACCGCGCCACCGGCCAGGGCAATGTTGAGCTTTACGATGAACATTCCCATCGGCTTCAGATAGATCAGCTTGGGCGGATGTTCCATCAACTCGATCGGACGCCGCAGTACGTGCAGGATCTCGTCTGCAAAGACCGCGCAGATCAGTGCCCCAACCACCACCGCGCCCAGCCCCTTCAGGATCCGCCACCGAAGCTCTTCGAGATGATCCAGAAAGTGCATGCTGTCGAAGTCACCCGTGTCGCCCGACACCGTCCTCTCGCCCGACGCGGCTACGGTTCCCTCCGCTGGCCGCACTGTCATGTCGGTTTCAGAGCCCGCTCCCTTCAACCGCACGGCGACAAGAAGCCCCAGAAGACCAACGAGGCACGCCTGAGAGAAGAGATCGCCGTATCGAACGTAGAAGGTCAGGTCGCTCCGAGTGGGCATATCGCCCACCAGCGTCGCCGCGTCGTCGAAACCGGCACGGGCCAGCGTGCGGCCGTACGGATCCAGAAGCAGCGATACCCCGGTGTTGGCCGAACGAACAAGCGACCGACGATTCTCGACCGCACGGAACACCGACATGGCTGCGTGCTGGTACGGCCCCGATGTGGGCCCGAACCATCCGTCGTTCGTAATCAGAACCAGACACTCGGCCCCGTTAAGAGCGAATCCTCGTACGTAAGCCGGGAAGACCGAGTCGTAGCAGATCATCCCAGAGAACGCCATCCCCGGACCATCAAAGACCGTATGCTCGGTTCCCGAATCGAAGTTGCCGCTCTGCCAGCCGCCGCTGCTCCATGTAATTTCCCTGAGGAAAGGCAGAAGTTCGGGGAACGGCGCGCTCTCTCCGAACGGGACCAGCCGGTTCTTGTCGTACACTGCAGCAGCCGTGTCGCCTGGTGCAAAAAGAAACGACGAATTGAATGTCTTCGCCCGGTCAAGCCCGGGCTGAAGGCGCCACGATCCCGTGTAGAGAAACGCGTTCAGAGAATCGGCAAGGGCGTGGAGGCGAACGCGGTAGGACCGATGGATCTCACTCGACAGGTAGGCGGGGAGCGCCGTTTCGGGCCACACGACCAGCGCTGCCCCCTCCTCCACCCCCGGAAGAGAGAGCGCCCGAAGCTGGCGAAAGCTGAAATCGAATCCTTCCGAACCTTTGTCCAGAGGATTGATATTCGGCTGAACGGCAGCCACCCGTACCGTCGGGTCCTGGCGCGTCTCCATCAATCGCCATGCGCCGTAACCGAGAGAGCCGAAGATCAGAATCACCGCGATCGGAGCCGCCACCGACCGGGCGACGCGGCCTCGAATCAACACCAGCAGAATGGCGTTCAGGGCGACCAGCCAGAACGACACTCCGAAGATGCCCGTAACCTCGGCGTACTGAATCAGCGGAAGGTAGCTCGCCTGCGTCAGCCCCAGGACCCCCCAGGGGAATCCAAGATCGCCCAGAGAGTTGACGTACTCTACGGCCGTCCACAGAACGGGGGCGCACCAAAGCGCAGTCGATCCGAACCGGCTTCGGATGCGGCTGTGCGCCCAGACATAGAACCCCTTGTATACTGACAGATACAGGATCGCAGCCACTGTGCCGACTGGCGTAATCCACCCTACCCAGTAGATCGTAAGCGCATAAAAAAAGACGCCGTGCATGAAGCCGGCGCCAAAGGCGGAACGGCCCTGAAGCCGTTCGGCAGACAGAAACAGCGGAATCAACCCAACCCACGCAAGAAAACCCAGCGGAACAGGAGGCATGGCGGCGGCCAGGAGAAGTCCAGACAGGGCCGGGTATCCAAGCCAGAGGAACCAACTGTTCGACGCACGCCCTGCGCCGGGCGTACCATCCTCCATGTTCACAAGCCACGCTCCCCAGAGTTGGATTCCATGATTCAGACCGATATGGACGTGAATATAACCCAGCCCTACGCGGCAGTCAAACGACCCAAGTCCTTACGATTACGGAGGTTTGACAGCCCGGGTGGAGGCGTCTATCATAGGTGGAGGCGTCTATCATAACAGTGCCCGGTCGGAAACCGGCCGTTCATACCGAAGTCGGTGATCTATGGTGTATCGGTTTACGCAGGTGTATCGGTTTACGCAGTCCAGATCGGACATCGGCAATCTTCAATCTTCATTCTGAGATCGCCTCGTCGTGCTGCCATCCCTCACACACGAACTCGACGACCTGAAAACGCGCGGCCTCTATCGGCAGTCGCGCCTGGTCACCGGTCCCCAGGACCCCCTGCTTACGGTCGACGGCCGCGAAGTCGTTTGCTTTTGCTCGAACAACTACCTCGGGTTGGCCACCCATCCCAGGGTGAAGGAACGGGCAGCGGCCGCCATCACCGACTACGGCGTCAGTCCCGTCTCCTCCAGGCTCGTCTCCGGACACATGACAGCTCACCAGGAGCTCGAGGGTCGGATGGCAGCCTTCCTCGGCGCCGAAGCCGCCCTCTCCTTCCCGTCCGGCTACATGGCCAACCTGGGTGCCGTCGGGTGTCTCGTGGGAAAAGGCGACGTCGTCTTCAGCGACCGCTTGAACCACCGCAGCCTCATCGACGCCTGCCGACTGTCCCGCGCCGACATTGTCGTCTATGACCATGGCAAGGTCGACCAACTAACCGCACTCATCGACGCACACCCCGATGCCCGTCGCAGACTCATCGTCACCGATGCCATCTTCAGCATGGACGGGGACCTCGCTCCGCTACCCGAACTCGTCGAACTGGCCGAGCTGCGTCAGGCCATCCTCATGGTCGACGACGCCCACGGCACCGGCGCCCTCGGGCCGTCTGGAGCCGGAACGCACGAACACTTCGGCATCACCATTGGCAATGGCATCGACATACTCATGACGTCCGGCAGCAAAGGGTTGGGGACCTACGGCGGCTACATCGCCGGAAGCGCCGACCTCATCGACCTCCTCCGGAACCGGGCGCCCAGCTTCATCTACACCACTGCGCTCCCCGCAGACATCTGCGAAGCCACCCAGGCCGCCCTCGACGTCTTGCAGGACGAGCCTGAACGCAGGCTCCGTCTCTCGGACAACGCTGCCGTCATTCGCGCAGCGCTCACTGATCTGGACTTCGACGTCATGGCCTCTGAAACGCACATCATCCCCGTCCGCATCGGCGACGCAAAGGAAACGATGACCCTCTCGGAAGCGCTATTCGACCGGGGTATCTTTCTCCAGGGCATCCGCCCCCCCACCGTCCCCGAAGGCG
>Ga0114996_10004521_pt1 | contig 16626 bp, 20 predicted proteins | sample ArcticOcean_MG_C_4_FD_87039 | JGI IMG/M metagenome (GOLD analysis project Ga0114996, IMG submission 87039) | Marine microbial communities from western Arctic Ocean - ArcticOcean_MG_CB4_134 | ecosystem: Environmental > Aquatic > Marine > Oceanic | place: Arctic Ocean: Canada Basin | collected...
TAAAATTTCTCTTAATTGTTTTCAATATTGTAAATAATATATATAAATTTTAATAATTTATTAAAAGTTTTAATAATAATTTGAAGTATTTAGGATCTAAAAAATAAGGAAAAAATGCAAAAATAGAATATTTATCTTCAATATTGAAAACAATTAATTAAGAATCTTATTTATTTTCAATATTAACAATAAATAGGCAAAAAATTATTTGTAAAATTCAATCGTTTTTTTCAAACCTGTCTCTAAGTCAGTTTTTGCAGTCCAATTTAGTTCATTTTTGGCTTTTGATATTTCTGCACAGGAGTAAAATAAGTCTCCGTGACGTGGTTTTTCTAGAATTATCTTTGATTTTGAATTACACAAGTTAATGATTAGTTTGGCTAAATCTCGGAGTTTTATACTCTTTCCAGAACCAATGTTAAACACCTTTTCAGGACCAGAATAGCTTACTGCTGCGATATTTGCATCAACAACATCATCCACATAGACAAAATCCCGTTCTTGATTTCCGTTACCTGTGATGATTAACTCTTCATTGTTCAATGCCTTTTTGATAAAAATTGCAATAACACCGGCATCTCCTTGACCGGGCCCATAAACGTTGAAGTATCTTAATGAAATTCCATTCCATTTGGCAATTTTATGTTCTCCATCAATTTTATTTTGAGCGTAGTTCGATTCAGGATTTAATTTATCAGTTTCAGAAACTTTTTGATCATATTCTCCATAAACTGCAGCGCTACTTGAGAATATTATTTTTGTATTTAGTGATTTTGACTGTGCAAGGAAATCAGTACCTTCAACGTTTACTTCATAATACTCTTCTGGTTTTTCTTGACTTTCTGGAACACTAATTTTGGCTGCAGTATGGAACACAACATCTATACCTTCTAGAGCTTCTCCAAACCTAGACCAATGTAAAATATCTTGACCTGATTTTTTATCATAAGATTCACAATTTAATCGTTCAACAATTCTGCTTCCAATGAATCCTTCACCACCCGTAACTAAATATTTCATAGTTCGCCTTGTTAAAGAAATTAATAAATACTTCTATCGGATAGAATTACTATGGTTAAGAAGAGTCTTCGAGATATTCCACTTCAAGAGATAACATTACGTAAGTATGAACAACCTTATGAGCTTGATGATCGAGAACTTTCTCGGAAATTTCTTTTGTCGATTGGCTTACTTCAACCTGGAGAGAGTCGAGACATTATTGTAGATATATTTGAATTGTTTGTCAAAGCCCGAAAGCTTAACAAACCTTTAGAGGTAGACTTTATTGTTAATGAACTTGAAGGAAAGACTGGTGCTTCATCACCGAACGTATCAAGACAGATTAAACGACTTAGAGATATGAAATTGATTGAAAAAATTCATTCAGGCTATCGAATAACTGAGTTCGGAAAGATAGATAATATTGTTTCAAATTTTGTTATACCTTTTGTTATAAATCAGAGTGCTGAACGACTAAGTGAGTATGCGAAAGAGCTTGATAGAAGGTAAACTTTATAAACCAAATATGGAGAAAAATAGTATGTTGGGACGAAGATCTTTAGATGATTTGATTGGAAAATTGAAGAATATAACAGTCGTAGATTGTAGAACTGGAGCACTAATTGAAAAAGAAGCTTTTGTAAGAGTGGATCATGATTTGACTTCAGATAAAGACGGAGCTTCAAAGTATAGAGTCAAAACTAACCGATTTGGAAGACCTTCTTATCTTGGAGATAATTTTGCAGATTATATTCGTAAAAATAATCCTCGCAAATGTGCACTAAAAGATAATCCAAATTCAACTTTTATCGGTAAAAAATTATATAAAAATAAAGAGTAAGAACTTTCGTTCTTACATCAATAATTTGCCAAGATCTTCAAATTTATTTGCAACTTTTTCGCCCTTACCCGTCAGTTGGACAATCTTAAGTCGACCTTTCTTTTCAAATCGAACTAGACCTTGTTGTTCCATCCGTTGAAGTAAGTGAACAGTGTGTGAATATGTACATCGCGCTTCCTTAGCTAACATAGAAGGATATTTCATTGTGTTTTGTCGAGTAAGACAAAGTAACAGTTCAACGGGCTTATCCCTCAAGAATATTTCAAAACTTTTTCCTTTTTTCCACCAAAGTAGTGTCATGATTACCTGTATAGAGAAAGATATATAACGGTTTCTTCAAGTCTTTAGTGATGCGGTTTTTATGAAGAAAAAATGTAATCACTAAGCAGAAGTTCTTTTACTGCTTAGGTTGTACTCTGGGTAATTGTAATGGTGCTGGAAGTCCAAGTGTTTTTGATAATGGAATTGCAGTTATAAGTCCAATTTCAAGAATTTTAGTCAGAAGTACTGATGCAATTCTTTCATCAACTTTTTTGTTCTTTTTCCATCCTTTTTGAAGGTCTTTCAATTCTTTTTCTTCACCAGTAAGGAATAAGGAACCTTCAAGATTAATGTGTCCGGATTTTCCGTAAGAAGTATTAACTTCAAAATCAACTAATGCTCCGGCTCGTTTTTCACCAGCAGCAAATAGCTCTTCTGTTGCAACTTTAATAATTTCAGGCTTTGTTTCAATTTTAATTCCTGATTCAAGCTTGCCTCTCTGGGCATCTACTTTCGTAATCTTATCACCAACGATCATCATGGTGATATTCTCGCGTTGTTTAAACTTTTAAAGATTGTTATTTACAATTTGTTCTTTATTCTGAACAAGTAGAATAAATATGTTCCCATAAGAGCTAGGAATCCAGCGATAAGCATCGAAGTTATCAGAGTTTTTCTTTGGTCACCAATTTCATTATTAGATAAACAAGAGTTGTCTTCTTTACATACGCCCGTTTGACATTGATAATCTTTGGAACACAGGGAGTTTCCAGCCTTTTGATGTTTCCAGATACCTGCTTGACAGAAAGATCCGTTTTTAACTGTACCTTCTTCATCACAACCTCCAGTTGAAGCTAAAACTTCAGTAGGTGTTGGATCAACAAGCTCTTCAAATTCAATTTTAGTTTCACTAACAAAACAATCAGAATCATCTGCTGCAGAGCAGTCAGCTGGACAATAATTATCTCCAACACTACACTGAACTGTTAGTTCGTTTGTACATACTCTTTCGATAGTTCCATCACCTGAACAAATATCAATGGTTGCATCATCAGAGTCCTTACAATCTAAATGTTGAATACAGGTGTTATTTATTGAACAATCTGCGTCATGTGTTGTTCCGAATAAGGATTGATCATTATTACAACCTAACGGACAAAAATCATCACCTGAGTTACACTCTGTAATTGGTGTATGTCTACAAAGATCTCGTTGGTTATATGAACCATCACAAGTATCCTTTGTACCGGAGTTATTATCATCACATTCGCTATCTAACTCACAAGTGTCTTGAAGTACACAATCATAGTCTGTATATCTACTACAAAAACTTGGACAATAGCCATCATTATCAGTACAACTTACAATCGTTTCATAAGAACATTTATTTATGCTTGTCATACAAGTATCAATTGTTGATTCCAATTGATCATCACAATCTATATCTACCTCACATTCAATTTGCTGTAGAACATGGATTAATAACGTGGCATAATTTTGTTTGTTATCTGAGACATATAATGTTGCGTTAACTGTTATATTTACTTTATCTATTGATTTTGTTTCGTTAATGTTCATTATGCTCCATGCATTATCAACTCCAACACGGATTTGCGTATTTGAGAAAACATCCAACAGAGTAATATTTCGTCCTGCAAGCACAACAGACTCACCTTCACCAATTGTTACCTGGTCATAAGAGATATAATCTGCTGCAGCAAATGCCGCCGGTAGTAAAAGTAGAAGGATAATCATTCTTTTCATGAAATAAGTAAATGTTCAGACAATAAAAATCTAGCCCTGCCCGGATTTGAACCGGGGTCCTCCGGCCCAGAACCAGAGATGATTGACCGCTACACTACAGGGCTATGAACTTGATCTATATCTGATATTTATAAGTTTATGTTCTCGTAATACTTTTAAATTCGTGAGACTTAGTACTTCTATGATAAGCTTACTAACTAAAATTATTTTTCATCCAATTCTTATAGTAAGTTTGGCAGCTGCAGGAATATCTCAATTACTAAAGATGCTTCTGTATTCGTTCAGAAGTAAAAAATTATTAATTCAAGTTCTTTGGAAAGGGTATGGAAATAAAGCTGGAATGCCTAGCTCACACACTGCGTTTATGTCTGCTGCATGTACTGCAATTTATATTCTGGAAGGGGGCGTAACTAACCTGTTTATGCTTTCAATTATATTTACAATAATAATTATACAAACGGTTGTTGATTTGAAGTTTCACTTCGACAAAGCATCTGAATATATTAATGGTATGTTTGGAGTAGTATTTGATTTCAGCAAACCAGCATGGCATAAATTTGAACATGTTGTAGGGCACACTTATAATCAAATTATTGTAGGTGCAATAATTGGAGTTTATACTGCACTAAAAATTATACCTATATTATAAAATTGTAAATTGAGCATGTTTAATCTTGTTAATTTTTATGATTGATGTTTTAGAAATTACTTTATTCTTCAACAATAGCTCAACAATTTTATTCCCAACAACATTTCCATCGTTGACACCTCTAATTAATTCTAATATTTTTTCATCAATCTCCTTTTCACCATAAAATCTTGGATTTACAAAAAAATCCAACTCGTTGTTTTTCAAGGTTTTCCCAAGCAATTCTTTATCACAAATTGCAATCATGGTTCCAAAATCTGTTTTGTGTAGTTTGTAATAAAACATTTTATTTAATTGATCTAACAGAGCTTCGTGCTCCACAAGCTTGACATTGTTTGAAAGTTACACCTTTTTCTTTATGAAGTTCAGTATCTGGTTTTCCACACTGTTTACAAGTTACAAATTCCTTTATGTATTTTTCAACCTTTTCGTTCAAAACTCTGGAATTGAATTTACCTATAAAATAAAATTTGCTTCCTTTCCATTCACCGGTGGTTGCTAATGCCTTCAGTAAGAATCTTAACAAATGTTTAACGTCTCTTCCTAATTTTGAAGCAATTTGATTTAGATTTGATACAAGCGTTCGATTTCCCTCAAAGCCTCCAGAAATTGTTGGAACTTCAAACCGACTGGTTATTTCTGAAACTTTTGGGATAGATGCATATGCCTTATTCAACAATTCATCATATTTATATTTCCAAGCCATGTTTCCAAGTTTCCTGAGGCATTTAAGAAGGTTTTGAATTAGAGATATATTATTGGACTTCGTTATATCTAAAACAATCAATTTGATGATCATTAACCATCCCTATAGCTTGCATGAACGCATAAATTATTGTTGAGCCTATAAAAGTCATCCCACGCTTTTTCAAATCTTTGCTAATTTTATCAGATAGCTCAGTAGTGGAAGGAATATCCTTTACCTTTTCAAATTTATTTATAATTTGTTTGTTATTTACAAAATCCCAGATATATTTATCAAAACTTTCAAATTCCTCTTGAATTTCAATAAAAACTTGCGCATTTTTGATTGCTGATTTTATTTTTAATCTATTTCTAACAATTCCCGCGTTTTGTAATAATTCTTGTTCTTTTTTTGAAGTATATTTTTCAATTTTTTTATAATCCCAATTATCAAATGCTTTGCGGTAATTTTCTCTTTTTTTCAAGATAGTATTCCAAGATAATCCTGCTTGTGCACCTTCCAAAATTAAAAATTCAAAGAGTTTTTTGTCATTATGTACTTGAACACCCCAGTCGCTATCATGATATTTTAGGTAATAGTCTTTTGTTAGATCGAGCCATTCACATCTTTTTTTCATAATATTAGTTCTATAACTCATCCAAAGTTTTTTGTGAACTGGATAGATTCCTTTTTACTCTTCCAAATTCTTCAGAAATAAGTCGCTCTATTCGATCATGTAATGGATCAATTGGATTTGCTACTGCAGGAGTCAGTCCAATTCCAACGCTGTTTATTTTTTGTAAGTACTCCAAGTCAGTTTCAACAACAAAATCTCCAGTTATTGAATATTTTATATCAAAATTGTATCCTCCTGAAGTAAATGAAATTCCTGCCATTCTGTGTCCTTGAAGTGGTAGTTTACCTTCCACACTGTAAGTAAATTGTAATCTATTATGCTCTTCAATCATAGATTCAAAGTTCAATTGGAATGTCATTTTTCTATTAACGCTTAACTTGTTTTTAAATTTTTAGGTGATTATTCCAATAACTTAAGAATTCCTTTTTTCGGTTCAAAGATTTCTCCAGATTTTAGCAAGCTAACAATAATTGTTTTTGCTTCATTTTCATCTAGTTTTGAATTTTTAATAATATCTGCTACAGGAGTTCCTTCACCCGAATCATAAGATTTAATTAAATTAATTATTTGTAGATTTGGATTATTACTGTCTTTAACTTCTATAACTTCAAGTTCGTCTTTCTTTGTAATTACTTTATCTGAATCAGTTTCAATAAATTCAGGTTTTCCAAGTTCAACTAAATCAATAAGTAACCAATTTGGATCTATATTTTCTTTAATTACTTCAGGAATTAAATAGATTTCATCATTATATTCTTTAACTTTTCCAATAAATCTAACTAATGAACCGACGGTTGATTCTTTGATTTTTACAACATCTGCGCCAAAAGCCTTTGCTCGAATGGTTTCAGACCCATCATCTAGTGTTAATGCACAATAATTTCCATCTTCAGTTAAATATTTACTAACTATTGTTGCAATAATATTAATACGAGATACTTGATTTTTATTAATGATAATATAACTTGGATTAAAACCTTCTTGTCTAAGAAATTCTCCATTAACTAAGCTAGAAAGTCTCACTCTATATGCTGTTGAACGCTTTATTGCCACATTTTTTAACTCCATTTTTAGTTTAAATATTCTTGTTTAATTTAGTCTTATCCCTTCTGTAATACGCCGTGTCGAGGTTCAAATATTTCACCATTTTTCTTAAGTCTGTCAAGTTCACTTTCTATTCGTTCTTTTGTCATTCCTTTATCTTCAAGTGCTTTAATTAAATCGTCTTTTGGAATTTGTTTTCCGAATTGAGATTCTAACTCAGACATGGTTTGTTTAATATTTGAAATCCTGCTTCGATCAGTTGCAGTTATTCCAGTAGTAATTCTATCAATATCAATTTTTCCTGTTTCAGGATCTGTTCCAAGTTGTTTTAGGGTTTCTTCTACAAGACGGATTGCTCTTTCTGCATCTGCCTTTGTTACGTTTTTTGAAAGTCTTATTCTTGCTGATGCCTCTGCCAGACGAATTATTGCCTGAAGTTGACGTGCAGATATGGGAATACTTTTTATTCCATCATCTCCTGCGGCGGTACTTCTAATTTTAACATAATAATCTCTGATTATTTTTTGAGGTTCTTTTCCGAGTTTTGGAAAGCAAGTTTGTTTTGCATAAGCAATATATTTTCTTAATAAAGAGTGTTCAATTTCACTTTGTGCTGATTCAATATCTCCCTGTAATTTAAGTACGTGTGTTGCGATTCGTTCATCATTTTCTATATTGGGTATATCTCGAATAACGAACATTAAGTCAAATCGATTAATTAATGTCGGAGGTAGATCAATTTGTGTTGGGGGTGGTTGATAAGGATCGAAACGTCCATATTTTGGATTTGCTGCTGCAAGAACTGAAGTTTGTGAGAGCAAAGTTGCTTGAATATTTGCTTTAGATATAGAAACGGTTTGTTGCTCCATTGCTTCATGCATTGCACTTCGATCATCGTGAGAAATTTTGTCTAGCTCGTCAATACACGCCATACCTTTATGTGCTAGAACTAAAGTTCCTGCCTCTAATGCCCAACCACCTAAGAATTCATCTTTTACAACTGCAGCCGTAAGTCCTGCTCCGGAAGCTCCACGTCCTGCTACGTATCTTGCCTTTGGTGCTAAATTTGCAATATATCTTAATAAAATAGATTTACCTGCACCTGGATCACCCATTAATAAAATATGTATATCTCCTCGCAATTCAGTACCATCATTTTTTACCTTTCTTATACCTCCAAAAAGTTGTAGTACAATACTTTCCTTTATTTCATTATAACCATAAATCACGGGTGCAATTGATTGTACTAGTTTCTCATAAATTTTTGGATCTTTTGATAATGCCATTATCTTTTCTTTTTCTTCATTATTTACATCAAGTTCTTCAAACTCTTCTTCCATAGATTCAATCGAATTTGCTTCTAAAATAATGTCAAATTTTGTTGATTGTGCACCAGTTCGTGTAGTGATTGCCACCTCTTTAACTAAACCAACAATTTTAATCTTATTTCCAGGAAAACGGTTCCGTTCTAGTCCGGGTTCCAGCAAATCATCATGGAGAATACATCTGATTCGTTTAGGCTGTGCCCCACCACCTAGAGATTCAGGTGGTTCTTCTACTACCAATTGCTGAACATCACTAAGGTTTTTTTCAACCATTTTGAATCTTCCTTTATGTCTACATTGTCCACATAAACCAGGTTCAGCTAGTTTTGTTTCATGTTGTTCAATCTTACTTTGAGTACCACATTTTGGACATTCAAAAGTTGCAACAGTTATCATTGGACGAATATCTGATGCTTGTCGTATTAGAGCATTACATGTAATCAATTGACCTAGATTTCTACTTCTTAAATCACGAATTCTTAGTTTCTGAGACGGAGGAAGATTAACAATTCTGGCTCTAATTGGGTTTTTCAAATCTCCGAGTTCTTCTTCAGAAATTGCACCATTAATATACTCTAAGCTTTTATTTGGAGAGGTTAAAATATTCTCTGCCAGCTCAGGATTATATTTAGATATATTTTGCCAATCAATCTGTAAACTTTTTTCACCTTTTTGTGCAACATCTAGTAACTCTTTCTTGTAATATTTCTCCAAAAATGTTCTGTACTCAGTCAAAGTTTTAGATTCCATGCTAGAATACAAACTTTACAATTTTAATTAAAAAGAATTTATCTAGTCGAGTTACTTTTCAACTTTAGGTTTTTCTTCTTTCTTTTCAAGTTCGCCAACATCAATAAGTTGCGCTCTTAAGAATTTTACTGAGTCCTTTATTTGTTTTTCAGATTTTGCTCCTGTAATAACAATTTTTCCAGTTCCAAATAATAGGAAAGTTATATTTTGAAGAACTTCCTCACCCTTTAGTTTGTAAACAAGTCCCGGGAATTGTTCTGGTTCGTATTCAGTATTGTCAAATAGGAAAACAATTTCATTAAGATTAAGTCTTCCACCAACTGAACCCGATGCCACCATATTCTGTACTTTGATTTCAGGTTTCTTTGTAATTTCGATTCCAACTTCTTTTAGATCTTCAATAACGTGATGTACTGCCGATCTTGCGTGCTTTATCGATTTTGTTCCAGTACAAATTACTCTTCCTGAGCTGAATAATAAATAACTTGCTTTGTTGAAGGAGAATTTCTCATCTTCAACTTTGTAGATTAATCCTGGAAATGTTTCAGGAGTGTAATCTGAATTATCAAGTAAAACTGCAAGTTTTTCTAAAGGTAACTTTGCAAAAATATTAGCTGAAACTACAACATTTTGTGTTTTTGACCAAACTCTTTTATCGACTTTCGGTGTCATGATTTTCTATCGTAGGAAAGATATATAAATGCTCCTTTATAAAGCTAATTCTTCCTTATTTTTACTAAGAAATTTATATTTTTAACTACCAAATTTGGATTTTTTGGATTTTTAATAATTAAGTTTATATTATTTGCATTAGTTTTCTTTTTGATTTCTGCAGAATTTATATCTAATTTTTTATTAGAATTAATTTGCACTTCAATTTTATCTGATTTTCTTAATCTTGAATTTTTTCTTAGATCTTGAATTTTTCGAGTTAATTCTCGAGTGTAACCCATTGTTAACATTTCATTGTTTTCAGCAGCATCCAAATATAATATATATCTTGATCTTGAAATTCCGCGTAAGCCTTTAGGTAATTTTCGTTCAACAAATACTTCGTTATTGGTTAATTTTACTCTTTCACTTTTTATTTTAACATTTAATGAGTTCTTTGAGAGTTCAGATATTATTTTTTCAGCTGAAAGTTTTGATAAGGCTTTTGATATTTCATTTGTTTTCTTTCCATGTTTCTTTCCAACTTCCCTGAAATTCAACTTTACATTATAATTTACATTATCTATTGATCGCCTATTTTTAAGATTTAAGGCATTAACTTGAGTTTTGATTAAATTATTATAATTTTTTATTACTGAAGAAACCTTTAAGGAAGGACTAACTATAACTACTTCGTTTATTGGCCACCTCAAATTTCGCTTCATTTTATCTCTAAGTGCTAGAGTATCAGAAACAATACTTTGAACTAATTCAAATTCTTCTTCTAGTTGTAAATTTATTTCACGTTTTTGACTTGTAGGCAATTTTTCTAAGTGAATTGATCTTTCCTCTAAACCATACACATTTAGATTTTGATAAATCTTATCAGCAACGAACGGACTAATAGGTGCAAGTAATTTGAGAACATCAGTTATACATCTCAATAGAATATATCCAACTCTTGAATCTTTCTCTTCAATTCTTGAACGTACTAATTGTATGTAATTTCGACTAAGATCTTTAACTATAAATTCAGAAATGTTTCTTCCCATTTCTTGATATTCAAAGTTATCAAAAGAAGTGTGATAATTTTTTATTAATGAATTTAGTTTTGAAATTATCCATTTGTCTTCTGGTTCAGTTACACGTTTAGATGTTATGAATGGATATTCAGTTAACAAGTAGTTATGTAAATTCCATAAAGTGTTTATGACTCCGAAAGTTTCTTTCTTTACTTCACCAATATTGAATTTTGCCATTTCGTAAGGTGGAACATTGCTTGTGTAATAAAGTCTAATTAGATCTGCACCTAAATCTTCAATTCCTTTATCTGCCCAAACTACATTTCCTACCGATTTAGACATTTTTTCACCTTTAGAATCAACGGCAAATGCAGGCATACTAATATATTTGAAGGGCGCTTTTCCAAATACAGAGACTGAGGTAAATAATAATGAAGTAAACCAGCCACTGACTTGATCAAGACCTTCAGATATTCTATCAACAGGAAAATGTTTTTTGAATTCTGCTTTGTTTTGTAGTGGTGCACCCAACCACGCAGTATGAACTACGCCTGAATCATACCACACATCAAAAATATCGGGAATTTTTTTGTAAGTTCCTTTTTTGTTTTTGATAGTAAGTTCCACAACATTATGCAGATCATAATTTACAGGTAATTTTTTCCCAAGTAGTTTTTCTAATTCCCTTTTTGATTCAATTACAATCATATCTTTTGGATTATTTTCATTTATCCAAATGGGAATAGGTATTCCCCAAAATCTTTGCCTAGAAAAATTCCAATCATCATAATTTGCCAACCACGAGTTCATTCTTTCTCGACCAAATTCAGGTTTCCATTTTACTTTATTATTTTCTGCAAGAAGTTTCTTCCGAATTTTATCAGTTTTGAAGAACCATTGATTTGAAAGTTTGAATATTAATCCTTGTTTACAACGCCAACAAGTTGGATAATTATGTCTTACTTTTTCTTTATGTAATAAACTGTTAGATTTTTCTAAATCTTTTATTATTAGATTGTCTGCATCTTTTACAAATAGACCTTTGTATTTTCCTGCATCATCAGTGAAATTACAGGAATCATCTAAAGGAGACAATTCAGGCAAACCGTAATATTTTCCAACTTCATTATCTGTTTTACCATGTCCTGTGGCCATATGAACAAATCCAGTACCCTCTTCAACACTTACAAATTGTTCAAATACATCCTTTGATTTTATTCCTCGCTTTTCTGCAGTTTTTGGAGCTATTCTTTCTTTAAGAATTGGAATACTCATGTAAATTTTACGTGCCTTCTTATTTTTATTTAATGAATTTTGAACTGGAATATCGAAGAGCGGATAATATTCTTCACCTGCAAGTTTGTTTCCCTTAAATTTTTGTAGTACTTTGTATTTTATTCCTAAAGATTCTAATAATTCAAGTCTTGCTTCGGCAAGAATTAAATTTCCTGAAGTAGTCTTGACTTTTACATAAGTTCCATTTTTAGTTGCAGCAATTGCTACATTTGAAGGAAGTGTCCATGGAGTTGTAGTAAATACTAATATTGATGCGTTATCATTTTTTAGTTTAAATTTTATATAAACTCCCGGATCAGTTTTTTCTGTTTGTTCTATTTCTGCACCTGCAAGTGAAGTCTCACAATGTGGACACCAATGTATTGGTTTTTTTCCACGATAGACTTGATTTTTCTTAAACATTTGTTTGAACATCCACCACGAAGATTCCAAATAACTATTTTTGTAGGTAAGATAAGGTTCTTTATCCCAACCCATCCACATACCGTAGTTTTCATATAGCTTCATCCAAAAATCAATGCTTTGATCTGCCAGTTTTTTACATTCATGAGTAAAATTACTAATTCCGTAATCTAAAATATCTTGTTTTCTTTTGAATCCTAGTTGTTTTTCCACCATATTTTCAATAGGTAGTCCGTGTGTATCAAATCCTGCGGTGAAAATAACTGAACGTCCAGTCATCCAAGCATATCTTGTGGATAAATCTTTATAGTAAATGTTTCGTAGGTGTCCTACGTGCGGAATATTATTTGCATAGGGAGGACCCTCTAGTAAGAAATAAGGCTTTCCTTGTTTATTTTTATGTTGAAGAAGTTTTAGAAGATTAATTTTTCTCCAGTATTTCTTCATTTCTGGCTCTACTTTTTTAAAATTGTAGTTGCTCATAAGAAATAAACTCCCTGAAAATTTAAATATATGTCGCTAATGATATTGTTATTATAATTGACAAATGGGATAATCACTTTGCATGTTTTTAGTTATAGTTTGAACTTAAAAAGGTTTTGAGATTCCAGATTGTACAAATCTTTAAAAGTTCAGTTAGGACGATTCTTTATGACTGACGTTAGTTTTGAAGTGTGGACTGAGAAATATAGGCCAAATAATTTATCTGAAGTTCGTGGACAAGATGATATCATTAATCGATTGAAAGCTTTTGTTTCAAGCAAAAGTATGCCTCATATGCTTTTTGCAGGAATGCAAGGGACTGGAAAGACAACCTCCTTTCTGGCTTTAGCTAGAGATTTATATGGCGATACTTGGAAAGATAATGTTCTTGAATTAAATGCGTCAGATGATCGAGGAATTAATATTGTAAGAACTTCAATTAAAGATTTTGCAAGAACCAAAGCAGTTTCAGATAAAGTGCCTTTCAAATTAATATTTTTAGATGAGGCAGATGCATTAACCAAAGATGCCCAACATGCTTTGAGACGTACGATGGAAGATTATGCTTCAAATGTTAGATTTTGTTTGAGTTGTAACTATTCTTCTAAAATTATTCCTCCAATTCAAAGTAGATGTGCAATGTTCAGATTTCGACCTTTAATGCGCGAAGTTATTGTAAATTTATTAAAGGAAATTGCAACTCGTGAAAATATAGTTATTCATGATGATGCTGCAAATTTTGTTTATGATGTTTCTGAAGGAGACTGCCGTAAAGCAGAAAATATGTTACAAGCATGTTCTGCAATTGCAACTGAAGTTACTGTTGAGGTTGTTCGAGAAGTTGTTGCATTTGCTGAACCAACTGAATTATATGAAATAATTAAATTGAGTTTGACAGGAGATTTTAATTCTGCTAAAAATAAAATGTCAGACATTTTGATTAAATATGGCTTGTCTGGAATGGATGCAATAAGGCAAATTCAAAAGCAAGTTTGGAATTCTCCAGATTTTGATGATAAACTTAAAGTTCAATTAATTAAATTTTGCGGAGAATATGAATATCGACTTACTGAAGGTGCAAATGAGTTTGTTCAACTTAATGCATTTTTAGCTGAAGTTGTTTTATTAGGGTCAAATGTATCTACTGAGAACTAGCTTTTCCAAAATACATTTTATACCAACATAATGTTTTTAATGAAGCGACATTATTTCTGATTATGCCGGCAAAAGTAAATGATGAAGTAAAATTACACTTTACAGGTTTCTTGGAAACGGGAGAAGTATTTGATACGTCTGAAGGTAAAAATCCTTTAAAATTAAAAGTTGGTTCTAAGGAAATTATTCCAGGATTCAATAAAGGACTTTTAGGTATGGAGGTTGGAGAAGAACGACAAATTAAAATTCCTCCAGGTTTGGCATATGGAAAATATTTTGATGATCTAATCAGAGAAATGCCAAAAGATAATTTTGACGATAATCCCGAAAATAAACTAAGTGAAGGATTAATAGTTCAAGGTATTGTTGATGATCAACAAGTTGTAGGTTCAATTATTGGAATAACTGACGAAAATATCACTGTTGATTTTAATCATCCTTTGGCAGGACAAACTTTAACATTTGAAGTCAAATTGTTAGAAATTCTTGGTATTAAAGGTTAGTGGACATTGGACAACTGAGTGCGTGCCTTATAATCGATCTTGTTTTTATTCTAATATGAAAATGATAAAATCTTTTGCAGAGAATTTACTAAATTCAGGACGAGGCTATGTTGAGCTTAGAGATGCAAAAACAATAAGTTTGCCAAAGAGAGCAAATAAGTTGTATGATCTTGAACCACATCAAATGAAAGTTCAAGAAGTTGAGCAGATTTTTGGGGAAGTCTTACGAGGTTTGAGTTACTAATGGTAACGGTTAATCAAATTTTAGATTTTGCTAGTTTAAATCGGGACGCTTTTTCAGAAGTTGTTAAACTTGCGGATGAAAAGGAAGATGATGTGTTGTTGGAACTTCTTGAAGAAAAAACGCAAGAAATTATTACCTTACGAAAACAAATCATATTGTTGATGAATAAAATCAATAGTTGATTCCTCCAGCTATATTTATTTAAATCTTTATTTGAAGATTTACTTATGCTTATTAAGAAATATGTTCCCAAAAAACTTTCTGAAATTATTGGGCAATATGGTGGAATTGTCAAGCTTTCTAGATTTGTAACGGGTAGGAAGAAAAATGCTGTAATAATTTATGGACATACTGGAATTGGAAAGACCCTTGCTGCACGTGTTTTCGCTTCAGAGCATAATTTTGAATTGTTCGAAATTCCACCTTCAAGTTCAAGAGTAAAAAAGGAGATTATTTCAAATCTAAGTGTTGTAACGCAGCAACCATCATTATTTGGAAATAAAAAAATAATTTTAATTGATGAGATGGAGTCCTTTTTTGCAGGTGATAGAAAAGGCGTACGAGATTTAATTGAAATAATAAAAAAATCAAAATATCCCATAATTTTTACGTCCAATGATCCTTGGAACTCAAAATTTAGAACTCTTAGAAAATATTGTGAAATGATCGAATTTGATAATATTGCTTGGAATCATATTGAAAAATATCTAAAAAAAATTTGTGAGTCTGAATCAGTTGATGTTGAACCTGCAGTACTAAAGAAGCTTGCTGCTAGATCACAGGGCGATGTTCGTTCAGCAGTTATGGATTTAGATGTCCTTCTTAAAGATAAGGATAAAATTACAAATGAGGATTTATTTGACTTGTTTAGGGAACGAGAGGAAAATATATTTTATGCGGTCAAGATGGTTTTGAAATCGTTTGATTCTCGTGTTGCACTAGATTCATTTAAAAGTGTTAAGATAGATGCTTCTGAGTTTTTGATGTGGCTTGATCAAAATATGTATCGAGAATATATGGATCCAGTTTCTTTAAAATACGGATATGATAATATTGTATTAAGTGACAAATTTAATCGTAGAATTTCAACTACTCAAAATTGGGAATTAGCGTACTATCCTGGTTTTTTTACTTCAGTAGGGGTTCAACAAGCTAAAACTAAAGTTACTCAAAACATTTCTAGATATACTCGTCCTGAAATGCTCATGAAAATATTTGCACTTGCTTCTAAAAGAAAAAAGGCAAGAGGAATTTCTCAACAAGTATCTGGAAAATTACATGCGTCATCTACAGCATTAATGAGAGACTTTTATCCATATTTTAATTTTATTCTTGAGAAGAATCCTGAAATGGGTAAAGAGCTAACTGCGTATTTGGAATCAGAATAATAACACTTTTAAACGAGAAAAATCCGTGTTTCAATGGGCTAGACAGGCCGGGTAAGCGCGGCTGTTATCTTGTATGCTAAGATGTCGAAGCTTGAAGGGCGGCATGGATGGTATGTTTTGTCCCTGACGTGTGACGTCGAAGCGTTGCCTCCTCTGGCGATTAAAGATGAGAACCTGGTCAGGCGGGGAACCGAGCAGCCATAATTATGTTTATTTGTGCTTTGGAGTAGCGGCGTGGAGTTGTTCGTCAGTAAGACTTTTCATTCTTGAAATGTCCACCTTCGAGTGTGCCCGTTATATTCTCAAATCATATAAACATTTTAATACGTAAAGCTGTTTTCTAACTTATGAGTTATAAAATTGGAAGTGGAGGAATTTTTCCATATATTGAACTTGAAAATTATGTAATTCATATTATGACAAATATTGATTTGGAACAAGATACTGAAATGGATTTTTGCATTACTTCAGGTAAAATTTGCTCTTTTCGAAGATCAAATATTCCTCAGAAAGATTTGGCAGATTTA
>Ga0114996_10004529_pt1 | contig 16598 bp, 17 predicted proteins | sample ArcticOcean_MG_C_4_FD_87039 | JGI IMG/M metagenome (GOLD analysis project Ga0114996, IMG submission 87039) | Marine microbial communities from western Arctic Ocean - ArcticOcean_MG_CB4_134 | ecosystem: Environmental > Aquatic > Marine > Oceanic | place: Arctic Ocean: Canada Basin | collected...
ACGGGACCTCACGTCCTGAAATGGAAGGAGAACGGCCAACACGTCCTGTGCCGAAACCGTCGAATCATCACCGACCGGAAGGGGAATGCGTGTCACGAGCTGACGGGAACCGGCGGAATCCACAGAGACAAGGCGCTCCCACACACCCGTGGTGAACAAAAGCCGAAGGTCCCCTGAATCATCTACCATCGCGGATCTCCTGACAGGAACTCAGAGCGAGAAATCGCCTCCGTCATCCGTCCCCATCAACCGCTCCAGCTTTTCGGAAGCGGCATCCTTCATCTCTTGCGTGGAGCCGGAGTCCAGCCGGAGGTCCATGCAAATCGCGCTTCCTTCGACCGCGCCCTCCGGAAGCCAGCCTGCCGGGATCTGGATTTCCCTCTCGCCCTCCATCACAACGGCCCATTCTCCTTCGACACGATCGACGTGAATGGTCACCATGCGATTTCCTCCGTTGTTTTCGACTAGCGACGACGCCCCATCGAGTCTTCCAGGGCGAACGCATCGATGCGCCAGGCGCCGTCTTCCAGCCGCATCGGCACCAGAGACTCGCGATTGCGCTGTTGAATCATGAGCTCTGCGGAATCCCCTTTCACCTGGGCATCCAGAATGTCCACCATCACCAGTCGGCGGTAGGGATCCTCCTGGACGAAGGGATAGTTTCGAGCGAGCGCGAGGAGCGAGCGCATCAGGGGCTGACTGTCCGCGGTAAAACCATCCACGAACCCGCCCTCATCCCCAAGCCGTGCGGCGTTCATCGTCCGCTGATAGGATTGTTGGGGCGACAACGTCATGACGTGGCGATCCCAGACCCACCAGCCCCCGAACAGCAACGCGACGATCAACAGCCCCATGAGGTATTTCTTCATTGAATGGGCTCCCAGAATCCCGCGAGCCGAAACGCATCGATGCGCCAGGCGCCGTCTTCCACCACCAGGACGACCTTCTCGCTGCCCCGAGAGCCCGTCACCTCCAGCACCGCGAGATCATCCGTGATCGTCTCATTCGCCACGTCTCCAAAGGTGTGGATCATCATCGGAGTCCGCACGTATTGCAGGCGCCGACGGCTCTGGTCCACGACATCCGAGAATCCCCGCAACACGCTCCGGGACCAGCGCGTGAAATGCGGGAGAAAGGCCTCCAAATCCTCGGTTTCCGCTGCCGTCCGCGCCTCGATGTAGACCTCAGAGGGAGTCTGTCGGCATCCGATGGATGCGAGAGTGCAGAGGATCGCGACCCCGATGAGAATCCGTTGAAACCAGCGCATTGAGGTACTCTAGCCCCCGCCTGGAGGGAGGTCAATTCGGGGGAGAGGGAGCCCACGCCGGCATCGTTCCGAGGCGTCCGAGCATCGACCACTGAGTCTTGACGGTGAACAGGTCGACCCGCCAGCGTCCCCGCTCCTCGATGAGGGGCAGCGGGACGACGTCCTGGCCCAGCTCCACAAACACGATCGCGAGATCCGTGCGGTGAAGCGTGCCCGTCTCCGCTCGACGAAACCCCGCGTTCTTCCGCTGCTCGACCTTGAGGATCGCCGGGGCTGGACCCTCCCCTGGGATCTCAAAGGGAGCCCCATGAACTCCCTCAATGGTGCGAAGCCCTCTCAACACAGCGCAGGAATCCGCCGTGAAGTGTGCGCAGAAGCGATCAAAATCCCCCGACGAGGATTCCTTCATCATCTGCGCCACCTCTTCGGCCGGAGTGGACGCACACCCGCCCATGACGATCAATCCCAGAAGGATGATCGCCAAGGACAGCCCATTTCGATAAAAAATGGAGAGGTGGTGCGAGAAGGGGGAGTCGAACCCCCACAGCCAAAAAGGCCACATGGCCCTCAACCATGCGCGTCTACCAATTCCGCCATTCTCGCGCATTCGAACCGATCGGGTTTGTACCCAGTGCACCCCAACGTGTCAACCGTATCGGTGCTCTGGATTTGAATCTACTCTGCTGGAGCGGGTTCCGCAGGTACCGCCTCCGCAGGTACCGCCTCCGCAGGTACCGCCTCTACAGGTGCCGCCTCCGCGGGTGCCGCCTCTTCCGCAAGCGCTGCCGCTGGAGCTGCCTCCACAGGTGCCTCCACAGGTGCCTCCGGAGCTGCTGCCGCTGCCGCTGCCGCCTCTGCCTCTGCGCTTTTCAGCGACGTTTCGTCGATCGAGAAGCGCGCGAGGATGATGGACAACACCATGAAACCTGCTGCTGCAAAGGTCGTGAGCTTGGTGAGAAAGTCTCCACCGCCGCGGCCACCGAACACGGCACCGCCACCGCCCCCGCCACCGAACATGCCCAAGCCGCCGCCTTTCCCCGATTGGAGAAGGATGACCAGGATCAGGAACAGGCTCACGCAAATGTGAAGAACAACCAGGAATGAATAGAGCATCTTCGCCTCCATGGAGGTTCCGCGTTCGCGGGATTTCCTCCGATTTCTCTCGCTATGAATCGAACTTCACGATTCGTACGAACGACTCGGGCTTCAAGCTGGCGCCGCCCACCAGCGCACCGTCGATATCACGACAGCCCATGAGAGCGTCCACATTGTCCGCCTTCACGCTGCCCCCATACTGAATTCGCACGACATTGGCAACCGATTCCCCGTATTGGTGGTCCAACCATTCGCGGATGAACGCGTGCACATCCTGCGCCTGGCCCGGCGTCGCCGTGTCCCCCGTTCCGATCGCCCACACGGGTTCGTAGGCCAACACCATCGCGGACATCTGGTCTCCATCGACTCCGAGCAGCCCCCGCGTGAGTTGCTCGCTGATCCGAGCGCTCGTCGCCCCCGAGCGTCGCTCTGACTGCGTCTCTCCGATGCAGAAAACCGGCGTCATTCCTGCCGCCATCACGGCATGAAGACCCGCATTGACCACGGTATCATCATCGCCAAACACGTGGCGACGCTCCGAATGTCCCACGAGAACATGCGAGCATCCAACGCTCGCGAGCATCCCCGCTGAGACAGCTCCCGTGAACGCCCCCTTCTCCTGGGCATGACAGTGCTGCGCGCCGAGCTGAACGCGTGAACCCGCCAGCTTCCGGGCCACCTCCGTCAAGAAGGGGAAGGGCGGGAAGAGGACGGTCTCGACATCGCGCACCTGCTCCGTGAGCCGGCGGACCTCGCCCGCGAGCTGAACGGCTTCCTCGAGCCGTGTGTGCATCTTCCAGTTGCCGCCGATGATTGGTGTCCGCATTCCCATCCTTTAGCGCTGCAGCGCCTCCACACCCGGGAGCACCTTGCCTTCGAGCAGCTCGAGCGAGGCTCCGCCGCCCGTGGACACATGGGTGATGAACGGGACGACACCCGCCTTGCGAACCGCCGCGACCGAGTCACCACCGCCGACCACGCTCGTGGCGCTGCTCTGTGCGACAGCCTGCGCCAATCCCTCGGTTCCAGCCGCGAACGCGTCGATTTCAAAGATGCCCATGGGACCATTCCAAAAGACCGTGCGGGCCTGTGAAACGCGTTCTGCGTAGAGGGATCGCGTGTCGGGTCCGATGTCCACCGCCTTCCAGCCCTCGGGAACCTCTCCCGTCGCCACGATACGAGTCGGCGCGTCCGCGTCCACCTCCTGGACGATGACATGATCCCCTGGGAGAAGAATGTCGACGTTTCGCGATTTCGCCTTGAGGAGGAGATTCTTCGCCTGGTCGATCTTGCTGTCCTCCACCAACGAATCCCCCATGTCGTGGCCCTGGGCCTTGAGGAAGGTGTAGGCCATCGCGCCTCCAATCAAAAGGGAGTCGACCTTTCCGAGGAGACTGCCGAGCACGCCGATCTTGTCGGAGACCTTCGCCCCACCCACGATCGCCACGAAGGGCTCCCGGGGACGCGTCATGATCTCCTCGAAGGCCTCCAGCTCACGCGCCATCAGCGGACCCGCTGCGCAGTCGGCGACATGACGGGGGACCCCCACCACCGAGGCATGGGCGCGGTGCGCGGCCCCAAATGCATCATTGACGTAGACGTCGGCGAGCCCTGCCAAGGACCGTGCGAAGTTCTCATCCCCCGCTGTCTCCTCGGCATGAAAACGCAGGTTCTCGAGGAGCATGATCTGCCCCTCTCGGAGATTCTGGATCAGCTTGTTCGGAGCGTTCCCCACGCAATCGTCTGGCAGCAACACCTCCACGCCGAGAAGCTCCGCGAGACGAGCCCCCACGGGCTCCAGGGAAAGCTCGGGTCGAACGGTCCCCTCCGGCCGGCCCAGATGCGATGCGAGCACGACGCGGGCGCCCCGTTCCCGAAGAGTCCGAATCGTGGGAAGCACTGCCTGAATCCGAGAATCATCGGTGATCTGGAGATCCTTATCGAGGGGGACGTTGAAATCCACACGAACAAAGACGCGGCGACCTTCGACATCCACCGAATCCATGGTCTGCATTCCTGCCAGATGATTGCCGCTCATGCCGCTCCTCGCCAACCCTCGGAAACCTCTCGAAAACCGGGTGGCGTACGCTACTGGAGGGGGAATCGGTCGTCAACCGAATCCCAGGAATCGACTTGGTTGGAGGATCGACCTCTGGTAGCGTGTCTCCATCATGACGTTCCCCCATCGCCCATATGGATTCCGCAACCACCTGATATCACTTCCGTTTTTGACTCTTTTGGCGATCCCCCTCCTGGGGTGGAGCGCCGCGGGTTGCGCCGACTCCGGTCCAGGGAGCTCTGCGACTTCCGACGCGAGCGATGCCAGCGAGGAGACAGACGCTGACGTTCCCGTTTTGACGGATGCCGGGTGGGATTCCACGGAACCCTCCGGCCCTCTTGAAGCGCTCGCGAACCCACAAGAGGCCCCCCTCTCCGGTCTTCAGATTCTGGCGATCGACTCCGAAGAGACCGGGTTGGAGGTGAAGATACGGGGAGTCGGCCTCAAGGACCTCTTTGGTGTCGCCTGCCACATCGTGTGGGACCCCGAGATCCTGAGCCTCGAGTCGCTGACGGCTGCCAGCCCGCTCACGACAGACATCCCATCCCAATCGATTCTCCATGAACGTGATGGGGGGCGAGCAGTCTACGGAACAGCGCGCTTCCACACATCCTCCTGGGGCCAGTTCGACTACAAGGGCGTAGACCTCGACGACGCGGTCTTCGCGACCTTCAAGTTCTCCCCCGTCGCCGCTGGCGAGACAATCATCGCGTTTCGCGACTTGGGACGCGACGTCCGAGACGCATCGCTGAAACCCATCGAGGATCTGGAATGGGTCGACCTCCCCGTGACCGTCGCCCACTCCGACGAGGGGGCCAAATGATGCGAACGCTTCTCTCCATCCTTCTTGGGAGCGCCCTCCTCGCGTCCGCAGCCACCTTCGCATTCGCAGTGCCGCCTGGACACAAGGACACCTTTCGACCCCTCTCCGCCACAGGAGCGGAGATCCCGGAGCTGCGCGCCCGCATCCCCGGGGGCGCTGACCCCATGCACACCAATCGGGCGCTTCTTCGAGCCAGCCGGGCCGCTGAACCCCGTCACTTCGCGACCGCGTTGAAGGACCCAGATGAAATCACTCCGACCAACTACGGCGGCTATTTCAACATCCTTCATCAGCATGTCGCGCTCTCCATCTCCCCCCCGACGGGAGAGATGGACTCCCTCGTGGTGCGCGTTGACGCAGAGATCACGAAAGACGAGATCGCCAAGATCCCCATGGCCTTTCCCCAGGAATTCGAGATCACGTCGGTCGTCGATGAAAACGGCGAAGACTGGGACTACACCTTCACCTCCGGGAGCTTGGTCCTGGAGGGAGAGGAGCCTTTCCTCCTGGGGACCCCCTTCACCGTGGTGGTCACCGGGAGCGGCACTCCGTACTGTGGATCGGGCTATCTCCACGCGTGCTCCTTCAACAACAGCCTGAGCTACGTCACCCACGCCCAGTACTACGCGGGAAACTCGAGCGCTGACATCGATCTCTACACCGCGGTGCTGGAAGTGACCGTGCCCGCAGGCTTCATCGTCGCTGGGACCGGAAAGATGGTGGATGCCCACACCTCCGAGGACGGGGAGTTCGTGACCTGGGTCTTCTCCCACGACTACGAGACGCATCTCCTCTCGTTCTCGATGGCCGACTATCAGGAGATCGCCACCGACGAGGCGAGCATCCCCATTCGAGGCTGGATCCGAGACAAGCACATGGACAACAAGGACACGATCCTGAACCTCGCGACAAACATCGTGGGCTTCTACGAGTCCGTCTTCGGCCCCTTTCCCTTTGAGAACCTCGACATCGTGGAGATCCACAACAACTTCAGCGGTGGATACGGCCCGATGGCGACCATCATGATGATGTCGGACGTCTTTTCCTCGAACGAAGACTCCGACTACTACTCCTTTTTCGTGCAGCTCATGAGCCACGAGATCGGTCATCAGTACTGGGGGAATCTCGTCAACATCTTGAAGCCGAACTCCGTGACGCTCTCGGAGGGAATGGCGGAGTTTTCAAGCGCTCTGCACTGGCAGGAAGTCTTCGACTCCTCAAGCAACTTCATCGGCAACGGCATGACCTACATGTACACCATCCCGGGAGAAGAGGACGTCGGCATCGGAACCTATGGAGTGTACAGCAGCCCCCATTATCAGACGCTCGCCTACGACAAGGCCAGCGTGGTGTTCAACATGCTCCGTCTCCAGCTCGGGGATGAGGCCTTCTTCGCCGGCATAGAGATCTTCATCGCATCTCACGGGTACGGCGCAGCGACTCTCTTTGACTTCTTCGAATCCATGGAGATCGCGAGCGGTGAGGACCTGAGCGCATTCTTCGAGCAGTGGTTCAACGGCATCCGCTACCCACGACTCGAGATGAGCACGGAGACCTGGCCCGACACGGACGGAAGCTGGATGGTTCAGGTCACGGCCGAGCAGATCGGAGAGCATCTCTTCGACATCGACATCCCGATCACCGTGACCCTCCAGGGCGATCACCGCCGCCAGATCGTCGGCCCCCTGAAGGTCTCCGGTGAGGAGACGGTGCAGTCGTTTCGCGTGGATGGCCCCGTGCTGCGCGTGGATCCCGATCAGGAGCGGAACCTTCTGCAACGTACCTGGGCCGGCGCCGCCGGAGATTTGAACCTCTCTGGAGAAGCAGATGGCTCGGACCTCATCGACATGGCGATCCGCCATGATCGAAACATCGTCTTCCAATGGGGGGGAGGCGGTCGAGGTGGCGGCGGCGGCGGGTACTTCTATCCAAACGCGGGCTACCTCACGCGTTACGATCTCAACTCCGACGGCAAAATCGACTCATCGGATGTCGAGCTCTTGATGAACGCCTACTGAGCCGTCTTCGGCGATTTCGAGAGCATCGTCTCCACCACGGAACGCAGCTTCTTGGCGCCGCCCACTCCGCGAAGCACGTGGGTGACACGCCCATCCCGATCGGCCACCACGAACGTCGGATAGCTGGAGATGAACAGCGCGGAGGCGAGCGCACGATCCACATCCTGCCCAGTGGCATAGCCCAACGGCCGATTTCGAAGGAATGTCTCCAACACCGGGAGGTCCTCGTCGCTGGTTCCGATCATGCGCAATCCCCTCCCCGCATGGTCGCGGTGGATCTCCTCGAGGATCGGCATCGTCATCCTGCACGGTCCGCACCAGGTCGCCCAGAAATCGAGGACAGTCACCTCTGCAGGCTCTGAATCCCGAGAGAGGACCTTTCCGGTCTCCACATCGATCAAGCTGAAGGCGGGCAGCTCCTTGCCGACCCATCCACTCGCCGTCATCTCTCCTTTCTTGGGAGGGGTCTTCAAGCGCGCCTGGAGCGCGATCACCTCCCCGCCACGATGGACTTGAAAGGCGACCTGGCTTCCCTCCGAATGCGACTGGACATGCGCGATCATCTCACGGACTCCGTGGCGCAGCTCGACATCCCCTATCGAGAGCACGACATCTCCCTTCAAGAATCCCGCGCTCTCCGCGGCCGTGTCCGGAAACACGTGACGAACAACCACCAGCGGATACGCTGCGCCCACGCGTTCCCGCTCCACCTCAGTGCTCTTGCGGAGCGCGACCCCCAGCCAACCTGGACGTTCGGATTTCGACGGCAGCACCGGCGCAGCAACAACGGGCTCTCCCTGCGGGGCGGCCTCCACGGAGGGAGTCCCCGCAACACCAGTCGCGATCGCCAGCAAAAAGACGATTTGAAGCTTGCATTGCATATAGAACCAATGCCTCCATGAGCAGTGGAGAGCGAGCCCGTGCGCGAAAACAAGCTACCAAATCAACCCGCCGCTCGAAACATTCATTTCCAGAATGGCACCGTATGTTGATGGCACGCGTTCGTCGATCGGGTCGGGTCGCATTTCTCGTGACCCGCCTGGTGGTTGTCGTGGTTCTCACGGCGATCGGCATCCGTCGTCTCTGGTGCATCATCAAACACCCGAGCCGACCCCATCAACGCCTCCGAAAAAGCATCCTGCTTCGCAAGTTCTTCGAGGACATGGGGCCCGTCTTCATCAAGTTTGGTCAGATCGTCGCCTCAAGCCCCGGACTCTTCCCGGACGTGATCTCCTCGGAATTCAAGCGATGCCTGGATCGAGTCCCTTCGTTTCCAGCGGAAGAAGCGCTCACCATCCTGAGAGCCGAACTGGGCTGTCCCATCGGACAGGTGTTCGCCGACATCAACCCCGCACCCATCGCAGCCGCGAGCATCGCGCAAGTACACGCAGCCACTCTGAGGGATGGAACCAAGGTCGTCATCAAGGTCCAGCGACCCAGAATCAAGGAGATCGCCGATGCCGATCTGTGGTTCATGCGCCACTCGGCGAGGGTTCTTGAGCGCTTCAGCATCCACGCTCGCATCGCCAATTTGAGGGGAATGGTCGAGGACTTCACGTGCACGCTCGCTCAGGAACTCGATTTCCTGCAGGAAGCAGCGCACATGAATGAATTCAATGAGATCATGCAGACCCACGCGATCGATCGCGTGTTCGCGCCCCGCGTCTTCCCCGAGTGGTCAACCTCTCGTGTGCTCATCATGGAGCATGTGGAAGGTGTCAAAGCCGATGATTTCGAGAGCTCGAGGGATCAGGATTTCGATGCGGAGCGCTACATTCGAACCTCCCTTCGGACCTGGCTGCTCACCGTCCTGCTTCATGGGTTTTTTCACGGGGACGTTCACGCTGGAAATCTGATGTTCTGTCCCGCTACGGATCGAATCGCTTTTCTGGATTTTGGGATCGTTGGCCGATTCAAGACCCGAGAGCGGGATCTTGTGCTTCGCTACATTCTCGCCTTCACGAACCAGGATTTTCGAGAGCTCGCGCAGACGATCGTCGATGTGGGCTCCGCTCCCGCCGAGATCGACATCGACGCGTTCGCCGAAGATCTCGCGGAAGTCTATGCTCCGATCATGGCGACGCGCATGGGAGACATGCAGCCCATGCATGTTCTGCCGGGGCTCTTTCGAAACGCACAGAAGTTCGGCGTGACCCTCCCCCGTGAATTTTTATTGATCATCAAACAGCTCCTCTATTTCGATCGGTATGCGCGTCTCGGAGCCCCCAATCTCAACGTGTTCACGGACCTTCATCTGATCGATTTTCTATTCACGCCCGCGGCAGCTGAAGCCGGAATCGACATCAACGAACTCATGCGGCGAATCCCAGCGATCCAATCGCGCATTCAGGGATCCAATCCAACCGTCCACTGAAAAAAATCAGCCGTGGAAAACTCAGTGGAAAGATCTGTGGAATAGGTGTGGACGACATGACGGCGGATTTCATCCACAGCCTTTCCACGATCCTCTCCACTGAGTTTCAACACCTTAAAAGTCTAAATATTATTTTAATTTCATGTGTTTGAACGATTTGTAAACAAATCAACAGGCCCTATTGCTCCTACTCCATTAAAAAAACATATATTTCTTTGATCTTAAAAGAGCCCTTACACCCTTCGAACCCTAGAAAATACGGGAACACTGGCCCTTGAACTTCCAGAACTGAAGTGTATTATCCGTGGGCTTGAAAGGTCACCATATATTGCCGTTCCACGGTCATCGGAGGATTTCGTGGAGTTCAACATAGACAAACAGACGTTTTTGCACGGTCTGTACAAGGTTCAGGGAATCGTGGACAAAAAGAGCACCTTGAATGTGCTCTCCCACGTCCTGATCACATCAACATCTGAAGGCACCATCCGATTGACGAGCACCGACTACGATGTGGTGCTCCTCGGATCTTACAACGCCGAGGTGGTGAAGGCCGGGAGCATGGCTGTGAACGGTCGAAGCCTGTTTGACGTCGTCAAATCGCTTCCCGACGAGCCCATTCGCCTCCGTTCCCTGGAGAATCACTGGGTCGAGCTCCATTGCGGTCGATCCAGCTTCAAGCTCACGGGAATTCCCGCCGAGGATTTTCCAGCGTTTCAGGAAGACGTGGACATCTCGACCTTCAAGGTCTCGAAGGCGGTCATTCGATCGATGATCGACAAGACCGCGTTCAGCGTTTCGAACGACGAGTCACGATTGAATTTGAACGGGGTCTTCTTCCGTGTTCAGCCCGACGGCGAAGGGAACCTGAAGTTGACGATGGCGTCGACCGATGGACATCGGCTGTCCAAGGTCGAGGAGACCATTGAAAATTCAGGGTGGGAAGGCGACTCGGCGGAAGCGATCATCCACAAGAAGGGTGTGTTCGAACTCAAGCGCATGCTCGACGGTGAAGACGAGGACACGTTCATCGGATTCCATCACGCCAACATCGTGTTCAAGAACGATGGCGACACCATGTTTGTTCGACAAATCGAGGAGAGCTTCCCCGATTACACGAAGGTGATCCCCCAGTCGAACTCAACCCACCTCACGGTTCCCCGTACGATGATAACCAACGCTGTTCGACGAACGGCGACGTTGACTTCGTCCAAGACAAGCATCATCCGTTTGGAGCTGAGCCCTGGCAATTTGGTTCTTTCGACCTCCAATCCGGAAGCTGGAGAGAGTCGAGACGAACTCGATGTCGTCTATCAGGGAGATACGATGGCGATTGGGTTCAATTATCGCTATCTCCTGGATGTGCTCTCGGTGGTCGGAGGCGACGAAATACGATTTGAGATCAACGATCAGTTTTCGCCTGGAGTGATTCGAAGCGAAGAAGACGCCAACGCCATCTTCGTGATCATGCCGATGCGCATCTGATCTCCTCTCCAAGGAGCGCGCTGTGCAGCTTCATCGGCTCGTTCTTCACAACTTCCGAAACGTCGCGGATGCGTCCATCGACTGCCATCCGACGTTCAACATCCTTCATGGCGACAACGCGCAGGGGAAGACCAACATCCTCGAGGCGATCTACATCCTCTTCGCCTTGAAGTCTTTTCGTGGTGGTCGCAACGCAGATCTCATTCGATGGGGGAACGAGGAGGCGATGATCCGAGCGGTGTCTCAGCGCCGCGAGACCACGCGTGATCTCCGCATGAACATCAAGCCACGTGCCAAGCATGTGAGCATTGATGACAAGCGAATGCGGAGCATGAGCGAAGTCTTCGGTCATCTCTCCATCGTGCTCTTCAGTCCGGAAGACCTCGTCGTGTCCAAGGGAAGCGGTTCTCATCGACGGACGTTCCTCGACCGCGCCATCTTCCATGCGACGCCGGGATTTCATGATGTGATGCGGCGCTACGAGACCGCGTTGAAGAGCCGGAACTCGCTCTTGAAGGACTCCCGAGCGGGCGCGTCGTCTCCTGCGATGTTGGATGTGTTCGACGTGCAGATGGTCGATGCGGGGGCGCAGTACATCCATGAACGACTTCGTTTCATCGAGCAGCTTCGTCCTTTCGTGGAGCGCGCCCACGAGCGATTGGTCTCCGGGACCCACTCGATCCAGATCACCTATGAGAGCAGTCTCCCCGTCGAAGAGGGAATGTCTGCAGGAGTGATTCGGGAGATCCTCGAAGAGCGGGTTCGAGAGGAACGTTCCCGCGATCTCGCCCGTGGATTCACCTCGAGTGGTCCCCATGTCGATGATCTGCTCCTGAGCATCGACGGGCGTCCAGCGCGATTGCATGCCTCTCAAGGACAGCATAGAAGCCTCGTGTTGGCGCTGAAGATCGCAGAGATCTCCCTGCTGGAATCCCTGCTCGACATGCGCCCGATTCTGCTTCTCGACGACGTCTCCAGTGAACTGGACAGGGGACGCAACGCGCAGCTGATGGAATATCTCCTGGAGTCGAACGGGCAGGTCTTCATCACCACGACGGATCCCGATCACATCGCGATCGATCGGGAGAAATCCGTCGTGCATGTGAGCGACGGGGTGTTGACCCAGCAGGACGGGCCATGATCAATGAAAACGCCCGCAATCACTGGCCCGATCGGATGAACGAGGCCTGGGACGCCGTGGATTCGACCAGCCGGTTCCATTACGTCACAAACGGCGCGCTGGTCGGCTTCATTCTCTTTCAGGTCGCGGTCATCTGGGGATTCTTCGCCTACACGGCGCTCTCGGTGCACCTGTGGACGATGACCCTGACCTCTTTTCTGCTCGTGTACGTTCCCCTCACGATCTTTGTCCTGGGGACGATGTTTCGTTGGCGGGCATTCTGTGTGATGAGCGCCGTGGTCGTCGGTTCGAAGCGAATCACCTGGATGTGTTCGGGTGAAGTCCAGAGCGCAGACCTCTCCAGCCAACGCATCGAGAGGATGGGGTTCGAGCGGATCGCGGAGGGTTCGGCGATGCAGGGGTTTCTGACCCTGGACATCGAGGGGAAAGAGAGCGTACGACTGGATCTCTTTCGACCTTATGCTCGGCTGTCGTCTCTGGAGCATTTCATGGAGGTCGTTCTCAAGGGCGTGGGTCCATCCCGGCCTGAAAGGAAGAAGGGCAAGAGGTAGTCATGGAGCGATTTGTCATTGAAGGTGGGCGGGCTCTCAACGGGGATGTGACTCCGGGTGGGAGCAAGAATGAAGCCCTCCCCGCGCTCGCCGCAACGCTGCTCGCGAAGGGGCCTGTGACCTTGAAGAACGTCCCCCGGATCCGGGACGTCGCAGTGATGCTGGAGATTCTTCAGGGTCTCGGAGCCAGCGTGGAGTGGCTGGAACCCAGCGTCGTCTGCGTGGACGCGAGCGCTGTCCAGTCGTCCGAGGGCCTCGACTGGGATCTCTGCTCCAAGATTCGTGCGTCGATTCTCTTCGTCGGACCGCTCCTCGCACGAACCGGCAAGGTCGAGCTCCCGCCTCCGGGCGGAGACGTGATCGGCCGGCGTCGTCTGGACACTCATTTCCTCGGGATGCGCGATCTCGGCGCGAGCTTCGAGGCCGGTCGCACCTTCAAGCTCATGGCGCCTCGCGGACTTCAAGGCGTCGAGATTTTCCTGGATGAGCAGTCGGTGACCGCCACGGAGAATCTCGTCATGGCAGCTGCCCTCGCACGCGGGGAGACGACGATCCTCAACGCCGCATGTGAGCCCCATGTCCAGGGGATCTGTCGGTTGATTCAGTCCATGGGCGCGACGGTCTCCGGGGTCGGAACCAATAGCATTCGCATCGAGGGAGCCGAAGAGCTCCACGGATGTACGCATACCATCGGTCCCGACTATCTGGAGATCGGGAGCTTCATCGCCCTCGCGGCCATGACGGGCGGCGAAGTTCGGATTCATGGGGTCGTGAGAACAGATCTCCGCATGATCCTCCGGGTCTTCTCCAAGCTTGGAATCGATGTGCAGATCGAAGGAGACGTGCTCACGGTTCCCGCACGCCAGCGCATGCAGGTCCGGGTCGATCTCCAGGGCTCGATCCCCCGGATCGATGACGCGCCCTGGCCAGCGTTTCCCACGGATCTCATGAGCATCGCCATCACTGCGGCCACCCAGGTCCAAGGAACGGTTCTCTTCTTCGAGAAGATGTTCGAGGGGAGGATGTTCTTCGTGGATGCGCTCATCAGCATGGGAGCGGACATCATCCTCTGTGACCCCCATCGGGTCGTGGTCGCGGGCGCGTCGAAGCTCTTCGGGACGCGCCTCGAGAGTCCCGATGTGCGGGCTGGAATGGCGCTGCTCATGGCCAGCTTGACCGCGCAGGGAACGAGCACGATCTACAACATTCGCCAAATCGACCGGGGCTACGAGCGCATCGACGAGAAACTGCGGGCCCTCGGCGCGTCGATTGAGCGCCTGGACTGAGGAAGCGTTCATGGAACCAGTGACGCGATCATCGCTCTGTGATGCTCGGCGCATCATCCTTAAGATCGGGAGCGCAGTGATCACCCGCGAGGATGGGAGCGGGCTGGATCAAGGCGTTCTCGAGTCCATCGCCGAGGAAGTCGCTCAACTCATGGCGACAGGACACGAGGTGGTGATCGTCTCCTCCGGAGCCATCGCGTTGGGTCTCCAGGAGCTGGGTCAGGCAGGCCCGCCGGCGGACATGGCCTCGCGGCAGGCATTCGCGGCGATCGGGCAGAGTCATCTCATGCGTGCCTGGCGGGAGGTTTTCCAGGGCCATGATCGCACAGTCGCCCAGGTCCTCCTGACGGAAGACGATTTCCGCAATCGGAAACGCTACTTGAACGCTCGCCATGCCATGCAGGCGATGCTCTCGCTCGGCGCAGTGCCGGTGGTGAACGAAAACGACACGGTCGCCATTGAGGAGATCAAGTTTGGGGACAATGATCGCCTCAGCGGACAGGTCGCCGTTCTACTCTCAGCAGACGTGCTCGTGATGTTGAGCGTGGTGGATGGCCTCTACGACAAGGATCCCACGCAGGATCCAGAGGCTGGGCGAATCGCTTCCGTGGAGCGTTTCACTCCGGAGCTCGAGGCGCTCGGAGCGCACGGGACCTCCAGCGTGGGCACCGGAGGAATGGCGAGCAAGCTCTCGGCAGCACGGATCGCGGGACGCTCTGGGATTCCGAGCGTAGTGGCGTCCGGGCGACGTCCGGGTGTGGTTCAGGCGGTGCTCAGCGGAGCGGATGTCGGTACGTTCTTTGGGGACTGCGCAGACCGGGTGACGGCGCGCAAACACTGGATCGCTTTCACGCTCAAGCCAGGCGGAGACATCGGCGTGGATGAAGGCGCGGCGAAAGCGCTCACCCAGCGCGGGAAGAGCCTTCTGCCGCGAGGCATCGTGGAGGTCGAGGGAGTCTGGGGTGTGGGCGATGCGGTTCGGATCGTGGATCCCGGGGGAGTCGAGGTGGCCCGTGGCCTCAGCCGCTATTCCTCTCAGGATGTCGCCCGGATCGCGGGGAAGCGCTCCGATGAAATCGTCGGGGTCATCGGTCATTGGTTCGGGGATGCGGTCATTCACCGCGATGACATGGTGTTGATGGGCACGGAGGGGATGGTTGACACGGACCAGTCCATCCCCAAGACTTCGTAGATTCCGATGAGGCTCCTGGCAGTAGAGGGAGAGAGAATGGACAGCTATAGGAAGCAAATTCTAATCCTTGGCGCATTCGCGCTCGCCCTCTCCGGCATGAGCGCATGCGAAAAGGAAACCCCTCTTTCCCAGCAATCCGTGCAGCCACAAAAAGGCCAGCCAGCGGCACAATCTCCAGCTGTAAAGTCGTCTGAAGAGGCGGGCGCGAATTCGTCCGCGGAGACAGCCGGGCAGGCGTCTCCAGGGGGAGAAGCGGGGCCGGCGTTTCCCTCGCGTCCCGTGGATCCCGCCGCCGCTATCGCGACTGTGAATGGGAAAGATGTCTCTGGCGCCAAGTACTATCAGGAGCTCAACAAGATCATGCGCCATGGCTCGAACATTCCGGAAGATCGCCTCGTGCGTATTCGGAACAACATCTTGAAGCGGCTGATCGAGGTCGAGCTCGTGGGCCAGGCGATCACGGAGTCGAACATCAAGGTGTCCAAGGGTGATCTCGACAAGGCCTTTCAGACGTATCGAAAGCGCTTCAAAAGCGATGCCCAGTTCGAGAACTATCTGAAACACGGAAAGCTCACGGAGGGGCAGGTCCGAACCCGGATCGAGGAAAAAAAATCGCTTGAGAAGCTCATCGAGAAGCAGGGAACGCTCTCGGTGTCGAAAGACGAGGCGCAGGCCTTCTATGAAAAGAACAAGGCGTTCTACCGGGAGAAGGAGAGCATTCACGCGCGCCATATTCTGTTGAAGATCGGCAAAGAAGCCCGGAAATCCGAGGAGCAGAAGGTCCTGGCGCGTCTGGTGGCGGCTCTGGCCGAGATCAACTCGGGGGGTGATTTCGCGGACGTCGCCCGACGACACAGTGAAGGGCCCACCGCTCCCAAGGGCGGCGATCTCGGCTTCTTCGGGCGCGGTCAGATGGTGAAGGCCTTCGAGGACGTGGTCTTCGCGCTCGAGCCCAACGCCATCAGCGAGCCCGTTCGAACGCGCTTCGGCTATCATCTCATTCAGCTTCTGGCGAAGAAGCCCGAACATCAGCGCCTCTTTGAAGAAGTGGAGGAGCAGATTTTCGAGAGTCTCCGAAACAAGAAGTTCTTTCAGTCGCGTCGCAAGCTCCTCGAGAAGCTTCGAAAAGAGGCGAAGATCGTTCGTCACACCTCCTAACGAGCCAGTTCATTGCGATTTGGGATCTCGACACGCGTCTTCTTTGGCTTCGTCATCGTCATTGTCGCGTTCGCCTTGGCGAGTCTGTACAACATTCATCGTACTGCTCAGTTGCGAGAGAATATCACCTACCTTCGGGAGGGCGTGCTTCC
>Ga0114996_10004530_pt1 | contig 16598 bp, 16 predicted proteins | sample ArcticOcean_MG_C_4_FD_87039 | JGI IMG/M metagenome (GOLD analysis project Ga0114996, IMG submission 87039) | Marine microbial communities from western Arctic Ocean - ArcticOcean_MG_CB4_134 | ecosystem: Environmental > Aquatic > Marine > Oceanic | place: Arctic Ocean: Canada Basin | collected...
ATCCGTTAGCGGGCCGATGATCTTTTGGAACCCGAACACCGAGTCGGGCCAGCCATGCGCGAGGACGAGCGGCAGGGCGTTCTCATGTTTCGAGCGCGCGTGAATGAAGTGGATCTCCAGGCCGTCGATCTCGGTTGTGAATTGCGGAAATTCGTTCAGCTTGCGCTCTTGCTTGCGCCAGTCGAACTGGGTCCGCCAATACTCGACGAGTTCTTTGAGGTAGGCGAGATCGGTGCCGTAATCCCATCCAACGCCGTCGAGCTGATCGGGGAAGCGCGTGCGATTGAGCCGCGCACGGAGATCTTCGAGAATCGAATCGTCGATATTAATTTTGAAGGGTTTCACGGACGGGTCTTCCGGGGGGGCAGCAAAGGCGGGCCGCAGGTGCCCCGCAATGGTGAATAGGGTAACAATACACGCGCATAGCGCGACGCGCCGAGTGCTCCGATTCTGTTCTGTTGTCATTTTTCCCTCACGCGCCCTAACCGGCCCTCATGGGCACTCACTCGCCCTGACCCGAATGAACCGCAACCAGGTGAAGAGCACATCAGTCGAGGCGCCACATAGACTTGTCACATAGTAAACGGCATGGAGACCTCCGCGCCATGAAGCGGCGGCGGCGAGCGGCGGCGAGCGTGGACTTTCGTCCACGCCTCGGTCGGGTCAACTGAAATTTCCGCGATCGTGGCTTTGGAAGTTCGGCGCGGTGTTTGTGGGATTTTGCGGCAAGTTTTTGGCTGGCGACAGAGTTTTGCCTTGGGGCTGGCGTCGCCCTGATTGATTTCATGTGACTTAGGGTTGGCCGTCGCTTTGCATGGGTGGCAATCGTGCTAATCGCTCCGCAATCTCTTCTCCTTGCCCGTTACATGGATGTGATGGCGGCACGGCAGCGGCTCGTGGCGGCGAACGTCGCTAATGCCGATACGCCGGGGTATCAGACTCGCGATGTCGACTTTCGCCGTGAGATGGTCCACGCGATGGATAACCCGGCGGGCTCGGTGTTGTCCCCAGTCGGCATCCATCATATTGAAGGCCTTGCGGTTAAGAACGATGGGAATAACGTGAACCTGGACCGCGAGTTGCAGAATCTGGCCGAGACTGGTATTCGCTATTCGCTTGCCGCTCAGATGCTGCGAGGGAATATTCAAGCAGTGAAGTCGGCGATTTTCGAGGGCAGACGGTAAGGCTGAGTTTTCTCACCGCGAGGCCGAGGGAAGTGCGTGAAGGGCGCGTCAGCAGGAGGCGCGTGCCACGCCGGGCGGGCCATGCGAGAGAAGCCATGCCAGAGAAGCGATCAAAGAAATGCCACACACGGCGCGCGGACTTCGGTCGGCGCCGCTGTCGGGCCTTCTGAGATGTTTTTGGATAGTCGCTGCCGGTTTGACTCGATAGCTACTCAACAGTAGATCGGGCCGAGAGCCGATTCAAGGAATATGGGTTTATTCTCCACATTGGAAGTCAGCGCTTCGGGTTTGGCGGCACAGCGGAGCCGGGTAGAAGTGCTGGCTCAGAATATCGCCAACTCCGAGACGACGCGGACGCCCGAGGGCGGGCCTTATCGGCGGCGGCGGGTTGTGTTCGAGTCCGAGCGCCAGCCGACGGCTCCGTTCGGGGTTGTTCTGGCGGAGCTTGTTTCACCGCTGAGCGACCCGTTCCGGAGTGAGACGCAGGGCGTGCGGGTAGCGGAAATTTCCGTGGATAAATCCGCGCCCGAGCGCCGTTACGCGCCGCACCACCCCGATGCCGACCCGGCGGGTTACGTGGACTTTCCATCGTTCAATCCGGTGGAGGATATGGTCGACTTGACGGCCTCGGTGAGGTCCTATCAGGCGAACCTCGCGGTGATCGCGTCGGTGAAAGAGATGCTGAACCGAACGATTGAAATCGGGCGGGGGTAGGCGGGTTGGGTTTGGCGGAGTTTGAGGGCCGACTCGGACGGCGGCCTTGACGTAGGCTCGGACGTCGGCCTGGAGGCCAACGCTGCCCACCGGGAGGCGCGCGCCACCTCAGGGGGCGGCAGCGTTTGATGCGCGGCGCTTGACGGGCGGCGGCGGCAGAGGTGGGCGCTTGGGAGCGCGGACTTCCGCCCGCGCCTCTGTTGTTGCTTTCCGAATGTTCTGAGAGTAAATTCGCTGTAACGGAATATATTTATGGACCCTATCGCGCTTAGCCGAATCGCTCCGCCGGAACTACTTCGCCAGCCCGTCTCGTCAAGCCCAAAGGAGGCGACTGGTTCGTTCGCCGGGATGCTTGAGGAGGCGTATACGCAGATGACGGAGATCCATGCCGACGCCGATCAACAGGTTCGGAAGCTGCTGGCGGGCGAACAGGTGGATCTGCATCGCGTGATGCTGGCGGGCGAAAAAGCTGGATTGGCCTCCAATTTGATGATGAGCGTCCGTAACAAGGTGGTGGAGGCTTATCAGGAAGTGATGCGCATGCAGGTCTAAGTGATGCGCATGCAGGTCTAGCAGCCCGTGGCGGCAGTCCCCTTTTTTCACCCCTATTTTGCCCGGCGGGCTGCTAGGCGGTTCAGTAGCTTTTGTAACTCGGGACGCGATGGCTGTGAACGCTTTTTCCCTCCGGGCACTCCTCGGGCGCGGGGTTGAATCCTTACTTTTGGCTAATTCTATTGCTTCCTACTCTTCACTCGCTGACCCCTGCCTTGCGGCCGGGGCTCTGTAACGGCTTTGGAGCCCTGCTTTGATCGAACGTCTGGCTGCGTTTTTTACGACCAACGGGCAGCAGATCGCTACCTTCTGGTCTGGTCTGACGGTGCGCCGACGGATCATCCTGGTGACATCGGGCTTGCTGGTCTTTGCGGGCATATTTATTTTTCGGTCGGAGATGGCCGATCGAGCCTATCGGCCGCTCTACACCGGTCTCACCGACCAGGAGGCCGGCACGGCCGTGGCGCGGCTCAAGGAGTTGCAGATTCCCTACAAACTGGCCGGGGGCGGGGGGACGATCCTGGTGCCGGAGCCGCATTTGGCCGAGGTGCGGCTGCAACTGGCCACCGACGGGTTACCGCAGAGCGGGCGCCTTGGTTTTGAACTGTTTGACGGCTCGAGTTTCGGGGCGACTGAATTTGCCGAGCACGTCAACTTCCGGCGTGCTCTCGAAGGCGAGCTCGAGCGCTCGATACTCTCACTATCGGAAGTCGAGCGGGCCCGAATTCACATCAGTCTTCCCAAGAAGTCCGTCTTTCTCGACCATCAACAGCCGGCCAAGGCGTCGGTGATCCTGCAGCTTCGCCGCGGCAAGTCGTTGAGTAAGGAGCAGGTGGATGCGGTCTCCTTTCTTGTCGCCAGCGCTGTCGAGGGGCTGGAGGCAAAAAAAGTCGTGGTGGTCGACACCAATGGCAGTGTGCTGGCGCGTCCACGGCCTGACAGCGACGGCTTCACCGACGAACAACTCGAATACCAGCGCAGAATCGAGCGAGAGGTCGGCGGCCGCATCTTGGCAACGCTGGAACCCTATATTGGCTTCGACCGCGTGCGCTCGAGCGTTGCGGTGGAATGCGATTGGAATCAAGGGGAGCAGACCGAGGAGATTCTCGATCCTGAAACGGTTGTAATGACGAGCCAGCGTTCGCAAGAATCGGCTCAACCGCTCAAGGAGGGAGGGGTTCCCGGGACAGCCTCGAACCTGCCGCGCCAGCCCGAGCCGGCGGTCACCGAGGCAAGCGGGGCGACCAGAATACTGGAAACAACCAACTACCAAACCAGCCGCACCGTGACCCGCATGAATCTGGAGCGGGGCGAAGTGAAACGGCTCTCGGTCGCGGTGCTGGTGGATCATCAGATTGAGGTAGACGAAGAGGCGCGAAAACTGGTTCGCGTGCCGAGGACCGCCGAAGAGATGGGGAAGTTTCGGCAACTGGTGATTGCCGCGGCTGGGATCATCGAGGAACGCGGCGATGTTCTAACGATCGAAAGCCTGCCGTTCACCATCTTCGAAGACGCGCTGGAGCCGCCGCCGCCGCCGCCAAATCCAGAGGACAATATTTTTTCTTTAGAGTGGCTCGATAAGTACCGATATCACGTGATAGCGGTTGGAGTCGCTCTGCTGCTCGCGGCCTTCACGATTTGGTTCGCGCTGCGCATCAAAAAGCGAGTCATGGTGATGAAGGCGGAAGCGGAAGCGAAGCGAAAAGCGGACCAGGAAGTCAAGGAAATCGAGGAGGCGGAGGAACAAGCGCGGGTGCATGAGGCCGAAGAGGCCAAAATGCTGAAGGGACTGCGCCTCGCCACTCTGCAGAGCTCCAAGGCGCAGGTCCTCAAGAAGCACCTCGAGGAAATGGCTGTCAACGAACCGGAGGCTTTCGTCAAACTGATGCGTTCGTGGATCCACGAGAATGATAAGTAACGCCGAAAATCAAAACGAGATCTTCTCGGGCCTTCGAAAGGCAGCGATTGCGATCGTCACGCTGGGTGACGAAGTCGCGGCGGAAGTCTTTCGCTTCTTGGACGAAGATGAAGTTCAGATGGTGGGGCGGGAGATTTCCAAGCTCAGCAGAGTCACGCCCGAGCAGGCGGAAAAAATCCTTCAGGAATTTCACGAGTTGTCGATGGCGCAGGACTACCTGATGTCGGGCGGCGTGGAGTACGCCAAGCGTGTTCTCAATAGCGCCTTTGGCCCCGACCGCGCCCGAAACATCATCGATCGGGTGATGAAGTCGTTGGGAAACGAAATCCCGACATTCGACTCTCTGCAGAAGGCCGATCCCCAGCAAGTCGCCAAATTCATTCAGTCGGAACATCCGCAGACCATTGCGCTGGTGCTTTCGCATTTGAACAGTTCCTCGGCCGGCGGCATGCTGATGGCACTGCAGCCCGAGGTGCGAGCGGACGTGGCCCGGCGCATGGCCAACCTGGATCAGATTTCACCCGAGATCGTCAGGCGGATTGCCGGCATTCTGGAGCAAAAACTCAAATCGCTGGGACAGTTCAGCCGCGAGTCCTATGGAGGCGTTCCGGCGGTCGCGGAAATGTTCAACCGCTTGGAGGCCAACTCCGGCCAGGAGCTTCTTACGCAAATCGAAGAAGCCGACTCGGATCTCGGCGATGCCATTCGCAATCTGATGTTCGTGTTCGAGGACCTGCTGTTGATCGACTCGATGGGCATGCGGGAGATCCTATCTCGGGTGGACAAAGGCAGCCTAACCTTAGCTCTGAAAGGCACGAGCGAACCGCTTCGCGAGCACTTCTTCGACAACATGTCGGAAAGGGGAGCGGCGATGTTGCAAGAAGACATGGATGTGATGGGGCCCGTCAAGATTCGAGATGTTGAAGCGGCCCAGCAGCAGATCATCGGGGTCGTTCGTACGCTCGAGTCCGAAGGAGTGATCAGCCTCAAGGGCGCGGTTGGTGAGCAGTATGTCGTCTAGGCTGCTCAAAGGCCTCGAGGCTGTTCAGGCGCGCCAATTTTCGCTTCCAGTCTCAGGCCAGGAATCGACCGCCGGCATCCGGTTGTTCGAATTGAAGCAGGTGGGCACACCGTATGCCCAGGACTCGGCCGGCCGCAACGACGGAGATTCAGCCGGACCGGGAGTTCCCTCTGAGGCGGGCAACTCCGAGCCGGACGGCGAAACTCCGCGGGCTGCGGAGGCGGAATCCGCCGCGGTGGACCCGCCAAAGCCAGAAATCGACGTGGATGCTATTCAGCGGGCGGCATTTCAGGAGGGCTACGCGGAAGGAGAGCGAGCCGGGTCTCAGACGGCATTGGAGCAATTCCGCGGCGCCATCGCTTCTTTTGGGCGCACGGTTGGGGAACTGGCCGCGCTCAAGCCCAATCTGCGTGCCGAGGCGGAAAAGGAACTGGTTGAACTTGCCCTCACGATTGCGCGGCGCGTCGTGCGGCGCGAACTGTCGGTCGATCCGACCACGGTGCTCTCGCTCGTACGGACCTGCTTTGACGAATATCGCCGCGCGGAAATTCATTGCGTGAAAGTGAGTCCAGCGGATTTCGAAGTGGTTTCGGCCTACTTCGAGGAAAACCCCGCACAGAATCTTGAAATCCAGAGCGACTCAGAGATTTCCGGCGGTGGCGCCGTCTTCGAGACATCGCAAGGACAGCTTGACGCGCGGATTGAAACGCAGCTCGGCGAGATCGAGTATGGTCTGGCGGATCGTTGATCGTCGGGGTGCCGGATCGTTGAAACTAGCCGATGAATCCGAGGATTTCGTTCGATGAAGTATGGCCGTGACGCACCGCCGACCGTAAGCAAAGGGAGGGGCGGTTCCCGCGGCTCACGCCCCGGGCTGCGATGAACGCCAGCGATCGCGATTTGCCCTGCGAATGAAGTTTCAAATTTCTTTGACCAAGTGTAAGCGATGAGCGGTAACAACATCCAAGAGTTTCTTCGCTCCAAGGCCGCCCAGGTCAGGGGCCTCAATCCCATTCGTGCTCAAGGAGTGGTCACCGAGGTTGTTGGTTCTCTGGTCGAGTCGGAAGGCCCGCTGGTGTCGGTAGGCGATCTGTGCGAGGTGGAGACGGCGGACGGTGGAAGAACCCGCACCCAAGTTGTCGGCTTTCGGGGCAACAGGGTGATGTCGATGCCGCTCGATGAGGGCGGCCAGTTGCAGTTGGGCAGCCCGATTGTCGCCCGTGATGCCAAAGCGCGGGCACCGGTTGGCGCGAGCCTTTTGGGCAGGATAGTGGACGCCTTCGGCGCCCCGATTGACGGGGCCGGCCCGCTTCGCTGCTCTGAGTTCCGGCATCTCTATCAAGCGGCGCCCGGTCCGATGGAGCGCGAACCGATCTCCGAGCCGCTGGCTACGGGGGTTCGGGTCATCGACGGTCTGCTGACGTGCGGCAAGGGGCAGCGCGTCGGCATCTTCGGCGGGTCGGGAGTCGGGAAGAGTACGCTGCTGGGAGCACTGGCGAAGAATAGCTCCGCCCAGGTGAATGTGATCGGCCTGATTGGAGAGAGGAATCGGGAGGTGAGGAGCTTCATCGAAGAGACGCTCGGTCCAGAGGGGCTGGCGAAATCGGTCGTCGTCGTGGCAACCTCGGACCGGCCGGCCCCGGTGCGGGTCCGCGCGACATTTCTGGCAACGACGATTGCCGAGTATTTCCGCGATCAAGGATCGGATGTACTGCTGATCATGGATTCGGTCACACGGTTTGCGATGGCCCAAAGAGAGATCGGTCTGGCGAGTGGGGAGCCTCCGAGCCAAAAAGGCTATACGCCGTCTTGCTTCCAGTTGCTACCGAAAATCTTCGAGCGGGCGGGGAACTTCTCGATCGGCACCATTACCGGGTTTTACACCGTCCTGGTGGAAGGCGACGATATGAACGATCCGATCGCCGACGCTTCACGAGCCATACTTGACGGACACATCGTGCTCTCACGAGAACTGGCTTCGGCCAATCACTATCCGGCCATCGATGCGCTGGAGAGCGTGAGCCGCCTTGCCACCAGCGTGGCGCTCCCGGAGCATCGCGACTCGGCCGGACGTTTGCGGGACTCGATGGCAACCTATCGCCGGGCCGAAGATCTAATTAATCTCGGAGCCTATACCGGCGGATCGAACCCCGGTATTGATTCCGCGATTCGCTCCCGTGAAGACATCCTTCACTTTCTCAAGCAGGACCTTTCCACCCAGGAACCGCTCGAAGAAACCATCGGACAGCTTCAAGCCCTGGCTCGGAAGCTATGAAGCGGTTTCGGTTTTCGCTCGAGAAGGTGCTCTACTTCCGGCAGCGAGAGCTGGAGTTGGCCGAGTCTCGGCTCGAGCAGATCAAGACGCAGCAAACCTACCTGGAACGGCGGGGACAGGCGCTTGAGCAAGAGTCTCTCAAACTGCGCGAACAAACGACCCGGGCCGAGGCAACGACGGGCGCGGCATTGGCCTCGATGCACCACTACGTGGAGTCGCTGGGGAGCAAACAAGATCGCGCCATCGAGACGCTCGGGAAGCTCGAACAAGAGCGGCGGGAGCATTTGAAGGTATTGATCGAGAAACGCCGGGAGGTTGAGGTACTCAAGCGGCTCAAGGGCAAACGAAAGAAGGCCTACGTGCTGGCTTCGGGTCGCCAGGAAAGCCTCGAAATGGCGGATTTATTTCTTGGCGGGTGGAGTGGTAAGCGCTGAGATTTGGTTACGGCCGCGGGCCAAGCGCAAAAGCCGGCTAGCCGTTTACGTTCAGACGGTGACCAGATGTGCGGCGAAATGGTTTCAGCGCCCGCTGAGCTCGCTGGGCGTCGCGTAAGTCGGAGAGCTGAGAGCGCAGGTTCTCGCGTTTGGCGGCAATCGGAAACCGCATCTGGGCGCCAGTGTCGATGGCGCTTTTGAGCTTGACCGTTTGGGCGGGTGTCAGCACTTTGCCTTGGGCTGCGTCGGCCAGGTTCCGGGAAACTTTGGACCGTCTCTCCAGCAGCGCTTGCCAGGCAGTTGTGAATGATGACTGGGCGCCGTCGGCCAGGGTTTCGGTGCAACTGACTAGTTCGTCGAGCAGGCCGTCGATCCGGTTGTGTTGTTGCACGGGGAGATCCACTAAATGTCCAACGCCGCCGCCGGCGTCAGCAAGGTAGTCAGCAAGCTTTGCTGTGCCTCGAGATGGCTGAGCAATACGTCGGCGGCCGCGAACTGCGCTTCCAAGTTGGCCATCAAGGCGTCGACCCTCTCCTGCGCTTCTTCGATCTCCGCGGAGAGCCTCGTGTCGGAATCTTGCAAGGTCGAGATGGCAGCTTGAATCTGGCCGTTGACGGGATCTCCCAGGCTATCGAGCAGGCTGGCGGCCGTGCCGGCGAATCCGGTCGAGGTGCTGCCGAGGAAGGTGATCGCATCGGTCACTTGGCTGTCAGTCAAAACATTGAACGTAATCGAATTGAAGGAAAGCTGCCCTTTGTTGTCCAGCTCCAGCCCGACCTCGACCATCGACTTGATCGTTCCGGAGCCGAGAAAGCCAGTGGCGTCGCGCAACACCTGCTGCGCCTGGCGCACGGCCGCGTTGCCGGAAAGCGCCCCGGCGCTTTCACCGATTTGGCCTTGAATCGCGTCGACCAGTACGTTGTAATTCGCAACGAGGCCTGACAAGGAGCTCGAAAGCGAGCTGCGGTTGGTCTGAGCGCTGATCGTCGCCGTACCGGCCCCGACGATGGTCAAATTCAGGCCGGGAGCAAAGTCGGTAATCACGTTGCTCGAATTGGTGACGTCTGGCAACCCGTTAACCGAGAATACAGCGTCGGAGCCCTGGTCGTTCACGGTGACGAGATTCGCGGCCAGGCTATTTTCAAGCTTGAGTGTGGTTGCGCCCGTCTCGGTTGTCGTCAGGGTGAGGTGGTAGTTGGGATTGAGGGGGTCGCTGCTGGTGTTGATAATCGTGGCTCTCACGTCCAGTGTCGTGGAGTTGGCATTGATGTACCCGTTGAGGCCATCCAGCGTATTGTCATATCCTTCGACGGTCTGAGTTCCGCTCAGGCCGGAGACAAAGCCGGTTGCCTGCGCGGCGTCGGTCCCGGTGATGTCGAACTTCGTGTTGCCTTCCACGCGCACTTCGCCGCCCTGGGCCGTGAAGCTGACACCGGCGCTGACCAGAGCTGGATCGAGAGCGACTTTGGCGTTCAGCGCGGCGGCAATCTCTTCGGCGGAATGCCCTCCGACGGTTCCACCGGATTCGAGGCCCGTGACGACGGCGCCCGTATTCGACGAGGTGAACCCGAACCCCTGTCCGGCGGTATCGCTGACGACGAGCTTGAGGTTTCCGCTCTCGTTGCTGAAGCTGACCTTGCCGTTGAGATTTGCATTGGCCGTGATTTGCGCGTTCAACAGAGTAGCGATCGCGGTGGCGTCTTCGCCGCCGGCCAGCGCCGCGGTGGTGATCGTTTCGTTGATCAGGTTGTCTTCGCTGGCGAAGGTGACGCTGATGGTGTCGCCCGCCGTGGCGCCGCTGGGGGCCGCGGCGGCCACGAAGAAACTATTCAGATCGGCCGTGATGCTGCCGGTCAGCCCGTTGGTGAAGTCGACTTGGACGCTGACGGGCGTGGCCGGGGTCGACGCCCCGGTGGCGCCGGCCGTGCGTCCCGAGCCGATCGTGAGCAAGTCGATCGTGGTTTGCAAGGCGCCCAGTGTCAGCTTGTAGATGCCGTCGGCCTCGAGCGCGGTGGTATTTCTGTCGGAAAGCGCGGTGCTGGTGGTCTCTTGCGCCACGGCTGCCGCCGAGGTGACGTTCACGTCGACAGAAACCGGCGATGCCGTTCCGGTGACGGTGACCGTCGCCACGGCGGTATCCGACGATGAGGCTGTAATGGCGCCGTTCTGGGCCGTCGTTCCAAGAGAGGAAAACGCACTTTCGAGACTCTGAACGGCGGCCGCTAGCGTGCCGAGCTGCTGCTGCTGCGCAAGATTGATTGTCTGTTCGGTTTGTAGCCCGTTGATCGGCAGGTTAGCCACTTCGAACGCACGCTGGAGGATGACCTGAAAGTCATCGGCGAACTTGCTGACTCCAGCGAAACTGATTGGCGTAAGACTCATTACGATTTACTGGTGCTTTGTTGGCCGACAGGCGGTTTACTTTGCTGCGCGACGGACACTTTGCTTTGCTGCCCGCGGAATTCTCCCCAACTGGTCCCCAGACTTCCGTCTGGGGCTCTGTATTTGCGTTCTGATTGACCCCAGACTTCCGTCTGGGGCTCTGTTGTTGCTTGCCGAAATCTTTTGACGGTTTGCAACCTATTCACAATCGATCGGCTGGCATTGCTATAAAGTCCAGGCACGGCCCGGGGCGGCGGCTTCGCCAGCGAGTTCAGGCTGAGTATGAGCCGCCATCTCGTTGACCAGCAGCGCCGAGCGGCAATCCTTCCAGCCCTCAAGCAGCGTTGTCAACACTCCAACCGCGTTGTCGATGGGTTCGGATTTCTGTTCCGTGCTTGCCTCGGCTAACTGTTCTTGGACATATAGATATAGTGCCGCCAAGTTTTGGGCGATCTCGCCTCCTTTTTCGACGTCGAGCGAGCCGATCAGTTCGAGCACAATTTCCATGGCACGAGCAACCGATTCGCTGCACCCCGCAGAATTGCCTTCCGTCAAACGGGTACGCGCCAGGTGCAGCCGCTCGATCGCCTTGGAATAGAGCAGGCAAACCAGCTCTACCGGGTCGTTCGTCGTGACGTCATTCTGTATGTAGTCCTCGGCATACATCAGCGTAGGAGCTCCGATTCATTCGCAGTCTTGGGCAGCAGAGCTAGCCCGCATTTCTCAACGGCTGACGGGCCAAGCACATGAGGGGCCCGCCATTACTTCGTTGCGCTTGCTCGCCGTGCTCAACGGACTGTGAGAGTACGCCTCCGCTCGTCAAGCGGCGCGCGCCTCGTACTGACGGGCCTCGCATGCACTTTGCCTCGCCACCCGGTGAAAAATGCGGGCTAGGCGATCCTATCTCCTGGATTCAGCTCTCGCAATATCTGGGCGGCGCGCAGAGCGCCTTCCCCAGGCACCTGAGCGATTACCTCATTGGTCACGCGGTCGACGATCTTGATCAGGGCCTGGCCCGTGGCCTTGTCAAAGGCGAAGCGCAGTTCGCTGCTGGGGCCGATCGCCCCACCTTCATTGATGGTCTTGGTGGTCTTGATCAATTCGCGGTTCTTGGCAGCCTCTTCCGGTCCGGTGCCCCGAGGGCCCTCGCGCGGCGCTGCCTGTCTGGACACTTGTGAAGCCTGGATTTCAGCGATAGGCATAAGCACCCCCTTCAGTGGAGTTCGGGCGGCTGACGGCGGTTCGAGACATAATCGCTCTTCGATTGCCGACCCCCTGATTTGTAATCCGCTGGTTCATCGCTGATATTCTTATCGGCCAGGATGCTTACGGGTTAGAGGTTTTTTGGAAGTGGATGTGAATTGGGCACGGGCAGCGCCGAAGAATCGTGTTTGAACATTACGCCAGCAGGTCAAGCAGCGTGGGTTGCTGTTGGGAGGCGACCTGCAGGATGAACTGCTCGGCGGTGGAGCTCGATAACATGTCTCCGATGGATTTGACTAGGTCGGCATCCTGGTGCTGAGAGAGGCGCTGATGGTTGACCACGTCGAGCGAGGAAAGGTTACCGAGCGTGAGGTCGACTTGGCGCTGGGTGCTGCCGTAAAAGCTTTGAGAGCCGCTAATATGCTCGATCGAGCGGCGCAACCCGGATACGGCCTCGGCGATGCCGGGTTGATTGCCGCTGTTGAGGTCGGCGATCAGTTGGTTAAGCACGCCGAAGACGTTGGCTCCGCGCGTGCCACCCACGTTGTGGGCGCCGGCCAGTCCGGAGACAAAACCCGTTCCGCGGTCAAAGTCAACCGCGTTGATCGTAAAGTCCACGTCTCCGTCGACTTGAACCTCTCCGTTCACGGCGGAGAATTGGACGTTCGCGGTAGTTAGATTGGGGTTGCCGGCCGCGGCGGTGTTCAGTAGGGAAGCGATCTCCTCGGCGGACTGTCCGCCGACCACGCCTCCCGGCTCGAGGCCGGACGTCAGTCCCCCGGTGGCCGTCGAGGTGAACGAGAAACCCACGCCTAGCGTGTCGCTTTGGACGAGCTTGAGGGCCCCGGTTGCGGTCCCGTCGGCGGAGCTGAAAGTGAAACCGCTGTTGAGCTGGGGATCGGCCACGAGCGCGGTATTGAGAGCGGCGGCGATCTGAAGCGTATCCGCTCCGGCGGGCAGGGGAGCGGTCGTGATGTTGCCGCTGATCGATCCGTTGGTGCTGGTCAATGTGACGCTGATCGTCTCTCCTCCCGCTGGAACGCCAGGAGGAGCCGCGGCGACGAAGAAACCTGGCACGTCGACGCTCAAGACCGCATCCAGATCGCCGGAAAATGCCACGCCGACTCCAACCGGCGGATTGGGCAGCGCAGACCCGGCGGTGTAGGGCGTCCTGCCGGAGCCCAGGAAAAATTCGGGCTGCGCAAAGACGCTATTGCCGGGAAGCGAGATCTGCGCCGCACGGCCATCGGGAAAGATAATCTGGCGGCTGCCGGAATCGCCCTGGTAAACAACGCCGTCCGGGCTCGCCGGATCGATCACGAAGGGAGAGATGTCATCGGTGCTTCCGCCGAAGACGAACTTGCCCGAGTGAGCCGAGTTGGCGATCGCCGCCAGATGCCGGAATATGCCCTCGATTTCTCCGCTGATCAGATCGCGGCTCCCCTGAGTTGATTCCTGGGCGTCATTGGCCGCTTGAGCGGCCAGCGTCGCGGCGCGGTTGAGAACATCACCGGCTTGCGAGAGTGCACCGTCGACCGCCCTCAACTCGGCCCGCACCCCTTCCAAGTTGAACTTGAATTGTTCGATCCGGCGCAAGTCGGTGCGGGTTCTTAAAATGCCGGCAGCGTCACCGGGCGAGTCAGAGGGCTTGGTCACGCGCAGCCCGGAAGACACCTGTTGCGTGGCCCGTGCTTTGCGTGCCTGAGCCGCCTGGAGGTTGATGAGGGTTTGGCGCCCTTGCGATAGAAACGTGGTTCGCATGTGCTTACCCGACCAGTCCCAGAATCTCGGTCGTCAGCGAATCGAGCACCTGGATCACCCGCGTCGTGGCCTGAAACGCTTGCTGGAACTCGAGCAAACGAATGGCTTCTTCGTTAATGTCGACTCCGGAAAAGCTATCGCGCAGAGCCTGCGCCGTGGATAAAATTTGGTTTTGCGTGTCGAGTCGCGAAGATGCGCCGGCACTTGCCTGGCCGACGCCACTCACCAAAGCGGCATACGCCTCGGTATGCGTGATCCCGTTGACCAGGCCCACGCTGGCAAGAGCCGTCAGCGCCAGGGCATTCTCATTGCCGCCCGGGGATCCCGGAGTTCCAGCGGCGATCTTGGAAGGGCTCAAGTCGGCCAGCCGCAGCGTGTTGGCGGCGGTCGCTCCTCCAGCCGAGCCGGACCCGGCTAGCCCGGAGGCGAATCCGGTGGCAGCCGGATCGTTGTCGGCGACGGTGTAGTCGAACGCCACGTCGCCATCCAGCTTGACTTCCCCGGCAACGGCGACGAAGCGGATGCCCGCGCTGGCCAAGCCCGGGTCGAGGGCAACCTGCTCGTTGAGCGCGCTGGCAATCTCGGCGGCGGAATGCCCTCCTAAAGTTCCCCCGCTTTCGAGCCCGGTGGTGAACGCCGGGTTGCTTGTCGCCGAGCTGACACTGAATCCCTGGCCGGCCGTCTCTGACAGCACAACCTTAATATTGCCGCCGCTGCCGGAAAACGTGATTTGTCCGGCTAGTTCGGGATCCACCGAGATCTGATCGTTGAGCCGCGTAACGAGATCGGCCGTTGATTCGCCGCCCAGAAGCGCGCTGGTCGTAATGGTTTTTTCAATTTCACCGTCGGCGCTGGTGAAGCTGACCGAGATCGTATCTCCGGCTGACGCCGCGGTGGGTGCGGCCGAGGCGACAAAGAAGCTATCGAGCGTGGCGCTGATCGAAGCGGTGACTCCGCCTGAAAAGGTCACATCGAGGCTCACCGGCGGCGCCGGGGTGGCTGCTCCGGCCGTGCCCGCCGTTCGTCCCGAACCCAGCACCGAGGAGGTCTGGTACTCGAAAATCGCTCCACCCGCGGCTCCGGTGATGTCCACCCCGAGAGCGTGTTGTTCGTTGACGCGGTCGGCTACGGCTTTGGTAATGCGATTGACTTCGTTGAGGTAGTCGGGCAGCTTCTGATTTCTGAGTTCGAGGATCGCCCCCAGCGAGCCCCCCTGCGACTCGATGCCGGAGGTAATGTCGCGGCCGTCTACATCGAGAATGGCGATCCCCGATTCGCTGATGCTCGCCGAAATTGGGCGGACAGTGGTTCCCACCACGAGGGGTTCTCCGCCGCCGGTAACAAGAGTCAATGTGCCGTCGCTTTGGTGAATCAGCGTGAAGTTGATCAGGCCCGACAACTCGTCCAAAACCTGATCCAGGCGCGTCTCGGCGGCGAAATTCTGGCCCGATGGCGAGCCGCTTCCCAGCGCCCCTAGCTGGCCGACCTGTTCCAGCAGGCCATTGATGCGGCCGACCGTGTTACGGGCTTCACCTTCCAGGTTGGACGATTGGCGAGAGAGCGAGGAGAATGTGGATTGCGCCGAGTCGACAACCGCCCCGGCGGCCTCGATCACTCCCCGCCGGAGATTGAAGTCTCCCGGCGAGACCGACAACGCCGAGAAGGCGGAAAATAACCGGTCGGCGGCTTGGTCGAGGCCTCGCTCGCCGCTGAGGTCAAAGATCGGCTCGATCTGCTGGAATATCTGTTGTTCTTTCTCGAACAGCGAAGCCGATTGCCTTCCTAACAGAACCTGAAAGTCGAGCAAGCTATCGCGCAAGCTCTGCACCTGGTTGACTTCGACGCCCAGCGAGAGCCCGGACCTGGTAACCACGGGAGCCAGCGAGACCCGCTGCCGGGCATATCCCGGCGTGGCGGCGTTCGCAATGTTGTTCTGAATAACGGAGAGGGCTTCAGAGAACGACGACAGCGAGCGGGTTGCTGATCCGATGGCTCCTGAAAGGCTTCCCATTCTCAGGCCTCCGCGCTCAAACGGGAACGGGAGGAAGACGCCGAATATCCGTTTTTGGAGTAACTCGTCGTGACAGCCAGCTCGACTTCACGCAGTCCGCATTCCACCATGGACCCGTGGCATAGCACCTCGGAAACGAGATGAAGGCGCTCTTTGAGCTGTTGGCAAGCCGTCTCGACCTCGCCAGAGTTGACGGGGGTTTCCGCCGATTCGATACCCGCCTTCAGTTGGCCGAGGGCCGCAATGTGGCGGTTCATTTTCTCGGCGTGAGCCGCGAGATCGGAGAAGCGAGCCTCCCGGATCAGGACCAGCGCCTGTTCGAGATCGTCTCTTACTTCATCGATAGTCGAAGCATTCATAGGGCTACTGCTTCCCACGCACTTCTCCTTTCCCCACGCGCTTTCCCCACGCGCTTTCCCTTATGCACTTTGCGTTCCCCGCGCATTACTCCTTGCGGGGCGGCGAGAAAAACGGGCTGGATGCCGATTACCGGGGTACAGAGTGCAAGCCCAGATTCCCCAGGTCCTATCCAATGCAAGCCGTTCAGCCGCAAGCCGTTCAGCCCGCCGGCGGATTACTCACCGTTCACCGCGCCGTTCACCACCGCTTGCGCCACTTGATCGGCCGGGACGTTCAGCGTGCCGCTGTTGACGGCCTGCCGAAGCTGGTCGATCTGTTGTACGACTTCCGGCGAATCGTTATGAATCGCCTGAGCCAAGTCGCTGCCGAACGGCGACAAGCTGACCGAGTCCTTCGCGGAGTCGGTCTGCTTCCCCTTGGCGCCTTGCTCGACTTGAAGCTGCTGTGCTTTGTCTACTTGGGTCGATTGTAAGTCGCTTGATGATGCGAGATTGTTGTCGATTTTCATAAGGTCTCGTGGACCAGTACAACGGTCTCGGTCATCTTATCGGCAGAAAATTGGAAGATCTGAGTACTGGCACGGCTGAGCTGTTGATTCCATGAGCGGTTGGGCTGTGGATCGGCTCGGGCGCCGGCTGCCCTTGGTGGCGTTGCGCGAGGTGATCGAGGTCTTGCAACAGCATCCGGCTGAAGCCCAGAATTCCGCTATCGGCCAAGGTTTTGGACAATTGCTGCTCGGCCAGCTCGAGATAGCCTTCCCCGCCGGTCATGCGGTCCTCGTCG
>Ga0114996_10004531_pt1 | contig 16598 bp, 12 predicted proteins | sample ArcticOcean_MG_C_4_FD_87039 | JGI IMG/M metagenome (GOLD analysis project Ga0114996, IMG submission 87039) | Marine microbial communities from western Arctic Ocean - ArcticOcean_MG_CB4_134 | ecosystem: Environmental > Aquatic > Marine > Oceanic | place: Arctic Ocean: Canada Basin | collected...
ATCTGATTGACAATCTAAAGGCGGTTGTGGGTACCTCTAAAGATGATAAGGGGTTAATTAACACGATTAGGGATGAGATGGCCACCGCGTTACAGGACAAACTGGACGATGTAGATACAACTCCAGACCCATTCGGCGGCGGTACCCCCGAGTCCTGGGGGCCACATGTGTCATTTGGTAAGATAATGTCGGTATTTGTTGCAGCCCCGCTCAGGGCCACAGGCAAATTTAGTGAGATACAGATGGTATTCTATCCATTTAATTCCCGTGCCGCATTAATGCACGATGCCAACATAGCACATTTTCCAATCAATAAGGAGGAGCTGACCAAGGCGATCAAGGACCTCAAGTTTCGTAAACCCAATTTTACAATAAGGGCCATGCTTGGGTTATTGAGCAGGCACTTCCTTGGTAAAGAAAGTGCCCCCGGCTATGGCTTGGGCTCATTGTATGATCCGGAGACCAAGAAATTAAGGAAGGAGTTCGCGAAGGGCGAGGGTAAGGAGGAGCGGACGGCATACAACAACGCAAAAGTGACAATGCTGGCAAGGTATTACGGTGAGACTGACAGATCCGCGCTGGTGTTTAGAAAACCCAGCATCAAGATGGCCATTGAGGCTGTTCCCGTTGCTCCTACGGAGGATGCCCCTGCCTCCGCGGACGAACGAAACGCAAAGACAATACTGAGAATTCATATTTTTGATGCACGTGCATCCAAACACACCGGCTTTCACGAGATTTTACGTGCTTCTCGCAGTAGTCAACTTAACGCTATTCGTAAGGCGGCATCCAAGCCGCTTGAAGGCAAAGTTGATCACCTTAATAGTTTCTTAAGTGAGTTGAATAAGGCGGCCAAGGCCGGCCTCATTGAAGTTGGTGGCGATGGCGGTGAGGTAACTGCACAAAATATAGGTTCCACGACCGTGAGTGTGAAGGGGGGATTTAAAAAGATAAAGGATATGATCTCCCGGGAGATGCCTTCCATTATTTATGGTTCACAGAACTCCGCCGTGAAAGGTGCCTCACTTAAGACGCTGGATAATTCTAAACTGGCTAGCGCCTTGATGTCCCGCCGCGGCGCCGGCAAAGGAACTGATGCACCGACTGGAATGAGGGACGACGGCATCCCGCTCCGTGTTGATGGAACCAAACTTAGCATTGAAACTTTTGGATGCCCACTTATTCGAACTGGCCAACAATTCTTTATTGATTTCGGGACCGGAACCACAGCAGACAACATATACACTATTAAGGGCTATAGCCATCAATTAAGCCAAGGTCAATTTGAGACTAGTATTGATCTAATGTATACAGACGGCCTAGGCGAATATGAGCCTGCCGTCTCCATGGCCAACGCCGCGATTGAGATGTTGGAGAAGTTGAAATAATAAGGTAAATTTACCTAGGAATTGTAAAGATCCCACAACTAGAATACGATTAAATCGTGTTGTGCGTAGATTCTAATTTTCTCGGTACTCAAATGCACCTTCTCATTGATTCTGATGGGTTAACGCAGTGGGTTACAAATCCTCCGGATAGGTGTTGGGTTTTTGGCACTAATGGTCATCATCCCCTAAGCCTAGAGCCTATGATGAAAATCAATGGCATAGATGTGCCTGAGCTGGTTCCTGATTCAATTAAAAGGGTCTACGCACAGTTAATGCCATCCGGTTCTATTGAGGGGGTTCCATGGATCTATACCTTACCATGTGATAGTCTGTCAGGACGTATCGAGATGTTAGTTAATATGCTCCAGGACGCTACCAGAGACATTATGGGTGACCCATATACAGAAACCTTTATGAAGGGGCAGGAATTGCTTCATAAGTTATGTGGGGCTGCGGTATGTGTGTCTAGAATCAATCAACACATTGAACATGAGCAGAGCCCAGTGGTTAGGAATACTTTGAAAACATTCATGCCAAAAAGTAATCATTTTACTGACCCAGTTCTATATAATCGGCATACCACGGTAACAGGCAGGCTGACAGTGGCATCAGGTCCTCAAATTCTAACGTTACCTAGGCGCTCCAGGAACATTATTACTAGTCGATATGATGGCGGGAAGATCGCGGAAATTGATTTTGTATCACTGGAACCTAGGGTGGCCCGTTTCTTAGCAGGTGGTACCTGTCCGAAAGATATTTATGCTGACGTGGCCAACAGGTTTTTAGGTGATGGATCATTAAGGGAAGTTGCAAAGAAGGCGGTCATTTGTGCCCTATACGGCGCCGGTGTCAGAAGCCTCAGTCAGATATTACCTGTAAATACGGATGTCCTGGCATTAATTCGACAGGTTGAAAATTACTTTGGTGTGCCTGATATTTTAAACCACACAAAACAACAGCATACTGAGAATGGATTAGTGACCAATGCTGTGGGGAGAAAAATTTGTGGAAGTGAGTTTAAGGCCAGCACCATTGTTAATCACTTTATCCAATCCACTGCAGTTGATATTGCGCTCCTAGGATTTAATGAGCTGATCGGTCAATTAACCACTCGTGGAACTAAATTTACCCCAGTGTTCATTATTCACGATGCGATATTAATTGATGTTCATCCTGATTCATTTCAAATCCTGTCTGAGGAATCTTCTAACCCAATTCAATTTACCAGCCTAGGATCATTTCCAATGACAGTTGAATTTTATTGAGATGTTTGAAGTTTTGAAAAGAAGTGAACACAGGTGAAAATGAGAGTATATTTGTATTGGAGGACTTATGTCAGATGAAGTGCAACTAGAACGAATTAAAAGAAACTGGGAGATGTTTGTTAATCTATGCCATCGCTTAAGCGATGATGCTTTGAACAGATTGATTGAGTCATTCGGGGACAGAGCTATTATGTGTCCTGCATCTCCTCGATTAGACCAGTACGGTGCAGAGCCGGGTGGTATGGTTAGTCATGTTTTGCAGGTGACATCAATCATGAGGACACTGAACGATGCACTTGAGATGAACTTACCGGTAGCGTCAATACTCAAGGTGGGTTTGTTACATGATTTAGGCAAGGTCGGTGATCTAGAATTTAACTATTTCATCGATCAGGATTCTGATTGGCATCGAGAAAAGTTGGGTCAGGTCTACAAGTACAATGAAAACATTACTAAGGTATCAGTATCACACAGGTCATTATTTTTATTACAGCATTTTGGTGTTAAGTTGAGTAACGATGAATGGCTAGCCATTCAACTGGCACAGGGTTCACATTTTGAGGAGAATCGATTTTACGTTGGCCATGAACCGTCATTGGCTTTACTTTTACAACAGGCAAAGCAACAAGTTATTCACCAGGTGAGAAATAGCAAATGAGTAATCCTGAACTCCAACTTCCGGATAATTCATTTAGAGAGCAGTTGCAAGATGTTAAAAAACACAATGTTTCTGTTTTTTATCACCACCATCCTGACATTGAACTAGTTGAACATGTTTCTAACGCAATCAATAGGGCAGTGCAGCATGATTCAAATATTCATCCCGATATTGTTAATCCATATATTGTTAATGGGTTCACAGGACTGAGTTTTAGACATTTATTAAATAACATTGCTGATTATGAGGGAATAAATTATCTTGAAATTGGGACTTTTTGTGGATCATCACTGCTGTCAGTTCTTTATAATAATCTAGATAAGATATCTTCAGTGTATGCCATGGATAATTGGTCTGAATTTGATAAATACGTGAATCCAAAGCAAATATTTGAAATGCAGATGGAGAGGTATGCTCCTGACACACAGGGCAAGCTTAATTTTTATGAGGAGGACTGCTTCTCATTTGATAAATCCAAGATAAAACACAAGATTAATCTTTATTTTTATGATGGACATCATTCTAGGGAAGAGCAGGAAATGGCATTTACCTATTTTAATGATGTGCTTGATGACACTTTTGTCGCGATTATTGATGATTGGGAGCAGGGCCCGGTGAGGGATGGAACCTTGGCGGCTTTTGATAAATTAAATTATGAGATACTGGCCTCATGGCAGATTGTCCCCCCAGCAAGGGAAAATAAGACCGAGAATCCTGATTTATACTGGTGGTTAGGTAATTTTATTGCTGTTATTAGGAAGACAAAAAATGGCAACGAAAAAACAGATTAAGAAATATAACAAGTTAGTCCGTGATAAGCTACCGAAAATTATCAAGGAAGAAAATAGGGATTATTCAATAAGAAAATTGGATGATTCTGAGATGCTCAATGCGCTGTGTCAAAAGCTGAAGGAAGAGACACAGGAATTTTGTGAAAATCCATGTATTGAGGAATTGGTGGATGTCCGAACAGTAATTGATGCAATTCAGGCACACATGCAAATTTCAAATTTTAACTTTGTCTATAAGATTCGTGAGAAACTCGATCACTGCGGTGGCTTTAAGAAAGGGTACTTTCTAGAGTGGGCGGAAACTTAAATCTGTAATAGTTATTATCATGCGTCTGCTTAGGAAAATTATTAGATCAATTTTGTGGGAAAATAGGGACCAGATCCTGGTTGAACCAGATATTATTGATGATGATGATGCCCATGAGGCTAGCGTTGTGGCTAACATAAGTGGTGTGACAACTCCGCTTGGAACTGGTCCAACACATCCAAATAGACCTAAGAGAAAGAAGTCTAGTAAAAAATCGTCTGCATATATTGCTGGTAGATCATTTGGTGGCGGGACACCGGTCTTAAAGAAAAAGAAAAAGTGACAGCACAAGTAAATTTTGCGCTTTTCCTCTGCCTTGGACAGCTAATATTAGTCTTCATACTCTGCAAGAGTGTCTGCCATGAGGTGGCCCATGCGTACTGTTCGTATTTTCATAACTTGAATGACGATAAGCCTTGAACAATTGTGATTGCGCTGTGTATCATTATATTATGAAAGTGCAATCCGTTGCAATAAATTTTGAATTTTAAATTTTAGATACTACAAGGAGTAAATTATGCCTATTGATTTTGATGCAATTCGTAAGAAGCTGAACCAACTTTCTGGAAATAACAGCCGCCGGGACATGCTCTGGCGCCCACAGGAGGGTGAGGAAACCACTGTTCGTCTCCTTTCTTTTACTGACAATGATGGGCAGCCGTTCAAGGAGCGATGGTTCTACTATAATATTGGAAATAATCCTGGACTTTTGGCACCATACCAATTTAGTAAGCCTGACCCCATTCAGGAGTTAATCAATAAGCTCCGAGATGAGGGGTCCAAGGAATCATATGAACTGGCTAAGAAGCTGTATCCAAAGATGCGATGTTATGCTCCGGTCATGGTCCGTGGTGAGGAGGATAAGGGCGTACGTCTCTGGTCTTTTGGAAAGACAGTTTACCAGTCGCTTCTCAACATTATGCTTGATGAGGATTATGGTGACATTACCGATCCTTCCGAGGGCCGTGATGTTAAGGTTGTCTGTACCAAGGCCCCGGGCCGAATGTGGGCCACTACGGAGGTGAGACCCAGAGGTAAGCAGTCACTTCTCTGTGAGAATGAAGCAAAGATGAAAGAGTGGACGACCGCTGTTCCTGATTTGGATGATCTCTACACTCACAAGACCTATGATGAACTGGAAAAGATTGTCAATGATTGGCTGAATGGTGATGAGTCAGATGATAGCCTAGGCACTGAGTTTGGGTCGGGTGGCGGTAGCACCTCAACCACGAGTGCTGATTCAACAAGCACTAATTCAACAAGCACTGATTCAACAAGCACTGATAGTGCTAAGTATAAGAGTCTGGACGATGCCTTTGCTGATCTTGCTGATCTCTAGCTCATGACACATGTGGGCCGCCCCATGGGGCGGCCTGCTTAATTTTACTATCATAGGAATATGTCCATGGCGCCAAAAAAAGGCATAAGTGTACAAGAAGACTTTACCCTCGATTTAATTAAGTCCTTAAATAAGGAGCACGGGTCACAGGTTGCATATAATCTTGCCCTGGATGAATCGCCAACACATGTAAAGCGATGGATCAGCACAGGTTCTAAGCAGCTTGATTATATTATTGCAAATCGTGAGGGGGGAGGGCTTCCGGAAGGCAGGATAGTGGAAATTTTTGGGCCTCCGTCAATCGGCAAGTCCCACATCGCCATTCAGGTTGCCAGGTGCACCCAGCAAATGGGTGGTATAGTTGTGTACATTGACACTGAGAATGCGACCTCAGTAGAAAATCTATCCAACCTGGGTGTCAACATTGAGAAGAGATTTGTCTATGTTGACACTCACTGTACTGAGGAGGTCCTATCCATCGCTGAGGCAACCATTATGAAGGCTAAGGCGATGGATAGGGATGTCCCCATTACTATTATTTGGGACTCTGTTGCTGCCTCCTCACCTAAGGCTGAATTGCTGGGTGATTATGACAAGGATTCAATCGGCCTCCAGGCCCGGGCAATCTCCAAAGGAATGAGAAAGATCACTGGCATTATCGGCTCCCAAAATGTCCTATTTCTAATTTTGAATCAGACTCGAACTAAGATTGGGGTCATGTATGGAGATCCAACCACCACACCGGGTGGTAAGGCGATTCCTTTCCACTCATCAGTTAGGATTAAGCTTGGTGCTGGGCAGAAGATTGAAAATAAAGATAAGGAAGTTATTGGTATTCATGTTTCTGCCAAGACAATTAAAAATAAGGTTGCCCCGCCATTTAGGACCGCCAACTTTGAGATTCACTTTGGTATTGGAATTAAGGAACATGAGCAGGTTTTTGATCTCCTCCGAAAACATGGTTCCGAGGTGATTAATGGTGAAGAGGTCAAGATTTCTGGAACTGGATCCTGGAAGAACCTAGTTGTTGCCAATGCCAAGACAGGTGAGGTGATACACGAGAAGAAGTTTTATAAGGTCAACTTTGATGAGGTAATGAAGGATCCACAGTATAAACCCTACATTGATGAGCTCATTTCAAGGATGATGGTAAAACACATTAGTAATCCAGAAAATATCGAGATTGACCCTGAATCCTATGAGGAGGTTAGGTCAATCGCCATGGAGATATCTGAAGATGTGATCTCCCCGGAGGAGTAGCATGAATAAGAATTTTCAGCGTCCAATTCTAGTAATTGATGCTATGAACTTATTTATGCGACATTTCATCGCCAATCCGACCATGAGTGATCACGGCCATCATGTGGGTGGCACTATCGGATTCCTCAAGAGTATTAGGTTACTCACAGAAAGATTTCTTCCACAGCGAATCATAATTGTTTGGGAGGGCGGTGGCTCTCTGCGGCGTCGGGCTATTTTTCCTGAGTACAAGAAAGGAAGAAAACCACAACGATTAAATCGTTTTTATGGCGATGATCTGCCAAATACTGTTGAGAATAGAAATTATCAGGTGCATCTTTTAGTTGAAATTTTGAAGAATGTTCCCGCTAATCAAATGTATGTTTCTGATTGTGAGGCCGATGATGCCATTGGTTACATGGCCAGATACCTAATAGATGAAAATAAGTGCCTTATCGTTTCATCAGACAAGGACCTCTATCAGCTGTTATCGGATGATGTAAAACAGTGGTCTCCTGGGCAGAAACGCCTCATATGCAAAGAGGATGTGTTGGAAAAATTTCATGTCTCTGTTAGCAATTTTTGTTTAACTCGTTGTTTTTGTGGTGATGCCAGCGATGGTATACCTGGGATTAAAGGTGCAGGATTTCGATCCATGGCAAAGAGATTTCCAGAATTGGCTGATCCTGCCGAAATTACCCTTGCAGAAATTTTACGATTAAATAGCCAGAGAATGCAGGATTCAAAAATTAAGCTGTTTACGGAAATACATGAGAATTATGATATTTTAGAGAGAAATTGGAAATTAATGAACCTAGACACTTTTAACCTTGCGGCCACACAAATTCAGAAAATTGAATTTATCTTCAATACGTTTGATGTGAACAAGGATAAAATCTCAATAATGAGAACTCTTTTAAAAGAGGGAATTACCTCTTTTGATGTAAATGAGTTTTATATGGCACTTAATACCCTTAATTAAGGAATAACATGTCAGAAAATTCAAATGAACTATTACATGCTAAAAATGTTGCATATTTTGCGCAGTATGGCAAGAATTTTCAGGAAAAAATCCTGCAGGGCTTGATTTTTGATCATAATTGGTCAATGCAGATGAGCGAGGTGATGTTATCTCATTATTTTGATGTTAGGTATCTTGAATATTTGGCTGAGAAGTTTTTTAACTATTTTGGTCGGTATAAGTGTTTTCCAACTCTATCGCTTTTGGTCTCAATTGTTCGTGAAGATCTTTCTGGAGACACTGATGACATTTTAAAGAATCAGATTGTTGAGTACCTATGCCGCATTAAATCAAATCCAAATTCAGGTGACCTGCAGTATGTGAAGGACAAGAGTCTAGATTTTTGCAAACGTCAGATATTCAAGGAAGCCCTAGAAAAATCTGTTGAGCTTATTTCTAGTGATAATTTTGAGAGTGTTGTTGGGATTATGAGGGACGCCGTTGCAGTAGGCATGTCCAATACAACAGGTCATGATTTTTTTGAGGATGTCGAGGCTAGGTTTGTTAAGCATCAACGTCAGGCATGCCCTACAGGCCTCCGCCAAATTGATGGTCCTGATATCCTTCGTGGCGGATTAGGTCGTGGAGAACTTGGCGTTGTAACGGCCAACACAGGTGTCGGCAAATCCCACTGGTTGGTTGCCATGGGTGCAAATGCAATGCAGGTTGGAAAGAACGTGATTCACTATACTTTTGAGCTTTCGGAACATGCTGTAGGTTTGCGTTATGATTCAAACCTCTGTGCCATTGCCAGTAACGATGTTCAGGATCACAAGGATGAGGTTTTTAGAATATATGAACAGGAAAAACTTGGAAGACTTATAATTAAAGAATACCCAACAGGCTCTGCTTCGGTAATTACAATTCGCAATCACGTTGATAAATTGTTACTTAAAGGTTTTACGCCAAGTCTGATAATTGTGGATTATGCTGATATTATGAGATCAACTCGAAGTTTTGATTCGTTAAGGCATGAGCTTAAGTTGGTATATGAGGAGTTGAGAAATATGGCAATGGATATGGGCATCCCTATATGGACTGCCTCCCAGGCAAATAGGGATTCAGCAAATTCTGACATTGTTGGCCTTGAGAACATGGCTGAGGCATATGGAAAGGCAATGGTGGCTGATGTTGTCGTTTCACTCTCTAGAAAGGCAACTGAAAAATCCACCGGTGCAGGTCGGCTTTTTATTGCTAAAAATAGGGCAGGCAAAGACGGTTTAGTTTTTCCAATACACATTGACACAGCAATGTCTAGAATTGAAATACTTGATGAAACCAGCCTTACACTAAACGAAGCAGTTAGCGCGGATGAAAATAGTATGAAAAATTTACTAAAACAGAAGTGGAAGGAATTAAATTCAACGAGTGGTGATTAATGGAGCAGGTACATGAATTCATTTGACGAGACCCTGAAGGCTTCAGGAGAATATTTTTCTGGTGACGACCTGGCAGCCAGTGTATTTGTTACAAAATATGCCTTAACTGACAGGCAAGGTGTGATAAAGGAAAAGACTCCCGATGACATGCATCATCGTTTAGCTAGGGAGTTCTATCGGATTGAGTCTACATATCCAAATCCCATGTCCGAACAGGAGATATATGAATTATTTAGAGATTTCAAGTATGTAATTCCACAGGGGTCACCAATGTCAGGAATTGGAAATCCATACCAAACACAATCTATATCAAACTGTTTCGTTATTCAATCACCGTATGATTCGTATGCCGGTATTCTAAAATCAGATCAGGAATTAGTTCAGATTGCTAAGCGTCGAGGTGGGGTTGGATTTGATATATCTACAATTAGACCCAAGGGACAATCTACTGGAAATTGTGCTAGAACGACAGATGGAATTGAGGTCTTCATGGATCGGTTTTCAAATTCCTGTCGGGAGGTGGCGCAGGGAGGCCGACGCGGCGCCTTAATGTTGACGATATCAGTTCACCATCCTCAGATTCGTGATTTTATCAAAATTAAAAGGGACCTGCGCCGTGTTACCGGTGCTAATATATCGATTCGCCTCTCTAATGAATTTCTCAATGCGGTTCGTGATAATACCGAATTTCAATTAAGGTTTCCGGTGGATTCCGACAATCCAGATATTTTTGAGATGATATCGGCTCCTGATTTGTGGAATGAAATTATTGAATCTGCACATGCGTGTGCTGAACCAGGTCTCCTATTTTGGGATAACGCCACTCAAAATACGCCATCTGACATCTATCATGAGTGTGGTTTCGGGTCTACATCAACGAACCCATGCGGTGAGATTATTCTATCTCCAGGCGACAGTTGTCGCTTAATGGTTATTAATCTCCTTTCATTTGTGGAGGAGTCATTTACTAAAAATGCCAAATTTAATTTTGACAAGATGTCAGAGGTGACACAAAAAGCCCAAAGATTAATGGATGACATGATTGACCTGGAGTTGGAACAGGTTGAGAAGATTCTTGTAAAGATAGACTCAGATCCTGAACCTGAAGAGGTAAAACAAATAGAGAGGGATTTGTGGCTTGGTATTAAGGCGATGGCACGCCTTGGAAGACGTACAGGACTAGGGGTTACTGCTGTTGGAGACGCTCTGGCTGCCCTGGGAATCACATATGGATCCGATGAGTCAATTAAGATGGTTGAGAAACTTTATATGACGCTTACAATTAATGCTTATCGTTCATCATGCATTATGGCCAAGGAGAGGGGTGCGTTTGAGGTACATGATCATGATTTGGAGAGAAACCATCCATTTCTGGGGAGAATATGGAAATCCGCTCCTGATGTTTATGAGATGTCCAAGAAGTTCGGCCGTCGAAATATCGCCCTTACTACTACTGCTCCTGCCGGTTCTGTCTCGGTTTTAACACAGACAACCTCAGGAATTGAACCGGCATACCTCTTAAAATACACGCGTAGGAAAAAAATAAATCAGGAGATTGAGTTAAATGCTAGGGTGGATTTTGTAGATGACTCAGGGGACTCATGGCAGGAATATGATGTTTACCATCACGGATTCAAAAACTGGATGGATGTTACCGGACTAACGGACCCCAAGGAATCGCCGTATTGGAAAGCTACTTCCTCGGACATTGATTGGGTTCAAAAGATTAAATTACAGGCAGCTGCTCAGAGATGGGTGTGTCATGCTATATCGAATACCACCAATGTTCCAGCTGATACAGATGTGAGCACTATAAAGAGGATATATATGACCGGTTGGGAATCCGGATGTAAGGGCGTGACAGTATACAGGGACGGATCCCGTGCTGGTGTTTTGGTGAGTCCTAGGGATTGTGATGATAGCGATGAAACAAAATTTGAGATGCACGATGCCCCGACCAGGCCACCTGAACTGAATTGCTCAATTCATCACACGACTATTCAAGGGGAAGCCTGGACAATTCTGGTTGGCCTAATGAATGATAGGCCGTATGAGGTGATGGGTGGCCTTCAGAAGTATATAGAGATACCTAAGAAGTATGATGACGGGTTCATCATGAAACGTAATTATAAGACCAAGAATGCCAGGTATGACCTGAGGATTGGAAAGAACGTTGACGAGATATTGGTCAAGGATATTGTTTCAGTCTTCGATAATCCGAATCATGCCGCCTTCACCAGGACAATATCACTTGCCCTCCGCCATGGCGCGCCGATACAATATGTGGTTGAACAGCTGCTAAAGGACAAAGAGGCGGACCTATTCTCATTTTCTAAGGTTATGGCTAGGGTCCTAAAAACATATATTTCAGATGGAACGAGGGCAAGCGAAAAGAGGTGTGAGTCATGCGGTGCTGAGGGATCACTCGCCTACCAGGAGGGATGTGTACTGTGTACGGCTTGCGGATCATCAAAGTGCTCCTGACGCATATCTATAAAATAGACATAGGAATTAATACATGAAATGGATAACCAGTGTATCACCATTAATTAAAGAGTTTGAGTTAAGAAAGAATCCAATTATTATTAGGGTTAATAAATTTAATGAGGAAGAGGCCAAAAAATTTGATCAATCCATTGCACAGGCTCACAATACAGGACAGCCTATTATACCGGTGATCATTGATTCATATGGCGGCCAGATTTACAGTTTAATGGCCATGATAAGTTCTATTAAGTCATCCGAGCTTCCCGTCGCGACAATCGTCGAGGGTAAGGCGATGTCATGTGGCGCGGTTTTACTCACATTTGGTGAAGAAGGCCTTCGATTCGCAGATCCTAATGCGACCGTAATGATTCATGACGTTTCAAGCGGCGGGTGGGGAAAGATTGAAGAGCTTAAGGCCGATGTCAAAGAGGCAGAGAGGTTGGATGAAAAAATCTATACCATGATGGCGAGGAACTGTGGTAAAAAAGATGATTATTTCAAGAAGAAGGTCTTCAATAAGAAACATGCCGATTGGTACATGGACGCAGACGAAGCTAAAAAGCATGGAATAGTTAATCACTTAAGATTGCCTAAATTTAACATTGATGTAAACGTGAGTATTGATTTTGAATAAATTTTTAAGGCTTGCACTTATATGATATCACTTTTTAGAAAAAATCTATACAACAAACGCTCTGCTAAAAAATTGGGGTGGGTACCCTTATGGTTTGGTGCCGAGAAATTTGATGAAGTCCTGATATTAAAGATTACAGATTTTCAACATCGATATGATCTTGAGCCAGATGGGCTGTGTGGGCCTACAACACACAGAAGGCTATTGACCGAGCGTGACGCCGCTAGAAATCCCATGAGATCACATATCATTTGTGACGGTGAACCAATTGAAATTGATTGGGACAGAGTAGTAAATTTAAACGATTCAGGCAGTCTGGTCTTGCCTAAGAATTGTTACAGGTCATCATTACGCCCTGATCCTTCAATGATTGTGACACACTTTGATGTTTGCCTATCAGCTGAGAGTTGTAAGCGAGTTTTAGAGAAACGTGGAATTTCAAGTCATTTTGTAATTGATAATGATGGTACCATTTATCAGATGGTTGATACAGCTTATGAGGCATGGCATGCCGGGAATAGATTATGGAATAGAAAGAGCATTGGGGTGGATTTGAGTAATGCCATTTATCTAAAGTATCAAAAGACTTATGTCGCCCGTGGCCACGGTGCCCGTCCTGTCATTAAGAATCTCAAGGTACACGGTGGAACTATTAAGGAGTGCCTAGGGTTCTATGATGTTCAGATTGAGGCTTATAAGGCTCTAATAGCATGCCTTTGTGAGAAATATAAAATTCCGCTGGAATGCCCTGTAGATGATGCTGGGGACACATTAATGAAGGTTTCTGCTGAAGCCGAGAGGGGCAAATTTTCTGGTGTGGTTAGTCACTATCACCTCACCAGAAGAAAGTGGGACACGGCTAATTTAAATCTCGTGAAGGTATTAAAAGAAATTCAATAAGCCTAGGCGGAAATATTAGGTAAACTAACTCAATAAAAGCAATATTATATTTGTAATTACGTGTGTTAAAATAGGAAATATTTCCTATTTATTTAATGTAGGTTGTTTTTGTTGGGTTTAGGTTAAAGTTGTGTCCGCCATTAGGCTTCCAGAGGCGTCCGGTTCAGATGGCGCAATTCAGTTCGCAAGAATAGGAGATTTTGACTCCCACGCGAATTTTGTTTTTGTTACAGGTTCCAATCGGCTTGGGGTCGGAACATCTAATCCTGCGGGTGTTTTAGATGTTAAGGGAAATGGTTCAACATCCCAGGTGTTTATCCTCTCCGGTACAGGGGCGAAACAGTCCCCGGATGAGTCTGCATATCCGGATGTTGCATTTTTTGTCTCCGGCTCGTCCGGAGCTAAGGATTCATCAGCAAAGGGTGTGTCACTGTTTGGTGGTGATGTTGTAATATCAGGCACACTTCACGGTGGATCTCCACTTAAAGTTGCCGGTGGTATGGAAATTTCTGGTGCTGCCGATTTCGTTGCGGCTCCCACTTTCCAGGCCGCACCTACATTTCAGGCCGGCATGGTCATTTCAGGAACTTCTGATTTCGTCAATCAGCCAAAGTTCCAGGCAGGTTTCGAGGTCACAGGAACCGCGGCATACAAGGACCCACCAAATTTCGAGTCCGGTTTCCAGGTTACAGGATCAGCGGAATACAGGGATGCACCGAGGTTCACCTCCGGGTTTCAGGTTACCGGCACAGCTGATATTGCACCGGCAACGCCCGGTGATCCTGCAGTATTGGAGAACAGTGCCGGCCCACTTAAACTGTTCGCTTCAACCAGGCTTAAGTTTGGAACTGGTGACGGGTATATTGACCTACTTGATCTAGATGATAACCAGCCTGGGTTCATGCGACTTTATGCCGTGGGTGCAGACGAGTCAAAGTATTTTATCAATCTTAAGAGTTCAGGGTCACTTAAGTTTGATGCACCCCAGGGTGTTGAGATAACCGGTACCTTACACTGCAAGGATGGTATAACTGGATCAATAACACGATTGCCGGGGGGCCTGTCATATCTCGCGGCCGGTGATAATGTGACTATTGCATCATCCTCCCTGACAGGCCAGGTAACAATATCGTCTACAGGCGGAGGTGGAGGCGGGTCAAGCGACACCAATGCAAGATTTTTGGTATTACAGGCGACAAGTTCACTAGATCAGGAACGAGTCCTTACTGCCGGTACGGGAATTAACTCTACTGACTCCGGCGCCGGTAATAATTTTACTTTAGCCATTGATGACTCAGCTGTCGCAACCTTATCTGGGTCTGATTTCAAGGGCGCGGTCAAATTTAAGAAAGCGGCACAGTTCGATGACGGAGTTTACATATCCGGTTCTGTTTCAGATTTTACGGCTACTGGGTCTGTGAAATTTAATTTAGGCATGTCAGGCTCATTGACCAAACTGACTAACGGTACGTCATATCTGGCCGCGGGTTCTGGAATATCAATAACATCAGCGTCCAATGGTCAGGTTACAATAACATCGAGAATTGGTGCTGCTGATGACGGTAGCTATTCTGATGGACTGTTTACTGACTTTACTGTTGCCACAACTGTTGGCACAGCGATAGATAAATTTAATGAGATATTAAAGTCATTATCACCTGGTCCTGCTCCTGATCTGGATAATATAAACACGGCAGACACCGGCGTGTCTGCAAAGCTTTCATTTGGAAGTTCAAACAGTGTTTCAGGATACACTAACGTTGCAGCCGTTGGAAATAATTCGGCTGTTAATGTCGCAGCAGCTTATTCAGTCACAACATCTTCTAATGACATTCGAGCTGCCGTGTTCGATAAATCGACTGTAATAAATGGAACACTTAATTCTGATGTGGCGGCGGATGGCGTCAATTATGGTGCCAATTCATATGGGAATGGCACTTCCGGATTTGTTGTATTGGAGCTAAATGGATCAAACATTCTTTCGGCATCAGTTAGTGTCAATAATCATCCAATTGTGACGTCATCAGCAAACGGAAGTCAGTTATCGGTAAACTCAGCGTCGGCTGCACATTTTGATGATGGTACCGAGTTAGATCTTTTTATGCACAGGTCCGGTACCTATTCAATCACAGCTGCAGACCAGCGAAATGGTTTCAATTATGCCAGGGTTATTCATAGGAAGGCCAGCACCATGAGTGACATCTCAAGCGACGTTACAACAAATTACGTTGAGTGGGTAAATGATAATGATTCAAATGTGCTAGCAGCCGCTGGAAATGCTTTTGATACATTGTCAATGACAGGAGAGGCACATTTATCAGGTGTGAAATACTTTACAGGCGGAACGGCCCAATATCGGGTTAGAGTTACGAATGCTTACAGGAATGTATACACATCCACAAATATTACGTTTACAGAGACATCCTGCACCATAGCTGATCAATCTATGCCAGATATTGCTGGTGATGATGATGAAACAAAGGTTCTTCACATAACCGGAAGTGCTACAATTAATGCTAATTCTCTTTTAAGTGCAGCGATTACCGCAAAGGTGAATGTGATCCATCCCCTTAAGACTGATCTAACAAATGGTGGAAGCACTAGCATTTCTAATATACTAATGTGGGCATATTCTAATAATTCAACTGTCTTACTGGAAACATTTAGAAGGGAAAATTATCGATTGCAATCAGGAAGCTATGATGCACAGTCTGGTGTTACGAACGCTAGCAATACATGGAATAGTGGTTCCCATGTTTCTGGATCAGGCGGCCATGCTGATGGTTTAATCTTTTATAATCAAAGATTGTATACACCAAGCCAAGGCACGAATAGCGGTAATTTTTCAACAATTACAAATGGTCCCGCCGGCAATGTGAATTATAGTGGGTTAACTAGTGGAACAAAAACTTTTTATCGATATTTTCAAAATAATTCCGGTGGATCTAAAACAGACTTCACTTTAGCAATTAATGGTTCTGGAACGATTGTCTCAGCAGGAACAGCTTTCAGTACAGCTCGAATTAAGGTTTTTTTAAAGATACCAGCAACAGATGCCAGTCAATCGACAGGGTGGATGGATTTGGCTACTGCGTTTTCAACTGGTCAAGTCGGTGATGATGATGGATGTCTCTCAGGAGACCTTGACTCATCTTTAAACGCGTCAAACACAGTGACTTTTGGGACCCAG
>Ga0114996_10004534_pt1 | contig 16591 bp, 14 predicted proteins | sample ArcticOcean_MG_C_4_FD_87039 | JGI IMG/M metagenome (GOLD analysis project Ga0114996, IMG submission 87039) | Marine microbial communities from western Arctic Ocean - ArcticOcean_MG_CB4_134 | ecosystem: Environmental > Aquatic > Marine > Oceanic | place: Arctic Ocean: Canada Basin | collected...
ACCTTTCGCCCGGCCGCACGAACAAGGATGTTGCCTGCGGGGCGTTTGGAGTTCGGGACCAAAACGGGAGAGTCGGATCATGGTTAGAAAGACGATGTGGGGTTTGGCAGCACTGGCGCTGATGCTCGCGGTACCCGCGACCATCTCAGCTCAGGTGCAGTCGTGGCAGGAAGTCCAGGTAGGCGACATCGAGACCATGAAGGAAAAATAGATGGACCTGGCGATCGCCGAGGCCAACCTCTTTCCGGGTGCGTGGAGCGCCGGAGCCTGAAAGCACACCCCTTCCGAGAACGAGGAATCATGAGACAGGATCGCGTAGCCTTTACCCTCGTGCTCGCCACCGGCCTGGCTGTCCTCCCCGCCTGCACGGTTGAAAACCAGGCCGCCCCCCAATCGGGATCGGAAGGCGCGCTCGTGAAAGGCGGAGACGACAGGACCGGAGAATACGAGGCCGTGGAAGGCTGGTGGAAGCCGGCACCAGACCATGACGAGCAGTGGACCTGGGGGCAGGTATCAGGCGTCGCGGTCGACACCCCGGACCGGATCCTCGTGGCCATTTGGGGGGATCGGGATCGGGAAGGACGGGAGCGGGAGGGTAGCACGAACTACCTCGTGGCCGTCGATCGTAACGGCAACATCACTGAGAATTGGACGCAGTGGGATTCGATCTTCAACAAACCGCACCAGGTCTACATCAGTCCGTACGATCCGGAGCGCCACGTCTGGGTGGTCGAGCGAGGCGGTGGTCGGGGGGTCAATATGCAGATCCTCAAGTTCACGAACGACGGGAGCGAGTTGGTGATGCGGCTCGTGGATCCCGATCACCCGACGACCCGGGCTGCGGCTCGAGCCAATGCGAACCCGGGTCCGTTCACGTACGGTGATCCGGCAGTGCTCGCCTTCTTCCCTGACGGCAGCTTCCTACTCGGCGACGGCTACTGGAACTCCCGCATCGTGAAATACAATGCGGACGGCGAGTACCTGATGGAGTGGGGAGAGCTCGGCAGTGGCCCTGGACAATTCGACCTCGTGCACGGCGTCGCCGTGGACCAGAATCATCGCGTCTACGTGGGCGACCGCACAAACAACCGCATCCAGATCTTCACGGAGAACGGTGAGTTCATCGAGGAGTGGCCGGACATCTCCGACCCGGTCGGCGTCTTCATCGATCAAAATGAGGCGGTCTGGGTGGTCTCCGCGCGATTGAACCGGATTCTAAAATACACGCTCGACGGCGAACTCCAGTACTACGTAGGTGCCTTTGGAGGCACGAGGGGTGGCTTCGCCGGGGGCCTGTCTCGCCCACACCAGCTCGACGTGGACCAAGACGGCAACCTCTATATCGCCAGCTGGGACGGCGGATGGATGGACAAGTTCGTGCCGAAGCCCGGCGCCGATCCAAGCAAACTCATCGGCAGATCGCTCGTTCTCTCGAACTAGGCGGCGAGGTGCGATCCGCCGGCTGCGGCTCTCGCACCTCCTACCCGTACGCGTTCCTTACAGCAAGATCGCCGTGGGCTCCTCGAGCATAACCTGCAGCGTCTGCAAGAACCGCGCGCCTTGCGCTCCGTCGATGACCCGGTGGTCGCAGCTCATCGTCATTCGCATGCGGGGGCGCACGGTTACCTCCCCGTCAACCACGACTGGCGTCTCGACGATGCCGCCGACCGCCAGGATGCCAGATTCGGGCGGGTTGATGATCGCCGTGAACTCGTGGATGCCCAACATGCCGAGGTTGGAGACCGTGAACGTCGAGCCCGTGTACTCGTCCGGCAGCAGCCTCTTCTCACGAGCCCTGCCCGCGAGCTCCCGAACTTCAGCGCTGATTTGAGCGATGCCCTTGGCGTGGGCATTCCTGATGACCGGCGTGATGAGCCCGTCTTCAATCGCCACAGCAACGCCGAGATGCACGGCATTGAAGCGACGCACAAAGCCATCGTGCCACTGCGCGTTGCAGTTGGGGTGCTGACGCAACGCAGCCGCCATCGCCTTCAGTAGGATGTCGTTGATAGAAACCCTCAGGCCATCCTTCTCGAGCATCGCATTAATGCTCTTTCTGGCCTCGATCACGCGGCCCATGTCCACGTCGACCGTGAGGTAGAAGGTCGGCACAGGACCGATCGAAGTGACGAGCCGCTTCGCGATCGCTTTGCGCATCTGCGACGTCGGGATGTCCTCATACTCGGCGCCGTCGCTCGCCCATGTAGCCGGTGCAGCAACCGGCGCTGCGACTCCGGAGGCCCTTGCTTCTTCAACATCTCGCTTGACCACTCGGCCGCCCGGACCTGAACCCGGGACGCGGTCAATGTCGACCCCCATCTCGTCCGCGAGGCGACGTGCCAGCGGAGATGCCTTCACCCGGCCACCGTTCGACGCGGACACCGGCAGTGTTGCGGCAGCGGCGGGCGCGGTAACAGCGGCCGGTGGGGCTGAGGCCGCCGGGGCGGGCAACGTCTGCGCGGCCGGAACGGGTGCAGCCTCCTCGGGCGAGGCGGCGGGCGCCGCTCCGCCACTCACACCCGCGATGTCCGAGATGTCCTCATCGGCTCCGGCGATCACCCCGATGACCGAGCCTACCTCCGCCGTACCACCCGCCGGGAGGAAGATCTTCCGGAGCACACCCTCGCCGCGCGCGACGAGCTCCATCGTGGCCTTGTCCGTCTCGATCTCAGCAAGGATATCGCCGTTTGCGATGGCGTCACCCTCGGCCTTGAGCCACTGCACGAGCTGGCCTTCTTCCATGGTAGGCGACAGTGCCTCCATATGGACCTTGGTCGCCATATCTATTGCAGTCCCTGGCCCCGTGGGCCTCGTCGCAACTGGATCATCGGTAGAGCACCTTGTTGCACGCTTCGACAACCCGGTCCGCTGAAGGCTTCGCCAGGAGCTCGAGGCTCTTGGCGTACGGCATCGGGATGTCGGCTTGCGTCACTCTCAGGATTGGTGCGTCGAGGTAGTCGAACGCTTCTTCCTGGATCATCGAAACAATCTGCGCACCCGTGCCCGCGTACGGCCAACCCTCTTCGAGGTACACAACACGATTGGTCTTCTTCACCGTTTCGAGGATCGCATCCATGTCGAGAGGGCGAATCGTCCGTAAGTCGAGCACATCGGCGCTGATATTGTTCTTGTCGAGCTTGGCCGCCGCCTGAAGCGCGACATGAACCATCTTACCGTGCGTGATGATGGAGACGTCCGAGCCCTCGTTCTTCAGGTCCGCCACGCCCAGCGGAATGACGTAATCGTCATCCTCGGGCACCTCGCCTTTGACGTTGTACAGCAGCTCACCCTCCATGAATGCGACAGGATCGTTGTCGCGGATGGAGGCCTTGAGCAGTCCCTTGGCGTCTGCCGGCGTGGCCGGGGTGACGACCTTACAGCCAGGCGCGTGCGAGTAGTATGTCTCGCACGCTTGCGAGTGCTGAGCCGCGAGCTGAAGCGCAGCCCCCGTCGGCCCACGGAAGACGATCGGCATCGGAAACTGACCATCGGACATGTAATACATCTTGGCCGCATTGTTGATGACCTGATCGATCGCCAAGAACGCAAAATTGAACGTCATGAACTCCACGACTGGCCGCAGGCCAGCCATCGACGCACCCACGCAGAGTCCCGTGAAACCAAGCTCACTGATCGGCGAGTCGACGACGCGCTTGTCGCCAAACTCGTCCAGAAGCCCCTTGGATACCTTGTACGCCCCATCGTATTCGGCGACTTCCTCGCCCATGAGAAAGACGTCCGGGTCTCGCTGCATTTCCTCGCGTAGCGCCTCGTTGAGCGCGGCCCGGTAGGTCATGACGGCCATTAGCGATGACCTCCCGTCGTTACAAAGCGGTGTCCGGTCATCCGTCCCTTCCGTCGAAGAAGAGCCGCCCGTTCTCGTTGATCTCCGCCCAGGTGTTGTCATAGAGGGTGGAGGCGTCCGGTACGGGTGAGGCCTCAGCAAAATCGGTAGCGTCCTGAGCGATCTGACGGGCCTCGTCATCCATGCGCTCGAAACCGACCTGATCTAGTTGGCCCCCGGCGAGAAGCTTGTCCCGCAGGACCACAATCGGATCGTCTTTCTCTTTTCGGCGTTCGACCTCTTCGGTCGGGCGATACGTACCCGAAACGGCGTCGGACATCGAGTGACCGCGGAAGCGATACGTTTGCAGGTCCACGAATTGAGGGCCGGAACCACCGCGCACCTCAGCGACCAAGTCGCGAAAGTGCGCATACGTGGCGAGCACGTCCTGGCCGTCAACGACGCTCGCCGGCACACCGTGCGGGACCGGCTTCGCAGCCATGTCAGTCTTCGAGACGCGGCTGAACGCGGTCCCCATTCCATACCCGTTGTTCTCGACCACATAGATGACGGGTAACTCCCACACGGCCGCCATATTCAACGCCTCGTGGAATGCGCCTTGGTTCACGGCGGCGTCGCCCATATAGACGATCACAACGGAATCCTCCGCCCTGTACTTAATCTTCCACGCGATGCCCGTCGCGAGCGGAACCTGCGCGCCGACGATTCCGTGCCCGCCCATGAAGCGGCACGCCGCGTCGTAGATATGCATCGAGCCACCCCTACCTCCGGATGCACCGTCAGCCCGCCCGAACAGCTCGGCCATCACGGCATTGGGGTGTACGCCCTTCGCGATCGCCTGCGTGTGCTCCCGGTACGCACTCACGACGTAGTCGTCGTTGCGCAACGGCTTGATGCTGCCGGCCGCCGCACCCTCCTGCCCGATGTGCACATGGCAGAAGCCACCGACCCTGCCGATCGCATAGGCCTCCTCGGCTTTCTCTTCGAAGCGCCGATAGAGCAGCATATCACGCATGAGATCGACGGCCAGTTCAGCACTCACGCCGTATTCAGCGAGCACGTCCTTCTTGCTCGCCTTCTTATTTTTGGTCTTGGTCGGTGCCATCTCAGGAACCCGCGACAGGACGGCCAGGGCGGCCGAGTTCGAGTTGAACGAGGTCTAGCCGCATCTCCGCAGGTGCGGGAATGTCAGCCTCCAACACAGCCTGGATCCTACCAGGACCACCAGCCACGACTTCACGCGCTTGCTCTTTGGCGTGATAACTAGAGCGAACCAGCGGTCCTGATTCGACGTGCTTGAATCCGAACTCCTGCTCCCCGATGCGCTTATGGTCCGCAAACTCGTCAGGCGTGACCCACCGCGCCACAGGAATGTGCATCGCCGAGGGTCTCAGATACTGGCCGAGAGTGAGCACGTCGACAGCAGCCTCCCTGAGATCAGCCATCGCCTTGCGCACTTCGGCCTCCTCTTCACCCATTCCGAGGATGAGGCCTGTCTTGGTGATCATGCCCGGAGCAAATCGCTTCACTGCGCCGAGATACGAGATCGACCGCCAATAGCGGCCACCCGGCCTGACATCGGGGTGGAGACGCTCAACGGTTTCGAGATTGTGTCCCAAGATCGTCGGTTTCGCGTCGACGACGACCTGGAGTGCATCCTCGTCACCCTTGAAGTCCGGGATGAGCACCTCTACCGAGCAGCCGGGAACCGTTTCGTGAATCGCGCGAATGGTCTGGGCATAGATGCCCGCACCACCGTCTGGCAGTTCGTCCCTATTGACGCTGGTGATCACCACATGCTCGAGCGCCATCCCTGCAACGGTCTCTGCCACCCGGCGAGGCTCGTCCGTATCGAGCTCGGTTGGCAATCCGTGGGCGACCCCACAGTACTTGCACGCTCGCGTGCAAACATCTCCGAGAATCATGAATGTGGCGGTACCGGCCTCCCAGCATTCGCCGATGTTCGGACAGCTCGCCTCTTCACAAACGGTGTGCAGGCCCTCCGACCGCATCTTTTTCTGTAGCCGCAGATAGTTGGCGCCACCCGGCGAGCGAACCTTGAGCCACGGTGGCTTCCGCGACCGGATATCGATCGTAGCCAAGCCCTCATGGGCCCGGATCTTGGAGGTACCCTTCGGTTTTACGCGCCCCGTGTCCTTGCCGGTGGGCGCATACCCGTACGGCGTCTCCGTCGCGGTCTTGACCATTCTATCCTCCAGCCCGGCCTGTCGGTGGGCAGCGAGCGACCACCGGTTGGCGACGTAACGTCACTAGACAAAAAGGCCCCCGAAGCCCCGGCGGTTGCACGCACACTATAGCAGTGAGACCGCCGTCGGGGAGCCCGAAAAGGTAGCTACGGGTGGTGTTTCGTTACAAGTCATCGCCAGATCCACCGGGGCGGTCGGCAGCCCACCGACCGGTCCGCAACAGCGCGTCACGGTGCTCGTGCACGGGCTCCCATCCGAGCTCTTCTCGCACACGCCTCGACGGATACGGATTGTCACGAAGCGCCAGCCGCGCCACCCGAAAAATCGGCAACTGCCTTGCGCCCGGGGCCGACACACCCAGTCGATCAAGAATCCGAGCGCAGCCACGCACCAGTGGCGCCGGAATCGAAACAAATTTCACGCGCCGACCGAGACCGTGCGCCAGGAACTCCAACAGGTCGCGCTGCCTCAGCGGGTGGTCGAGGCCGAGGTCGTAGGTAGTGCCACCCTGCGCGGCCTCCAGCACCCGCCGTAGCACACCGGCGAGATTGCCGGCATAGACCACCGGCACCGTGTTCCGGCCTGACCCCAAGAGCGGGACGACCGGCATCCTCAGGAACTTACGCAAGGCCGGAACTATGAGCCGGTCTCCTTCCCCGTAGATCGCGCTCGGTCGCACGATGGAAACCGGTAGGCTCTGAACTCGTTCGATGCCGCGGGCAACTTCCTCGGCTTCTCGCTTCGAGCGGGCGTACAGGTCACTCGCGGCGATGATCGAGTCGACGGGCGTGCGCTCGTCTACCGGCCCATCCGCCGGTCCATAGACCGCAACCGATGAGATATGCAGCGCGTGCCCTACGCCCGCTTTCACCGCCGCGGTGAGCACATTGCGTGTGCCATCAACGTTCACCGCACGCACTTCGGGCCAGGTCCCGTCAGCATATACGAGGGCTGCGCTGTGTACGACGTGCGTGCAGCCCTCCATGCCGGGGGCCAGCACGTCAGCCTCATCACGCACATCGCCTTCAACTAGCTCACACTCGGCCTCCTCGAGGCAGAGCGTGTCAGCATGCGGGCGGTGAAGAGCGACCACTTCGTGCCCTTCATGTCTCAGCTCTTGGGCGAGGTGGGACCCTAACAGCCCCGTACCTCCCGTCAGGTAGACTCGCATGCCCCGGCTTCTCCTAGACGGGCCTCACCCTTCAGCCAGGAACGCCTCCGCGGCGCTCAGCATGTCATCTGTGATGCCCGAGTGATCGAGGTACTCGACGAGCTGACGCGCCATCTGCGGCGTATACACGTCGACGATGTGACGAAAGTAGCCGCGGGCGTCCTCATCACGTCTCAACTCTACGGCCGCCTCCGCAGCGGCGTGGAGGCCGAGAAGGTGGTCCGGATCCTGATCCAAGACCTCCTGAGCAGTCGCCAACGCGTCCTCAGGCATGCCGGCTGTGCGTTGCAACATGGAGAGATGGAAGAGACCGTCCTGGTCGAGGGGGCGTGCGCGCTCGTAGGCGCTCACGGCCATCGGCATGAACTGTTGGGCCTGAGCGGAATCACCTTGTGCCACGGAGGTCATGACACGGTTGAACAGCCTGTCCGCGGCCTCTATCGGCGTCATCGAGGAGAGGTCAGGCGGACTGCCCGCTCCAGTTTGCGGAACCGACTGCACTGCACCCGGCGCCTCCGGCCCCCCTTGGCCGACCATCTGGGTACCGACCACGATGATCAGCCCGAACAGCGCGACTCCCGCAATCCACCACGGTAGGTTCTGGCCTCCGACGGTGGCCGCCGCCGCCGCCCGGTGGCCAGCGCCACCCCCTGCTTTGTCGCCACACTGGTTACAGAACTTCGCTTTCGGCGCGACCTTGGTGCCGCATTGATTGCAGAAACGACCGCCGAGCTTCCCTCCGCAATGTTGGCAGAAGTTACCGGTGGCGGCCTTGCCACACTCGGGACAAAATGGTTTGCTGCTAACCTGCTTGCTCATTTGCGGATCGCGTTGAAGAGAAGAGGCCAGGTCGCCACCGTCTGGGCACGGTAGTTGGGTTGGAAGCCGAAGAGCACGATCGAGCCCTCACCGATGTCAGCCTCGAGGATCGCAGGCTTGCCCGCGATGTGTTGACCTCCGAGCACCCAACCGGAGAGCAAGGGATCACCCGAGCCGTAACGGGCTGCTACCCGTATTCGCGGATCGTTCACATCGTACGCCATGCTGCTCCGCCAATACCAGGACGACATCTCACTGCTCACACCCTCGTTGATGTCGGAGGCAGGGTCGAGCTCCAATCGAAGGATCGAACCCGGGATGTAGAAGTCAGTGTTGGACAGTCCCTGGGTCGCGTTAGACACCCCGAGTTCGAAGAGATCAGTTACGAACTCAGTCGCGGCCTCGATGGCGACAACGCGTCCGCCGTTCTCAACGAAAGCTTTCACCTCCGCCACCCCCTGAGCACCGAGTCCACCCGTGAACTGGACGGGAAGCTGACCCTCGGCGAACCCTTCCCGAATCGATTCCGGGTCCTGCGCCTGCAAGACCAGCACATCGTAGCCGCTGAGTGAGCCGTCACGAATGTCCGAATCGTGCAGCGTGTCGTAGGGCATCTCGTACTGATCGAAAACCCACCGCTGCCACCCCTCGGGCATCGGCTCCTGCCACGACTTGTACATCGCGATTCGCGGTGCGTCCGACCCAGCGAGATGATCCGGCAAACGGAAGTCGAACTCCGGTGCTTCGATCGCCTCGGAAAGTCCCACGCCAACTCGCCCGTCGATGGCTACGGCCTCGAAGTCGAAGAGGTAGCCGAACGTGTGAGCCGTCACGTCGTACGGTCGCTGGGGCGGGCCGCCCGGGTATTCGCGTAGATCGGGGTAGTGTTGGATCTCTAGCATCGAGTTTGCAAAACCGGCATACGGCTGATTCATCGGAATCACATAGCTGCCGACCGGGAAGCTCATGCCTTCGATCGAAAAGCTCGCCTCGGCTCGATGCACTTCGACGTCTGCCATGACGAAAGAACGCAACGCGTATTTGACGCCGGTCTGGTTTTCCTGTCCTGCCGGAATGACCCAGGCATCGGGCCATCGATCCCACTTGTCGACCGCGCGCTTGTTCACGCCGTAAAAGTTTTCGAGCCAATAGCGACGGTTCTTGGCCGCATTCGTGAGCAGTGCGAGCGCTCCCGACGTCTGGTAGTCGACGATGTCGGGCAGCCCCCAATCACCGCCCTCCCAGGGGTTCGGGAAGTTCCACGAACTCTTGCTGGCATCGAAGTTTCGCCCTGGTCCGAGACTCTCCGGCGCAATCGTGGTCGGTGACGCCAGGCGGGCGGAAGCCGTTTCGGAGAGAATGCGCGCGCCTCCGTGGTAGTGCATATAGGCACGCGCGGGTGTGAACGCATCGTACTGAGCATTAACTACGACACCCTTTTTACCCTGCGACGTGAGTTCAGCCGCCATATAGGTACCGAGTTGACTCACCGCAGTGGTGAGCGCGGGATCGATATTCGGCTCCCACGGCTCGATGTAGGGTGGGAAAAAGATGCGTGCACCGTTGCTACCCATCTGATGAATGTCATGCACGATTTGCGGGTGCCACTCGTTCTGCGCACCCACAGTGTGGATCGTCTCTTTTTGCGTAAACGCGTACCAGTCGCGGTTGTTGTCGTGGCCGGTGTAGAACTGATAGAGCCAAGGCAGCGGAGCCGCTTCGAACTCGGTACCTACATGCTCATTGTACCAGTCGGCGACCCACTGGAGGCCGTCGGGGTTCAGGGAAGGGATCTGCAGGAAGATCACATTGTCCAAGATCTCCAGAATCTTCTCGTCGCTCGAGGACGCCATGATGTGCGCCAGTCTCGCCGCGCTCTGACTCCCGCCGACCTCGGTCGCATGGATGCCATGGGTGACCATCACAACCGTCTTACCCGTATCGAACAGACGTTCGAGTTCGGCAGCCCCTGAGATCGTGCGCGGATCCGAGAGCTTCATCTGAATCTCGTGCAGTTCTTCGAGGCGAGCGTGGTTCTCGGGGCTCGTGATGGTGAGCATGATGAACGGCTGGCCCATAGGGGTCGGGCCGAGCGACCGCATCGCCACACGTGGACTCTGCTCTGCCAGAATTCCGTAGTACGCCGTAAGTTGATCCCAATTGGCGAGTCTACGGTCCTCGCCCATGTCGAAGCCGAAGTGCTCTCGTGGACTTGGAACGCTCTGGGCCACGAGCCCGGGGACCAAGATCGAGAGGGCCATGAGGGTCAAAACGAGCCGGCGAATCATCGATACTCCAGTTGTGCGACTAGCCACGGCAAACGTCTGGCGTAGAGCGGTTCATTCAAGGTTGGAATACGGTACCGCTGCGCTCCCGGAGCGGCAACGGAGTCGGAGACTTGTGCTCGCTGCTGCGACCCTCTTCCTGACCCCTGCCTCCCTGATCGGCCCTAGTGCCACAACCCTCCAGGCGCAGAATGTGGTACCGCAGGATGCGTACCGCGATGTACAGGTGGAGGCGCTCCTGTGGACCGGCTGTTCTAACGGAGGGGCTACTCCTGCTGCAGCGAGATCACCGGATCCACCCAGCTCGCCCTACGTGCAGGCAGGTAGCAGGCAACGAGCGTGACCGAGGCGATGAGCAGAACGACCGCAACGTAGGTGAGCGGATCTGTGGGCTCGACCTCGAACAGCATGGACGAGAGTCTCTGACTGCTGAAGAACGCGACAGCGACACCCAGCACCGTTCCGAAGAGGACGATCCGCAGTCCGCGCGCCAGGACACCTCTCATGACCTCCGAGCGGCGAGCCCCGAGGGCAAGGCGTATGCCCATCTCACGGGCCCGTCGCGTGACCGCCAAGGCCATGATCGCATACAGCCCCACCATCGCGAGCAGACAGGTGAAGGCGGCGAAGCTCACCAGCAGGATCATCCGGAACCGTGGCGCGGCGACCGACTCCGTGACTTGCGCCTCCATGGTCTGCACCTCGCGCACGGGTACGCTCGAGTCGATGGACCAGACCGTCTGACGAATCAGCGATGCGACATCCTGCGGATCGGAAGCAGCTCGCACCATCAGGTATTGAAAGCCCCAAGTGATCTGAGAGTGCGGCCGATAGTATTCAGGGGACGGGGTTTCCTGGAGGCTCACACGCCGGACGTCCGCCGCGACACCGACAACGGTCATCCATTCGTCTGGGAAGAACTCGGGGTCGAATGAGTCAGCTGAGCCGCTGAGGCCGCCGGTGGAACGCATCCTGTTCCCGATTGCTTCCTCCCCTGGCCAGAGGCGGTCGGCGAGAGTCTGGTTGACGATGACGACGAGTGGTTCGCCGAGCCGATCGGCTCGTGTGAAGTCCCTGCCCTGGAGCAGGGGGATCGAATTGGTCTCGAAGTAGCCGTCCCGGATGATGACCGTGCCGACCCAAGTCTGATCGTCAGGGTCTGCGTCGACCCCTTCCTGGACAACCGTCGTGTTGAAGTAGGTCCCGAAGAGAGGCGGCGAGTAAGTCGTGGTGGCGTGAGAGACACCTGGAAGCGACCGCGTGCGTGCCAACAGCTCCTCATAGAAGACCTCCGGTTCGGCCGGGCTCTGATAGCGCGCTTTTGGCGGCGCAATCGTCGCGACCACCACGGACTCGGCGTCGAACCCGAGGTCCACTCCGGTCAGCTTTGTGAAACTGCCGACGAGCAGTGTGGCACCCGCGAGCAATACGACGGACACGCCGACCTGGAACGTCACGAGTACCTCTTGGGGCAGTAGTGCACGACGACTCCCGCTGGATCCTCTGCCACCGGCCAGTCCAGTCGCGAGGTTGGTCCGGGAAGCATGCCACGCCGGGAGTGCCCCGAAGACGAAGCCGCTGAGGATCGTCGCTGCCAGGGCGAAGAAAAGCGTGGTGGGGCTCATACCCACACCGGCAGATCGCGGGAGGCCCGGTGGTGCGAGACGGAGCAGTGAATCCTGCAGCGCCCATGCCATGGCGACACCCGCAATGCCCGCAACGCCGGATACGACCCCACTCTCCGTGAGGATCTGCCGAAGCAGACGCGCACGCCCCGCGCCGATGGCGGTCCTGACGGCGAGCTCGCGCTCCCGTACCGCCGCGCGGCTGAACGCCAATCCAGCGACGTTCGCCGCCGCGGCCACCAAGACGAGGCCGGCGGCCGCTAGCAACAAGAACAGAGTCGGACCAATGTCTCCGACCACCCACTGCGAGAGCGGCAGGATTTCGACGTTGCTATGCTGGTCCGGCCGCTTGCCGACCTCATCGTCGATGCCTCCCGCTAGCGCTCGTAGGTCCTGTTCAGCGATCGCCGGGGTCACCCCCGGCTCGAGGCGCGCGATGATGCTTTGGAAGCTCAGCGTGCGACTGCCGGTGGGCAGCCCTACGGATGCCAGGAGCTGGTCGCCCCCCATTGGCCGCCAGAACCACGTCTCGTCATAGGGGGTTTCAAACCCTTCGCGGGCCACGCCCACGATGGGAATGCTCTCGCCATCCACGAGGACGGTTCGACCCAGGACATCCGGATCACCATTGAGGCGAGCCTGCCAGAAACGGTGGGCGACGATAATGGCACCTGGCCCGTCCAGCTGGTCCTCCTCAGCGCTGAACGACCTGCCCATCGCGAGCGGCACCCCCATGACAGCGAAGAACGGCGCGCTCACGAAGGCACCGTTCAACGACTCGGCGCCGTCTTCCCATGCGAAGGGGCCTTCCGTCTCAGTGTATACCGCCATTTCCTCGAAGCCGCGGGACTGCGCGCGCCAGTCGACGAAGTCGGGCCAGGAGACGGTGGGGGTTTTGCCTTCCTCCGCGGTACGCAAAACGCGAACCAAGCGATGGGAATCCGGGTAGGGCAGCGGCCGTAGAACGACACCTTCCACGACCGTTAAACACCGCCGTCGTGGCTGTAATTCCCAACGCCATGGTTATCACCGCGACAGCACTGAACAGCGGTGCCCCCAGCAATGCCCGTCGCGCTTGTCGCAGATCCGCCCAGAAAGACTTCATCATCCCCTCCGAACCCGCGGATCCTCGCGACCGCAAGCGCACCCCCCCGACGCCCGCATCGGTCAGCATGTGCAGCGTGAGGCGCCTCCTTCCCAACCACCCCTGGATAGCGCGGCTCCGCAGACTGCGCCCGCCAGAAAGCCAGCAGGTCGGCGCGGTGTCGCTCTCGAAACACCCTTGGGTACGCCCTGAGCAGCAGCGCGACCAGCTGGCTCGGCTTCTCAGTGTTCATCCGATCGCGGGCAGCTGCGCACGCGCGGCCGCGACATCCGATTCCAGTCTCCAGACCTCCAATGCGAGCACCTGCCTGGCGAGAGGGGTCGCGCGATAGAAGCGCCACCGGGAGCTAGCTCGCTCCTTCTGCTCGGGCGGCGTCTCCGTTTCTTCGACCAGTCCGTCCCGAGTCAGACGTTGCAGCGTCTCGTATAACGTGCCCGCCGCAAGCACGATCTTTCCACCGGTTCGCTCTTCGACTTGCTGACGCACCCCATAACCGTGCGAGGCGTCAGTCGCGAGGCTGAGCAGAATGTGAAAGTGGGCCGGCTTGAGGGGCAGAAAGGTGTCGGCGAGTGGATTCACGGGGCGCCTGTGCGTTGTCGGGATTTGCGTATACGTCGGACTCCCATGGCGGAACCCGTGGGGATCTCCAATAACGTGTTCCGATTATCGGAATCCGATAATAGACTCAGCGCTCGTGTGGGTCCAGGGCTAATCGTTGGCACTGTTGTCCCCGCCACGCTACCGCGTATCGTTCGGCGTTCCGACACATCTTCGGAGGTATCCATCGTGCGCCGCCTTCTCGCATTCTCTTCGCTGCTCGTCATCGTCGCCTGTGCGTCGGCCAACGACGCCGATTCCAGTCCGAATATGGCCGACAACGTTCCCGTGTTGGACGGGGCAGCGATCGCCCAGCACATGAGGACCCTCTCGTCCGATGAGTTTCTCGGTCGCGGGCCTGGTCATCCAGGCGGGGATATCGCGTCGGATTACGTCGCTGCGCAATACGAGGAATACGGTCTGGAGGCGCCGGACGGCTCGTACTTCCAGACCGTCCCGATGGTCGGAACGACGACGAACGCGGCCACCGTGTCGCTGTCCTTCTCTGGGCCGAACGCTTCGGTCACGCCTCGCTACCTCACCGAATTCGTGTTGAATGCGGGAGATCCGGTTGCCGACGGTGCGGGCGGTGACGCGGAGTTGGTCTTCGTGGGATACGGAGTCGACGCTTCCGAAAACGAGTGGAATGACTTTTCTGGGGTCGACGTCGCAGGCAAGTACATCATGATCTTGGTTAACGATCCGCCCGCCTCGGCTGCTGAGCCCGATCTGTTTGGTGGTGTGGCAATGACGTACTACGGACGGTGGACCTACAAGTACGAGGAAGCAGCCCGCCAAGGGGCGTTGGGGGCACTCATTGTTCATGAGACCGAGCCGGCGGGCTACCCGTGGAGCGTGGTGCGCGGCGGTTGGTCAGGCGAACAGTTCTCTCTGCCGCCTGACCCGAACGGCCCGGCGCCGGCGGGCATGGTGGGATGGATATCGCTTGATGTAGCCCGCGCTACACTCGCGTCCGCGGGACTGGACTTCGACGAATTGAAGACTCGCGCCTCCACGCGTGCCTTCAACGCTGTGGAAACCGGAATCACCGTATCTGCACACGTGGACAGTTCGGTGCGGACGGTTGAAACGAGGAACGTCGTCGGGCTCATTCGCGGTACTGAGCGTCCGGACGAGTGGATCACCGTAAGCTCACACTACGACCACTTCGGCGTCGGCGAAGCAGTCGACGGTGACTCGATTTTCAACGGTGCGTACGACAATGCCTCAGGCACAGCTATGCTGCTCAACCTCGCTAGTACCGTAGTAGAAATGCCGCAACGCCCGGGGCGTTCGATTCTGTTCATCGCCACGGCTGCCGAGGAACAAGGGCTCCTAGGTGCGCAGTGGTACGTCCAGTCACCGTTACATCCCCTGAATCAGACCGTCGCCGAAATGAACGTGGACCAAGCCAACTTGTGGGGTGAGACGGACGACATCACGGTGCACGGTGAGGAGAGGAACGCCCTCGGGACCTACGTGCGCTCTCGGGCCGCGATGCTTGGCCTGACCATCAGGCCGGACGCTGAACCGGAGAAAGGCTTTTTCTTTCGTAGCGATCACTTCCCGTTCGCAAAAGCCGGAGTCCCTTCTCTCTACGTCGAGCATGGGCGGGAGTACAGGGGTCGGCCCGAGGGCTGGGGTTCCGAGATCCAGACCGAGTACACGGCGAACCGGTACCACGCGCCGTCCGACGAATTCAGCGAAGACTTCGTATTCGACGGTGCTGTGCAACAGGGCGCGCTCGTGCTATCCGTTCTGCTCGATATCGCCGGCGACGACACCTGGCCAGAATGGAACGCTGGCCAAGAGTTCAAGGCGGCTCGAGACGCAATGATGAGCCGGAGGTAGTAGCCAGGAGGAGGGCGTTTTGGTAGCAGCCGGAGGCCCGAGTCCGCTACAATCCGGTCGGCTGATCCACAAAAGACCACGGCAAAGCGAAGCGCTCTTCGAGGTGCGCACCGAGCGCACGCACACCGAAGGTCTCCGTCGCGTAGTGCCCGCCAAAGAGCATCGTGATGCCGAGCTCCATTGCGTCGAAGTGGCTGTGGTGCCCGCCCTCTCCAGTGACCAAGGCGTCCAGGCCCGCGGCGACCGCATCCTTCGCAAACGATGCACCGCCGCCAGTTACTACGCCCACGGACCGCACCTGCTCTGGGCCCCCGGGGATCACATGTACCGCCGCGTCGAGTACGCGCTCGAGTTGCGCTGCGAGACCCGATGGGGTGGTGGATTCCGGCAGAGTGCCCCACCAACCGATGTCGGTCCCTTTATAGGCTCCGAACTGCCCCTGTAATTCGAGGCCGAGCTCACGGGCAAGCAGCGCACAATTTCCCACTTCCGTATGACTATCGAGGGGTAGGTGGCAGCTATACAGGGCGACGCCGCCCTCGATCAGGCTGCTCACCTTTCTGAAGTGCCGCCCGGTCAAGGGTTCCAAGCCACCCCAAAAGAGACCGTGATGCACGATCATGAGATCAGCGCCCCGCCCTACCGCTTCGGTGATCGACGCTTCGGAGGCGTCCACCGCGACCACGACGGTCTCAATTTCGCTCGGCCCGGCCACCTGAAGTCCGTTGAGGGCGGTGGGGTAGTCTGGATGGCCAGTAACCGCAAGGTATCCGGCCAAGTATTGGAGGATGGATTCTAGTTTCATACGCCTACCCTCCGAGCATTGCGGATCGCCAAGTGGAAAACCTGTGGAAAAGTGACACTCAGGTGATGAGCCAGCGTGTGACGCTGAGCGCAGATCATGGCTAAACCATTAGAGTGCAAGGCTTTATGGTACGACCGCGATCGTCTCCAACTAGCCTTGCGGTGAAGCAACCGACTGGGGAGAAGTCTGCTTATTACTTGATGCGTCAGCCGCACCGGTCTCGGCTTTGTCAGAAGGCCCCCCCTCCGGCGCGAGCACGTCCCCCATGTGGACAGAGCCATTGAGAATGGCCCCCTCGTCGAGCTGGAGACGCCGCGCCCT
>Ga0114996_10004535_pt1 | contig 16588 bp, 17 predicted proteins | sample ArcticOcean_MG_C_4_FD_87039 | JGI IMG/M metagenome (GOLD analysis project Ga0114996, IMG submission 87039) | Marine microbial communities from western Arctic Ocean - ArcticOcean_MG_CB4_134 | ecosystem: Environmental > Aquatic > Marine > Oceanic | place: Arctic Ocean: Canada Basin | collected...
GCTCCGCGTGGCCTAGCTCGACGTCTCCGACGGCGTCGTGAACGTAGGTGACGGGGGCTCTCAGCAGCTCGGCGAGCCGCTCAGCGACCGGTCCTATCTCCAGTTCCGGTCGGGGCTTTCCGCCTGGGCGCCCCAAGTGCGTGGCCAGCACGACCGCCGCACCCTGCTCGCGCAGGTACTGGATGGTGGGCAGCGCCGCGCGGATGCGAACGTCGTCGGATACGCGGGCGGTGCCGTGTTCGAACGGGACATTGAAGTCCACGCGGACCAGGGCTCGCTTCCCTGCCCAGTCGACGTCGCGCACTGTTCTCTTCGCCATCCGCCCTCCCTCAGCATTCCGCCAGCGCGTCCACGACCTGCCGCCAACGGTCAAGTGCGGCGTCGCTCAGGCCTGCGCCCTCAATGTGGCCAAGCGCCTTTGCCGCCAAGTTCGCGGCTTTTGCCTCGGCGTAGTCGCGGGCTCCGAGGTCGTCCAACACCTTTCGTACCGCCTCGACGTCGTCCGGCTCCATGACTCGCTTGAAGTAGACAGCGCCGAGAGCTCGCTTGCCACGAACCTCGGCGCGCTCCAACGCGTAGACCACGGGGAGCAGCTTGCTCTTGTTGAGCACACGGCCAGAGGGCCGGACGCCCTCGCGCGGCCACAGCTCGGTGATGTCCTCACGTACCTGTGTGGCGAGGCCCAGGCATTCCCCGAAGGAACGCAGCGCATCGGCGGTGACCTGGTTGGCCCCCGCAACGTACGCACCGGCCGCGAGTGCGCCACCGAGCAACGCCCCGCGCTTCGCCAATACCATGCCCTCGTACTGTGCCTCCGTGACGTCGATGCGCTCCTGGTAGGTGAGGTCGAGGTACTGCCCCTCGTAGTAGCGCAGCGCGGCCCTGTCGAGCCCCGCCACGACCTCAAGCGTGCGGTCAGCAGCCAGTCCGAGGCCCTGGAGGCGGAACGCGCTGAGCCGGGCTAGGGCGTGGAGGCCGTCGCCAACGTTGATGGCCTGCGCAGGTCCCCACACCCACCACACCGCGGAGCGCCCCTCGCCGGGGCCCTCCGAAGTTTGCATTTGCTCGTGGATGCGGACGGACTGGTATAGAAGCTCCGCCGCCGCACCGACGGTGGCGACCAGCTCGTCGTCGTTCCCGGCGGCCTCCACGGCCAGTGCGCCGTGCAGGCGCTCCGGTAGCGGCCCAACCTCGGGCGTGCCGTCCGTCGAGACCCAGCCGAGCTGATACTGCATCATGCGGTAGAGCGGCAGCGCGGCTGCGCGGGGCTCCTCAAAGAGCTTGCGCAGCGCGCGATCGACGGTTCCCTCATGGTCCAACAGCGGCTGAGGGAAGGTCATGGTGCGTTCGCTCCAGACGGCTCGGCAACGGCGACGACCTCGCGCAATTGTTTGACCGGGATTGCCCCGGCCCGAACGATGCGCGCCGGAGTGAATGTCAAGTCGAGGACGGTGGACGGTACCGAGGTCGCGCAGGGGCCGCCGTCCAAGACCATCGCCACGTCGTCGCCGAGTTGGCGCTCGACCTCCACTGAGGTTGTGGGGTTGAGGGACGCGTGGTAGTTGGCGCTGGTGCCCGTGATCGGTGCACCCAAGCCGGTGATGAGTGCGCGCGGCGCCGGGTGGCTCGACATGCGTATACCAACTGTCTCGCCGCCGCCCGTAACCGCGCCCGGGAGCGCCGAGTGGCACCGCAAGACGATGGTTAGCATGCCGGGCCAGAATCGCTCTGCCAGCGCTAGCGCCTCGGATGGCACGTCGCTGGCCACGCGATCGAGGTCGGCCAGGCTCGCAATCAACAGCGGCAGGCCTTGCGTGCGAGGCCTGCCCTTAATGGAGAAAATGGCGTCGACGGCCTTCGCGTCAAATGCATTGGCGCCGAGCCCATAGAGCGTGTCCGTGGGGTACGCAACAGCCCGCCCCTGGCGCAGCGCCTCGACGGCCGCCATTCGGTTCGCCTTGTTGTCGGGCACGCGCAGCATGGTGAAGCCGTCGGTGGGCGGGGAGAGCTGGCGCGAGTGTATCGCATGGGACCAGGCCGGGCTACCGCCAGGCATGGCTACCCGGTGCGGCGGTAGCCTGTCGCTAGTCACAAGGAGCCGAGGTGTCATTCCTGCCGCGTGCAATTCGTTGCTGCCGGGAGCCGATGTGCCCTAACATGTGACCCCACCGGAGGTCGCACCCCAGCCATGGCCAAAACCCGGCCCTCGGACCCCAGCCATCGAGTTTCGACTACAGGCGACGTTGAGGTTTCTACGTACCTTGAGATCGCCCAAGAGAAGGACGCGCGCCGAGAGCCGTCCGCTCACAGCGGCGAGCAGCCACCGAGCCTGCCCGAGCCAACCGAAGTCATTGCGATCCTCGACTTCGGCTCGCAGTACAGTCGTCTCATCGCCCGCCGCATCCGCGAGCAGAACGTTTACTGCGAGCTCCTGCCCCACGACGCAGGGCGGGACGCCGTCGCGGGCCACAACCTCAAGGGCATCGTGCTGTCGGGAGGCCCCGCCAGCGTCTATGAGCCTGGCGCGCCGCAGGCACCGGCATGGGTTTTCGATGCCGGTGTTCCGGTCCTAGGCATCTGCTACGGCATGCAGCTCATCGCGCACCAGCTCGGGGGTGCCGTCGCCCAGGGCCGGGAGCGCGAATTCGGTCATGCGGTTATCCACCAGGACGGCGACTCGTCGCCGCTCTTCGGCGGCCTCGACTCCGAGATACCGGTGTGGATGAGCCATGGCGACCGCATCGACCAGATGCCACTAGGCTTCCGAGCGCTGGCCTACAGCGAGAATTCGCCCGTCGCCGCCATGGCATCGGATACAGGCATTTACGGCATCCAGTTCCATCCTGAGGTGGCGCACACGCCGCAGGGCGCTGAGATAATCAGCAACTTCGTCATGCGGATCTGCGAGTGCCGCGGCAACTGGACCCCCGGCAATTTCGTCGCCGAAACGGTGCAGCGCGTCCGAACCCAGGTGGGCGATGGCAAGGTCATTTGCGCGCTGTCCGGCGGCGTCGACTCCGCGGTCACGGCCATGCTTATCCACGAGGCGGTCGGCGAGCAGCTGACCTGCATCTTCGTCAACAACGGCCTGCTGCGGCGCGAAGAACCAGAGCGGGTTCGCGAGGTCTTCCAGCGGAACCTGGGGCTGCAGCTCATCTATGTGGACGCCACGGAGCGCTTCCTATCGGCGCTGGCCGGGGTCGTCGACCCGGAGGAGAAGCGCAGGCGCATCGGCAATGAGTTCATTGCTGTCTTCGAGGAGCAGGCCGGCGGCCTGGGACAGGTCGACTTCCTGGCCCAAGGAACCCTCTACCCCGACGTCATCGAGTCTCAGACCCGTGAGTCGACGGCCGCGCACAAAATCAAGACCCACCACAACGTGGGCGGCCTGCCTGAGCACATGCGCTTGGAGCTGGTCGAGCCGCTACGCTATCTGTTCAAGGACGAGGTGCGCCTAGTAGGCAAGGAGCTGGGGATGCCGCCTGAGATCCTCAACCGCCAGCCGTTCCCAGGGCCCGGGCTCGCTATCAGGGTCATCGGCGACGTGACATTCGAGAAGCTGGAGACGCTGCGCGCTGCAGACTGGATCGTCATGGATGAAATCAAGCGCGATGGACTGTACGACAAGCTCTGGCAATCCTTTGCCGTTCTCACCGATACGCAGACGGTCGGCGTCATGGGCGACCAGCGCACCTACCAGCACGTCATCGCGCTGCGAGCCGTCACCAGCGACGACGCCATGACGGCAGACTGGGCCCGCCTGCCCTACGAGACATTGGCCCGGACCTCGAACCGCCTCGTCAACGAAGTACCAAACGTCAACCGCGTGGTCTACGACATCACCAGCAAGCCACCTGGCACCATCGAATGGGAGTGAGACAGCGGCCTAAGGACATAGGTATGAGCAACTTCTCGCAGGTCGCGCGCAACGCCTTCGCCGCGATGGGCCTCGGGTTGCTGATCGTCGCTGTGCCCTATGGCGTGCTGACCGACACACCGGTGCCCGTGGGCGCGGTCGTCGGCCTTGGCGTCGTTTCGCTGGCTGTATGGCTGCTCATGGCACGGCAGGCCCGTTGATGCGCATCCTTGTCCTCGGCGGCGGCGGGCGAGAGCACGCCATCGTGTGGAAGCTGGCGCAGAGCCCTCGCGAGCCCCAAATATTCGTGGCTCCGGGCAACCCTGGCACTCGGCACATGGCACTGAGCGTGGACATGGTCATCAATGACGTCGAGAGCGTGCTCCAGTTCGTCCTTGGCCACGACATCGACCTGACCATCGTCGGCCCTGAGGCGCCGCTCCAGGCGGGCGTCGCCGACCTACTGCGCGCCCACGGGCGCGCAGTACTTGGCGCGAACCGCGCCGCGGCCCGCATTGAATGGAGCAAGGCCTTCGCCAAGCAGGCCATGGCAGACGCCGGTGTGCCGACGGCGGCGTTTCGTGTGTTTGATGGCGCGAGCGAGGCACGGGCCTATGTCCGTGAGCACGGCGCGCCCGTCGTCGTGAAGGCCGACGGCCTGGCCGCGGGCAAGGGCGTGGTCGTTGCCAGCACGGTCGACGAAGCCTTGCGTGCCGTTGACGACATGATGATCGCGCGCGTCTTCGGCGATGCCGGTGAGAGCGTCGTTATTGAGGACTGCTTACAGGGACCGGAGGTGAGCGTCTTCTGCTTCACCGACGGCCGCACCGTGACGCCGCTGGTGGCCGCATGCGACGTCAAACGCGTGCTCGACGGGGACGCCGGGCCTAACACTGGCGGCATGGGCGGCTACAGCCCTCCGCCCTTTTGGACGCCCACTCTCGAGCGGGAGGTGCGCGAGCGCTGCGTCGAACCAGTGGTGAGGCACCTGGCGAATGCGGGAACGCCCTACCAAGGCGTGCTCTACTGCGGGCTCATGCTCACGGCCGCCGGCCCGCACGTCATCGAGTTCAACGCTCGCTTCGGCGACCCCGAAACGCAGCTCATCCTGCCGCGCCTCGAAAATGACCTGGTCGATGTCGTCGAGGCAGTCGCCACGGGTCATGTTGAGGCACTGAGCTTGCGCTGGTCCGACGCAGTCACCGTTGGCGTCGTGATGGCGTCGGGTGGTTACCCCGCCGGCTACCACACCGGCATGCCGGTCGCCGGCCTTGATGCGGTTCCTAGCGGCGTCATTGCATTCCACGCTGGCACTGCGGAGCGCGACGACGCTATCGTCACCGGCGGCGGGCGTGTCCTGGCCATGGTTGGCGTGGCGCCGACGCACGCAGAAGCCCGGCGGCTGGCGTACGAGGGCGCGGCCGCCGTCAGTTTCGACGGGGCGCACTACCGGCGCGACATCGCCGCCTTCGCGGACTACTAACCAGCCTAAGCGCGGCCGATGACGTTTTGGGACAACAGCGACAGAGTGCGCTCGCGCGTCTCTCCACGACCGAACGCGAAGCAATAGACGCGCTCGACGCCCTCGTCGCTCAACTGCTCGAAGCGCTTGATCACGTACGCCGGTGTCCCTGCGATGGCCAGATGGTCCGTGAGCTGCTTGACGACGGCGGGAGCCACATCCTCGGCTCGCTCCTCTTGAGGGACAGGGACCCCAACGGACTGGAGTCCGTCGTTGAAGAAGCCCATCTTGGTCCAGCTGAACACCGCTGGCCAGACGCGGGCCCTCGCGGCCTCCGCATCGTCGTCGACAGCAACCGCGGCGTTGTACATCAGTGGTATCGAGGCCACATCGCGCCCTGAGACTGCAGCCCCTTCCGCTAACCGTACTCCCGCCTGCGCTCTGAGCGCTGAGCTGACGCCCGCCAGCAGCATGGCCTCGTCTCCAACCTCCCCTGCCATCCGCAGCGCGCGCGGGCCGCTGGCAGCGACAACCACAGGTGGCGGTGGGTCGACCGGCCCTTGGATATGGCCGTTGGGGTTGGTGCCGAACTGCACTTTCGCGCCGCGAAGGAGTCCGCGGATGGAGCGAACGGCGTCCTTGAACTCGTCGGCCTTGGCGGGTGTCGAGCCGATATTGAGAATGACACTGTCGCCGGTGCCCATAGCGAGCTTAGCCCGGCCAGGTGCCAACTCAGCCAGGGTGTTGGCCATCACCGCGAGATGGAACGGGTGGCGGGACTTGGGGTTGGTCACTGCGGGGTAGAGCGCGATGGTGCTGGTCTGGGTCGCCGCGAGCCCGAGAATGACAAAGGCGTCCTGGCCATGTTCCACGTGGTCGGCGACGCCGGCGCCGGCGAACCCCAGCGACTCGGCGCGCTTGATGAAGTCGACCTGGGCCGGAATCGGCTGACCCTGCCCCACTGCGATATGGACTGCGAGTGCCACTATAGGCCGACCTCGTCGCGGCTGCGCGAGCAGGTGTCGACGATCGCGTAGACCAGCGCTTTGGTCACCTTGGCCAAGTCCGGTATATAACTCACGCCCATGCCGCCGAAGCCAGCCCATTCAGGTGGGACCGTGGGCACCTGCGGGAACCCGACGCGTGCTAAAGGAATCCCCAGGTTGCGGATGGCCGACGCATCGGTCTGTCCGCTGGTTCCGGTCCGTGCGTGGTGCTCGGCACCTTCGGCCAACTCCCAGCCGCGCATGGTGGACTGGATGATCCAGTTCTCCGGGTCGGTGTAACCGGAAGGGTACGCTGCCGTCATCTCCCACTCGACGTCCAGCTCGGGGTTCTGCTCGAGAATCTGGTTGACAGCCTCACCGAACTCGACCTGTACCTGGGCCGGCGTCTGCCGGGGCGACTGGCGAATGTCAATGTAGATCTCGGTTGCGGCGGACGGGAACGCGGGCTTGTTGGGCCATCCAGCCCGGACCGCGGCGATGGCACCTTGCGGTCCGCAGAGGCCTGAGGCGTGCCGATCCTGGTACGTCGACAACCACTCCTCTAGCGCCAAGATGAACTTGGCGGCGTGGACGACCGAGTTGCGGAAGCCGGGGATACTGCGCGTGATGCCGGCGTAGCCCAACTGGCCCTTCACGGTGACCTTGAACCAACACAGCCCCACTTCCTCCCAGGAGACGGTCCATCCGGGCTTGACGATGATACCGAAGTCGGCCGTCGTGCCGTGGTTGATCATGTAGGATACGCCGCTGCCCAAGCCGTGGGCCTGGCGCACCTCGCCCTCGGCGGGCTTGGACGGCATGCCGCCGCCACACGAAGCCCAGATGACATCGCCTTTGAGTTCGATGCCCGCCTCGATGACGACACGGACGGCCTCGCCGATGGCCGTGATCATGCCCTTGGGATTGGAGGAGCCAAGCCCGATGACGTCCCCGTTCTCGGCGACGTAGGCATCGGGCAGCATCTCGGCGGTCAACTCCGGACCTGCCCAGGGCACGTCACGGTCGGGGTCGGCGTCCAAGTGGGTGTCCACCGGCGCATACAGCATTAGCGAGGGACCGCCCCCGCTCCCTCTGAGGCGGCCGACGGCGTTGCCGGACTCCTCGTCCATGGGTTGATAGAAAGAGTCCAGACCAATAGACGCCATGTGCTGAGCGAGCCACTCGCTGGCCTTGCGCTCGTAGCCCGTCGGGCTGTGAATGTCCGTCAGCGCCAGGTCGAGCTGGCGCATCTTGTCTTCGTCGATGAGGGCCAGCGCCTTGTCCAGGGCTTGCTGTTGCTCGGGTGTCAGCGACACCTTCTTCACTGCAACGTCAGTCGGGGCAGCGGTCTTGATCGCCATGGCATGCTCCTCCGTGGGTTCCTCGTGCACTCTCTGTGCGCGTTCGCCCTGGAATAATCGCTGGGCGCCGAGTGGGCGCGAGTCTAGCCGTGGCCTTGGGGGCGGTCAAGCCAATCTTTTGGCTTAGCCTAGCTTCGCGCGCCTGTTGACGGCCTGCTGCACGCCAATCTACGCTATACCTTGCTAGACCCTCGCGGAGTGTGCCTCTGTGCCCCAAGTCGGCGTCCTCATCGGCAGCAAGAGCGACGAAGAAACCATGCGGCAGACCCTCGATCTGCTGGCGGAGCTGGGGATCGATGCGGAGCTCCGCATCGCCTCGGCGCACCGCAACCCTGACGCCGTCCGCGAGTACGTGCTCGGCGCCGCGGAGCGCGGGGTGGAGGTCTTCATCGCGGCAGCGGGCGGTGCGGCGGCACTGCCGGGCGTCGTCGCATCCCTCACGACCCTGCCAGTTATTGGCGTGCCGCTGGCCAGCAGCGACCTGGGGGGTGTCGATGCGCTGCACTCCATCGTGCAGATGCCGCCGGGGGTGCCGGTCGCGTGCGTCGCCGTCGGGAGCTGGGGCGCGCGGAACGCCGCCGTGTTGGCCGCGCAGATCCTTGGCCTTAAGTATGCTAAAATTGCTAGTGCTGGCGAGGCGTACCGAAAGCGCCTCAGAGAGCGCTAACTCTCTACCCTTGCGCAAGGCCGCGGCCTCCATGCTCCGATGCGGTGACTCCGACGTATCAGCCACTTCCGGAGCCGTTTTGCACTCCCCGACTACCACCTCCACTGCGCCCGAGAAAGTACGCGTATGATTCCTCGTTACACGCGCCCCGACATGGGCCTGATTTGGACTGACGCGGGCATGTACGACCGGTGGCTCGCCGTCGAGGTCGCCGCGTGTGAGGCGTGGACCAAGCAAGGGATGATCCCGCCTGAGGACATGGCCAAGATCCGCGGCGCACGCTACGACACGGCGGTCATGGAGACGGAGCTCGAGCGGACTAAGCACGACGTCAATTCATTTCTCTGGTCCATCTCGCCTAGCTTGGGGCCCGAGAGCCGCTGGATACACCTGGGCTTGACCTCGAATGATGTCAAGGACACGGCTCTCGCCATGCAGTTGCGTGACGCGGCCGACATCCTCTTGGCCGACGTGGATGAGCTGCTCCAAGTGCTGGCCGAGCGCGCAGTCGAGTTCAAGGACACGCTTCAGATGGGCCGCAGCCACGGCGTGCATGCCGAGCCCATCACCTTCGGCCTCAAGCTGGCGCTTTGGTACGACGAGATGCGCCGCAACCACAAGCGTCTCCACGATGCGCGCGAGCAGATAGCAGTCGGGAAGATATCCGGCGCCGTGGGGACGCACGCCACCGTGCCGCTCGAAGTGGAAGAGGAGGCGTGCCAGGCAATGGGGCTCGGCGTCGCACCGCTTTCCAATCAGGTTATTCAGCGTGATCGCCACGCCCAGTTCGTTTCCACTCTGGCCGTCGTGGCTGCGTCACTGGAGAAATTCGCCACCGAGATCCGCGGGCTCCAGCGCACGGAGGTCCACGAGGTGGAGGAGTTTTTCGGCGAAGGGCAGACCGGCTCGTCGGCCATGCCCCACAAGCGCAACCCCGAGCTCTCAGAGCGGGTCTGCGGGTTGGCCCGACTGGTCCGCGGGCACGTCGTTACGGCTCTCGACAATGTCGCCCTCTGGCACGAGCGGGACATCAGCCACTCGTCCGCGGAGCGCGTCATCCTGCCCGACGCGTGCATGGCCCTCGACTACATGTTGGACCTGTTCACCGGCGTGATGCGCGGCCTTCGCGTGTTCCCCGACCGGATGATGACCAACATCGAGTCCACGCGCGGCCTAGTGTTCTCCCAGCGGCTTATGCTGGCGCTGGTGGAGAAGGGCATGCCCAGGCGGGAGGCCTATCGCATCCAGCAGGCGCATGCGCACGCCGCCTGGGACGAGGGCGCCGACTTTCGCGAGCTCGTGAGCGCCGACCCGGTGGTGCGGGAGCACCTGCCTGACGCCGAGCTAGCCGAGCTTTTTGACTACAGTTACTACATCCGGCACGTCGACGCGCTCCTCTCGCGGGTCGGCCTCGGAGGAAAGGAGCACTCGAGTGCCACTGCTTGAGACCACCCTGCCTGACCTGCTCTATAGGGGTAAGGTCCGCGACACATATGACCTCGGCGAAGGGCTGCTGCTCATGGTGGCCACCGACCGCGTGTCGGCCTTCGACATCGTGCTGCCCACCGGAATACCTGACAAAGGCCGCATCCTCACGAGGTTGTCGCGCTTCTGGTTCGGCATGACCGGGCACATCGTCCCCAACCACTTGGTGGCCCTCGCCGACGACATCAAGACCCTCGGCCCGCTGGCCGAGCACCCGCGGCTGCAGGACCTGTCCGCTGAGATCGCAGGCCAGTCGATGGTGGTGCAGCGGGCGGAGCGTATCGACGTCGAGTGCGTGGTGCGCGCCTACCTGACTGGCTCTGCGCTCACTGAGTACGATCACAGCGGTACGATATTCGGCCAGCCAGTCCCCGCCGGGCTTAGGGACGGCGACCGGCTCCCCGAGCTGATGTTCACGCCGACCACGAAGGCAGAAGCAGGCCACGACGAACCCATGACCATGGCCGGCGTGGAGGCACTGGCAGGACAGGAGATGGCGGCGCGCTTGCGAGACACCTCGTTTGCGGTGTTCCAGCATGCGCACGACTACGCACTGACACGAGGAATCATCATTGCCGACACCAAATTTGAGTTCGGGGACATTGATGGTGAACTCACGCTCATTGACGAAGTGCTGACGCCGGACTCGAGCCGGTTCTGGGACGCCGAGGGCTACTCGCCCGGGCGCTCACAGCCGAACTTCGATAAGCAGTTCGTCCGCGACTACCTCCTCTCCACCGGCTGGGACCGGGAGCCACCGGCCCCGGCCTTGACCGATGAAATCGCGGAGAAAACGCGGGAGCGATACCTGGATGCATACCGCCGGCTGACCGGCGAGCCGCTGGACTGAGGGGAGGAAGGGACGTGACAGACCAGAGGCTTGGACGGCAGATATCGCGTCAGACTCAACTGCGGAATGACCGCAGGCAGCGGGCGGCGGCGAAGCGCGCCCGGCGGAGGCTTATCTACGGAAGCATCGGCGGCGCCTTTGGCCTCATGCTGATTATTGGCCTGTTCATACCGCAGCTCGGCAGCCTCGGCGGAGGCAGAACCCATGGCGTGGCAGAGCCCGTGGCCCCCGAAATCGGTACCGCGGTCGCTATCCAGCCCGGAGGGGTCATCGAGCCGGGTGCGGAGCACATCGCTTACACCACCACGCCAGCCACGTCTGGCCCACGCTACGCCGACCCTGCGCCATGGGGCGTGAGCGACGAGCCGTTGGCGGACGAGGCTGTGCTCACCAACCTGGAGCGCGGGGGCGTCGCGATTAGCTTTAATCTTGCCGAAGAGGCCGATATCATGGCTCTCCAAGGTTTCGCCGTTTCGAAAGAGAACTACCCCGGCTGCCTGGTCGTCGCACCGAGCGAAGTCGTTAGCGCGGGGAGCGTCGTTCTGACCGCATGGGGCTTTACTCATGAGCTTACTGGCGTAGACGCAGTGGGCATGGACGCATTCTTGGCCGTGCACCAGAACCAAGCCCCGCTCTTCTTCGGGGCCGACTGCGGCGCCGGTAAGCCCTAGCCGTGCGCTTCACCGCTCAGGTCTACGTAACGCTGAAGCCGACGGTGAACGACCCGCAAGGCACGACCGTCATGCGCGGTCTGCACACGTTGGGTTTCGGCGGCGTGAGAGACGTACGTGTCGGGAAATTCCTGACCATCGAACTTGAGGCTGCCGACGCCGTCGTGGCGGAGCGGGACGCTGCGCAGATGTGCGAGCGTCTGCTGGCAAACCCTGTGATCGAGAGTTACCGGGTAGCGGTCACCCCTCATTCCGACGCTTAGGCCATGCGCGCGTAAGCCCACCGGCGGACGCGCCGGGGCGGGCTTTGCGCCGACTCGCTGGGCTTGCGCTAGCGAACCTCAGATCAAGGGACGTGACGCCCCAAAATGAGCACTGTGCGCGCAACTCCGTCGAGTTCGGCGATGTCCGGCAGCCGTCCCCACTGCCGGAATCCGTGGCGACGGAACAGCCCAGCGCTGGGCTTGTTGTGGGCGAAAACGAAAGCTAGAAGCGCCCGCAAACCCAAAGAGGGCGCCTTCGCGACGGCCTCGGCCAAGAGCGCAGACCCGACACCCTGTCGCCGTGACTCCGGTGCAACGTATGCACTGACCTCTCGCGTGACCTCATAGGCAGGGCGCCCGTAGAACGTCCCCATGGATAGCCAGCCCGCGACGATTCCCTCGCGTTGGTAGACCCACAGCGGGTGGCGCGCATCGTGCGCGTGGAACCAGCCACACCGCGAGGCAACGGTAACGGGCTCGGTGTCGGCCGTGGCGTTCCGCTCCGGAATGGACGCGTTGTAGATCTCGACGATGGCAGCCAAGTCTTGCTCGGTCGCCAGCCGGATCACCGGGAGCTCGGCTCCGGGCTCGGCTCGGTGTCGGCCGTGGCTCGTCGTTCCCATGGGGCCGTCAGCTGGCGATGGTTCCTTTGGTGCTAGGCACCTGGTCCGCGACGCGCGGGTCGATGGACACGGCGTCCCGTAGGGCACGCGCCAGCGCTTTGAACGCCGCCTCCGCCTTGTGGTGCGGGTTGATGCCTTCGAGGACCTTGGCGTGCAGGTTGACCCGCGCTTCCACGGCGAACGACAGTAGAAAATGGCGTACGAGGTCACCCGGTAGGTCGGCGACCAGCGACTCGCTCAGGCCGAGCTCGATGGCGCCGTAGCCGCGGCCGCTGAAGTCGATGGCGACCCTGGCGAGGGCCTCGTCCAGCGGGACGATAGCGTGGCCCATGCGGCGGATGCCGGCGCCGGCGCCGATGGCCTCATGGAGCGCCCGCCCCAAGGCGATGGCCGTGTCCTCGACGGTGTGGTGCCAGCCAGTCTGGAGCCAATCGCCCTTGGCGTCGATGTTTAAGTCCACGAGGCCGTGGCGAGCGATTTGCGACAGTAAGTGGTCCAGCATTCCGTTGCCGGTGCTGACGTTGGCCTTTCCGAAACCATCAAGATTGATGGAGACCGTGATCTTGGTCTCCGCCGTCTCGCGGGTGTGGGTGCCGATGCGGTCAGTCATTGCCAGCCCTGTCCCTTCCCTCGAGTCTCAGTCAGTCTCGCAGCGCCACAGTGAAGGCCTCGATGAAGCGGTCCGTCTCTTCTGGCCGGCCCACGCTGATACGGAGGAAGTCGGCGAGCCTGCCTCCTCGGAAGTATCTCACGAAGACTCCCTGGCGAGCCAGAGAGTCGTAGACGGCCGCGCCGCGACCTTCGCCTACCTGGCAAAGGATGAAGTTGGCGTCTGACGGCCAGAGCGTCACGCCATCCATTGCGCTCATGAAGCCGGCCATGCGAGAGCGCTCGTCGATGAGCCAGCCCGCGCGCTCGTGCAACGTGTCGGCGTCGGCTAGCGAGGCAAGCAGCGCCGCCTCAGCCGCTTGGCTGACGTTGTACGGGGGCTTGGCCCGCAAGAGCAGGTCCGCTAGCTCGGGCGCCATGAGCCCGTAGCCGACGCGCAGGCCCGCGAGCCCGGCCCATTTGCTCATGGTGCGCAGGACAGCCAAGTTCGGGTGCACCGGCACGAGTTCGGCCGCCGTGGCGCCGCCGAACTCGTGATACGCCTCGTCGACGATGACTAGGCAGCCCGCTGCAAGCAGGCGCTCGACGTCCGCGAGCGGCGTGGCGTTGCCTGTCGGGTTGTTAGGCGACGCGATGACCAGCACCTTGGCTCCCTCCGACTTCGCCGTGCTGAGGACGCGCTCGACGTCCACCCCGAAGCTACTCTCTCGCTCGACCGCCACAGTCCGTCCCCCGCACACGTGGGCGACGAACGAGTACATGCCAAATGTTGGCACGCTGTCGATGATGGCGTCGCCCGGGCCGAGCACGGCCCGGAACAGCAGGTCGATGACCTCGTCGCTGCCGTTGCCGACGACGATGTGCGACGGGTCGAGGCCAACATGCGCGCCCACCGCCTCGCGCATCGCCGTCTGGCGAGGGTCCGGGTAGATGTGGGCGCGGCCGAGGTGAGCAAGCGCTTCCGCCACCTTCGGTGACGGCCCGTAAGGGTTTTCGTTGGCGTTGAGCTTGACGACCGCCGACTCGGGAATGCCAGCCCTTGCGGCGAGCACCTCCGGCGGATCGACGGCCTCGTAGGGGGCCAGGTCGAGCAGATGTGGCCGAACGAGTGACAGTGCGCTACGCCGGGGATCCTTCATGACGAGGCCCTATCGCCCGAGGCGCCGCCGCCTTCCAGCCGGCGTTCGATGGCGCGGGCGTGCGCCGTCAGGCCCTCGGCCCGCGCGATAGTCGCAGCGGTAGGGCCGAGCTGCCGTAAGTGCGCTTCGCTCAAGTCCACCACCGGCATGCGGCGCAGGAAGTGGTGGACGCCCAGGTAGGAGCCGTGGCGCGCCGTCCCCGCCGTTGGCATGGTGTGGCTGGGCCCGGCGACGTAGTCGCCGATGACCTCAGGCGAGCGCTCCCCAACGAAGATGCCGCCGGCGTGCCGGATGTCCGGGACGTGGCGCTCCGCACCCTCGACCAGAAGGCAGACGTGCTCGGGCGCGAAAAGGTTGGCCAGTTCGATGGCCTCCGCTACATTTGCGACGACCACGGCCACGCCGTGCTCTACTGCTTCGGATGCGATGGCGGCGCGCTCTAGGACGGGCAGCTGTCGGCCGATCTCTGCTACGACATGCTCGGCGGTCGTAATATCCGTGGCAACGAGAACCGGCATGGCCAGCGGGTCGTGTTCGGCCTGCGCGAGCAGGTCGGCGGCCGCGAGGGCCGGGTCCGTGCTTGCGTCAGCGATGACCAGCGTTTCGGTTGGCCCGTAGAGCCCGTCGATGTCGACCGCGCCGTAGACCTCGCGCTTGGCGGCCGTGACCCAGGCCCCTCCGGCCCCGCAAACCTTGTCAACGCGCGGGACCGACTCGGTCCCGTAGGCCATGGCCGCGATGGCCTGCGCTCCACCTATCTGGAGAAGCAGGTCGACGCCCGCGAGCTCGGCTGCGGCCATCACCGTCGCGTCTGGTGAAGGCGTACACACGACAACTTCGTCGACTCCCGCTACCTTGGCAGGGATGACGTCCATGAGAACAGCTGATGGATACGTCGCCGTGCCGCCAGGGACGTATATGCCGACGCGCGCCAGAGGCACGATGCGCTCGCCATACCCTTCGTCGGCCGCGTGCCAAGAGGTAGGCATGGCCGCGGTGTGGAACGCAGTGATGCGACCAGCGGCGGTGCGTAGGGCGGCAGCCAGCTCAGAGGGCAGCCGATCGAGCGCGCCTGCCGTCTGGTGTCGAGGCACGGCGATCTCACTGAGCTCGACGCCATCCAACTGTAAGGTATGGTCCCGTACCGCGGCATCACCTCGCTGGCGCACATCCTCGACGACCCTGCGGGCCTGCGATGCGACCTGCGGGTCGATGTCGCCTGGCGTGCGGGCGAGCAGCTGTCGGCCCGCCTCGATTCCTTGGATGATGCGCATTAACCGCGGCCCAGGTTGGCCAGCAAGTCGTGATAGGCGGCGCTCTTCTGGCCGAACACATAGTCAGCCTGGGAGACTGTGACTGAGACCCCGCCGATGGCGCGGAGGTAGTCAACGACCATGGACAGCCGGTCACGCTCGATGAACGCCGTGACCGCGTACCAGCTGCCTGCGCCGGAAGTGAAGACGCGAGCGACGGTCGGGCCCTGCAACCCGGCGGCCTCGGGGCGCTCCAGCACCCGCGCCGCGACCGCCTCTTCCGAAGCTCCTTCGACGTTGGCCGTGACCCGGCAGTATGCGTCCGCCTGCCGTCGCGCCTCGATGCGCTCCAAGACCTCCCGGGCCGCCTCCAGCACCTCGGGCTTCGAGCGCAGCGCGTCGCGGTTGCCGATCAGGCAACCTTCGGACTCCAACACCGTGCCGTCCCGCAAGCGCTTGAGCCGGTTTTCCCGAAGCGAAGCGCCGGTGGCAGTGAGGTCGATGATGATGTCGGCGTAGCCCATGGAGGGCGCCGCCTCTAGCGTCCCGGAAACTTGCGGAAGGCTGAAGTAGTTCACGCCGTTCTGAAATAGGAATCGTTGCGCGAGCCGTGGTGCCTTCGTGACGATCCGCAGTTCGCGACCGGACTCGCGGAACTCGACTGCCAGGTCGGCGAGGTCGGCCATAGACTCGACGTCTACCCAAGCGTCAGGGACTGCGACGACCAGCTCGCAGCGCCCAAAGCCGAGGTCCTTGAGGAGCAAGACGCCCTGCCCTGCCTCGACACGTCGCTCTTGGTCGTCGCCGTAGCCAACGAAGCCGACGTCGGCGTTGCCCTGCTCAACCTGCGCAGTGATGTCGCGAGCACGTTGGAGAATGACCTCGACACCGTTAACCGCCGGGACGCCCGCGACGTAGCGTCGCGGGCTCGGCCGGTCGATGGGCATGCCTGCGCGGGCCAAGAAGGCCAGCGTTGGCTCGTACATCGCGCCGTCGCTGGGGATCGCAATCCGCAGGCGCGGCCTAGACCCGTTGTTCGTCGACCGTGCCATCGCGCCCCACCCGAATGATTGTTTCGATGCCCCGTTGCTTGGCGTACCGTGCCGACTCTCTGTCGTTGCGCCCGAGGACCTCGATCTCGGCCGGGATGCCCTGGGCCCGTAGCCGTTCCGCGGTCTCCACCGCCTGCCGGATACCGGTCTCCTGCGCAGTGATCAGCACTCGGCCTGGCGGCTCCGGCTCGTCGTCACCAAAGGTTGTCGGTAGCAGCTGCGATATGCGCTCAAGGCTGTAGGCGAAACCGAGCGCGGGCGCGTCGCCGTCCGCACCGAGTGCGCGCACCAGCCCGTCGTAGCGTCCTCCA
>Ga0114996_10004537_pt1 | contig 16587 bp, 14 predicted proteins | sample ArcticOcean_MG_C_4_FD_87039 | JGI IMG/M metagenome (GOLD analysis project Ga0114996, IMG submission 87039) | Marine microbial communities from western Arctic Ocean - ArcticOcean_MG_CB4_134 | ecosystem: Environmental > Aquatic > Marine > Oceanic | place: Arctic Ocean: Canada Basin | collected...
CCACCTCTCCAACTCGAGTCTCTCACGAGATGTGATCGCCAAAGCCTCCGCCGCCAGTCCCATATGACAAGGTTACGGTAGCTTACTCTATATGTAAAGCTATTTATGAGACACTACACTAGGGTTGGAGAACGAGTTGACGATGTCGAACCGGAGCGTACTCACGCTCCCCGGACCGATCGTCGATGGGCTAAAGGCCTTGTCAAAAGTCACGGAGGAACCCTTGCCCGTCTGGGCCACCGCCGTCAATGGCAGCGCCATGGAGAGCAGAACGAGAACTGCTACGTACGTCAACTTTGAAGAGTTCGTCAAGAGTGCACTTCCTCGGTTCGGCGTTTTCGTCATGGTCTTCTCTATGTTCCCTTGGGACTTGTTTCGTTGATAGCGGCGGTCCATCATGGCTTATTCTCCCCGCGGCGCCGGGTCCGGGCCGCCATCAGTCATGGACGAGTCTTGCTATTCTGCACGGACCGAGGCAGAAAGTCAATAGGCTTAAGGACGTTTTGATCTCACAACTTCGAAACAAAAAAAGATTGCGTTTTGACTCCGAGTTATTCTGTTGCCGGACAGCGTGACTCACCTTTATTATTTTCAATGGCTTACATAAAGTACTAGACTGGACTAACCATTTAGTACCATGACTGTATGAGTACTATCTACTCCGTTCCCCTAGGAGTCAGCCTTCCGCCGGCTCGGGTGGGGCGAATCCCGATGTTATCGGCCTTTTTTAAGGCCCCTCTACGGCGACACCCAGCGGCGACCGAACCCCGCGTGAAAACCAACGCAGCGGCGGGTCCGGCGACGCGCCAGAAAAAGAATTGAACACCCTATTGCTTTGTGTTAAGACCTTGACCTCATAGTGATTAGTACTAGTCAATAGGTCCCGACATCTCGACCGGACGGACGAACAGTATGACTAGACATCGCTCGGCAAAGAAACTTCCATTGGATGCTGCTTGAAGAAAAATCGGATGTAAACTTCCGCGGCAAGCCTACGACATGGAAGCTAACGTAGGACTATGATAGGGCAACTTGCGTCGCCGCAGCCTGAGCATGTTTCCGGGGATCGTCGGACAGCCTTCTAGGTGCCTTCTCGGTATGTCTACGAACAAAGATGGCCAGCTTCCAACCCATTGACTATATCGTCCTCGCCGCCTACTTGGGGGGAGTGACGTTCCTGGGCGGCCGATTCGCTTCGCAGCAGCGCACCGCGAAGGACTTTTTTCTGGCCGGACGCTCGATGAGCTGGTTTCCGATGGTGCTGAGCGTGATCGCGACGGACTTTTCGGCGATCAGTTTCCTCGGCGCACCCGGCTACATTGTCGCCCATGACATTGTGATCGATCTGCAGGTGCTGACCTTCATCTGGGTACTGCCTCTCTCCTTCTACCTGTTCGTGCGGTTCTTTCACCGGCTGGAGCTAATCTCGGCGTACGAATACCTGGAACGCCGCTTCAGCGTGACGCTGCGGACGGCTTGCAGCCTGCTTTTCATCTGTGTACGGACGGGCTGGATGGCCACCGCCCTCTATGCAACCGGACTTGCACTGGCCCAGGCGACTGCCCTGCCCTTCTGGGCGTGCGTAGCAATCCTTGGAATCCTGACAACTATATATGCGACGCTCGGCGGGATGCGGGCCGTGATCTGGACGGATGTCGCCCAGTTCTTCGTCTTCATCGGCGCGATCGGTGTCGTGGTGTTCACAACCGTCCGGGCCGTCCCGTCCGGGTGGGCCGGCATTTGGAGAACGGCGAGCGCCGAAGGGCACACACGCTTGTTCAACTTCGAAGGCGGATTCGAATCGATTACGACACCGGCGGTGCTGATCGGCGGTACGTTCTTGGTTCTCATCTCGTACGGCGTGGACCAAGTCGTGATTCAGCGCTACCTCACCGCCAAGGACCTCGAGCAGATCAAGAGCGGCATGATTTTCCAGGTCTGCGTAACACCGCTCGTTTTGGCGGCACTTGTCGTGATCGGCCTTTCGGTCTTTGGTTTCTATAGTCACTTCCCGGAGAGGATCCCGAGTGAACTCGAGCCCGACGAGTGGTTCCCTCACTTCATCGTCAACGAACTGCCGGCGGGTGTTTCGGGCCTCGTGGTCGCCGGGCTCTTTGCGGCAACGATGTCCTCGATTAGCAGTGGCGTGAATAGCCTGACGGCGGCCTGTGTGATCGACTTCTACCGTCGATTCCGGCCGAAGGATTCAGCGATGTCTTCATCCGCGATCGATCGTAGCGAGGTACTGCTGTCCCGTGTCCTCACGGCATGGTGGGGCCTGACGGCGACAACATTGGCGTTCGTCGTTGGTCAGATCGGCGTGATCGCCGTGATTTCCAAAACACTATCCGGCTTCTTCGGCGGCGTCCTACTGGGGGTGTTCCTGCTGGGCATTCTCGTCACGCGAGCCAACGAGCAGGGCTCGTTGCTCGGGGCAGTGATCGGCTTCGCCACCATCTGCGCCGTCGGGCTCGCTACGCCGATCAATCTCTTTTGGTACGCTCCCATCGGCTGTACGGCTACATTTGTGGCGGGCGTTCTAGCAAGTACCTTGTTCCCGTCCCCCGCGGCCAACAAGACAGCAGGGCTGACCCTCCGCTCCCCGGCACTTGCTTCAGGCGTACGATAGAGCTTTATGGTTCGTCCCATGCAGGGCCCGGCACGCCAGCGAGACGACTTGCTCTCGCAGGGATACTGTGTGATCGAGAACGTCATCCCGCGCGATAAACTCGACCATGTCCGCGAAGAAGTCCAGCGGGACGTCTGGGCACACACCGTTCTCGATCGCCCCAAGGGCTACGTGCCCGGATTTCTCCGCTTCAATCAGTCACTGGTGCCTTACCTCGGGAGCGCCCACGTGCTTGGCTTCGCGGAATCGATCTTCGGCCCGCATGTGCGAATCTCGATGTTTACCGGCTCGGTCAACGCCCCTGGTCTGCCACGAGGACCGCTCCACTCCGATTGGCCCTTCAACCAGAAGAGCCAGGCGCACATCCCGGCCCCTTACTCGGATCAGTTGCTCCACCTCGTCACCTTCTGGATGCTCACGGACTTCACCGCCGACAACGGCGCAACGATCGTCGTACCCGGGAGCCACAAGCGAGACTCGAACCCCACGGCCGGCGAAATCGACCCCGAGCAGCCACAGCCCGATGAAGCACGCCTCGTCGGATCGGCCGGCAGCGTCGCCATTGTAGACGCCCGCGTGTGGCACGCTGAAGCGCCGAATCAGGGCGATCAAGAGCGTGTAGCCGTCATCGCGCGCTATGCCCCCTGGTGGTTGAACCTCGACCCGCTTCGCCCCGGCACCATTGATCACGAAGACATCGTCGAGCGCAACAACGGCAGCGACTCCCGCGTGCCTCCGCTTCCCCAGAGTATTTACGAGCGGCTGCCCACCGCGGCCAAACCCCTCTTCAAGCACTCCGTCGCTTGGGACTCTCCTTCATCTCGATAAGTAAAAGGAAACCTCAGTTGGAAATTAGACCCCTCGGCTCAACCGGTTTGAAAGTCGGACGTATCGGTCTTGGCTGCACCACATTCGGACGGGAAATCGACGAATCCACCTGCTTCACCATCATGGATCACGCCCTCGCGAACGGCATCACACTGTTCGACACCGCCGAGGCATATGGAGGTGGCGAAGCGAAAGAGTATCGCAAGAACTATCTCGGTGTCGAAGATGATCGCGAAGTCAGCAGCGAAGCGCACTCCTCCGAAAAGGTCGTGGGCCGATGGCTCGCCGCGCGCAACTGCCGCGACCAGGTCACCATCTGCACCAAGGTCACGACAAATCACACTCGGGACCATGTCGCCGAAGCACTCGAAGCCAGCCTTGAACGCCTCCAGACCGACTATGTAGACATCTACATGCTTCACAGCTTTGATGCCCAAACTCCGGTCGAAGAACGCGTAGCCGCTTTGGACCAAGTCGTCAAGTCCGGCAAAGCTCGCCATGCCGGCTGCAGCAACTACGATGCGGTACAGCTTCGCGAGTCCCTGCAAACCGCCGCAACTCTCGGCGCACGCACGTTCGAGGTGATCGAGCCGAACTACAACCTCGTCGTCCGGGACATTGAGTCCGAACTTCTCCCGCTTTGTAAGGAGAACAATGTTGGCGTGATGAGCTATAGCCCGCTCGGCGCCGGCTTCCTCACCGGCAAATACACGCCGAACCGCGACGTCTTGCCTGAACGGACACGTTTCCACGTCATCCCTGGGCACGCAGACATCTATTTCAGCGAGAAGAACTTCGCAACGGTCGACAAACTGCACGCCTTTGCCAAGCGAGTAGGTGTCCCGGCGTTGCGTTTGGCGATCGGCTGGGCGCTCAAGAATCCTGCCGTCGACAACGTGCTCGCCGGATCTCGCTCCGCAAGCCATCTCGACAATGCCATCGCTGCCGAAGCCATGGACTTCCCCGATGACTGGTATGCGGAGATGTGCGGTTGGTAAACTGCGGTTTCTCGGGCTCCTGGCGCAATCAGACCAAGTGTTATGCGTTTCCGGCCGGTGCGGACGCCCCGCTCTGCGGAATCGTGTAGAGAGTCTGCGTCGGGAAGGCGAACTCAAGACCCGCTGCCGCGAAGCGCTTGAGAATCTCCATGTTGACCTCGGTCTGGCTATCGAGGATGTCGGCGTCCTTCTTGATGTAGTAGATAAACGTCAGGTTCATCGAAAAATCGCCAAATCCTGTGAACCCGGCCAGCACCTTCTCTTCCAGGTGATCATTCTCCGCAACGATCTGGCGCAGAATATCGAGACCCTTGTTCATCCCATCCGCGGTCGTGTCATAGGTGAGACCCAACGTCAGAGAAATCTTCCGGGAGGGCTCCGCGCTGACGTTTTCAACCGCCGACTCCGAAAACGTGGAGTTCGGAATCGTTACGAGGGTTCCAGCCAGAGTCCGCAGGCGAGTGCTCCGGATCCCGATCTCATCGACAACCCCGTCATAACTGCCGACCTTGACGCGGTCCTGAATGGTGAACGGCCTGTCGGTGAAGATCGTGAAGCCGCCAAAGATATTCGCCACGGTGTCACGGGCCGCCATCGCCAACGCCAAACCGCCGATACCCAACCCGGCCAGAACGGCGCCGACGTCGTAACCCGCATTGTTGAGAGCGACGACGAGACCGATGGCCCAGATCGAAATATTCACTCCCTTGCGCACCACGGGGAGTAGTTGATCGTCGAGCGTGTTCTCTGACTTCTCAGCGAGCGGAGCAAGATAGTGGGTGAATAGCGAATTCAGCAACCGCGCGATAAGCCAAGTGATGCTCAGAATGATCAGGGCCTGGACAGCCCCCCCGAACCACTCATGCGTCTCCTCGGGAAGATTCAAGCGGCTAATGCCGTACCAGATGCCCCAAACACAGATCGCAAACACGATCGGTTCTTCCACCATGTCGATGATGATGTCGTCGAGCATGGTCTTCGTCTTCGAGGTCAGTGCGCGCACCGATTTCGAGCAGACCCAATAGAGCGCCTTGCCGACAACGAGTGCCGCGACGATGATCGCCAAGCTCGTAGCCCAATCGGCTACGGTGTTGCCGTAGTATGTTTGCGTCAGAATGTCCTCACCCACTTTGTTTCTTCTTGAAAAACACCCTAGTCCAATACTGGAGATCACCGAACCTTAGGTCGATATCCATCGTTGCGAAACGATTCCAGCACGTCCGCTGGTGCGGCCCGAGCCGCGACGTAGTGGTACCAAAACCTGATGATGCATCAAACTAACTGTCAACCCAACCAGCCGGGAGCGATCATTTCATACGTGCGCATACGCCTCCCGGCCGCCAAGCAGCGCAGTCGATTCATGTCTTTTCATATCAATCACTTACGCCCACAACACCGCCACAACAAACCGGCTCGTCTATCACTGCCCACACGACTAAGCAGAGGCACGTGGCATATACCCCATGATCAAAAGTTAAGGTTTTACTAAGGTGTCTCACCCAGGTGTGAAATGAAACTTCTGGCCCATTCCAATTGGAGGAGGTCCGGACGACAATATATACAACCCCTCACGGAAGAACGCACATTATCGACGAACACAGTCAAACATGGCCTTCTCACTCATACTCTTCCTGCTCGTGATCGTGATGGGGCTCTGCCTCGCCTGCTGGCTGGCATTCCGTGTGAGCGAGACGAGCGCTCTGCCCAACAGCAAGACCCTGCAAGCGGAAGCAGACCATCTAAAACGATATCAAGTTCTGTGTCGGCTCTTCGACCAAGAAGATAAAGCACTGGTCACAGCCAACCTTGATGTTCTTGGTCACGGCGCAGTGCAAGACTTGGGCAAGACCCGCCGCCAGATCATGCGAATGTATCTCTACGAACTGCGCGGCGACTTCTCGCGGTTCTGGTCTCTGTGTCGACTGCTCGCCCCCTACTCCCCTGACCCGCAGTTCGCCACGATGCTGTTCGGACAGCTCTTCTTGTTCCATGGTTCACTTGCTCTGTTGTGGGCAAGAACATACACCGGCTCGATGAGTTTTGAGTCGGCTCAGTTCGGCGCGCTCATCGACGCCGTCCAGAAGCTTCGCGGCGCGGCCCAGTCCGCCGTCGAGGGCGCAGAGCAGTTCGCGCTCGATACACCGGCCGCCTAAGGTCCGGCCCGCTTCAACCTCCCACACGGTTCCACCGCGTTTGACCGAAGCGGATCGGGAGTTCTCATCAAGAGTGATAGACTGTTCGGCGCTATGAAGCGTCTTGCAGCCATCCTCCTCGCCTTCTCTGCGTCGGTCGTCGCACAGACACCCTTTGACGCCCCTCTGTCGAAGGATCACCCTGTACCGGCACAAGCCCGCGGCAATCGGCAGTCCTATTCCGCCCTCAAGCAAGTGCTCGACCGCAAACGCGTCACCGTGACCGACGCGCAGATCGAAGAGCTCAAGAAGCACCAACTCGAAGGCCTATGGGGCGCTATGGGCGAGTATCGCGAAACGAACTACGTCCGAGGATTCAAGTCCACCCGGCCGGGAGAGAGACTCGTCGGGCGTGCTCTGACGATGCGATTCCTACCCAGCCGGCCCGACCTCGTCGAGGCCTCACAAACCCTTGCGGAAGAATCCGGCCGGAACAGCCGTTTCTATATCCGAGCAGGCGAGGAAGCGAGCCCCAACGACGTGATTGTCGTCGACCTCGGTGGAACCGACGGCGGCAACTTCTTTGGTGACGTAACAGCTCTCGGCATCAAGACGCGTGGCGCGGCGGGCGTCATCATCGACGGCGGTACACGCGACCTCGCCGAACTCAGTGACGACCCGTTCGCAGGCTTCCCTGTCTTCGCGCGCTTCTTCGATATTCACGGCAACACCTGGGTCGGTACGGAGTGGAACGTGCCCATTCGCGTCGGCGAAGTGGCCGTCGTCCCCGGAGACATCGTTGTGGCCGACGAAGGTGGCATTCTATTCATCCCGCCTCAGCTAGTTGCCAAGGTACTTGAGACCGCCAATGCCGGCCTGGCGAGGGAGGACTATGAGCGTGACCTCATCAAACAGAAGAAGTACCGCATCGGCGACGTCTATCCCCTGCACCCGAAGCTGCAGGAAGAGTTCGAGAAAAGCCGCCGAGACGACTAGTTGCTGCCCTTGCGGCACGCTGTAGTCAATCCATCAAACGGACCGACATGAACCTCGACCGGCGTCAACTACTCGCTCTTACGGGAAGCACCTACTTCGCCGGTTCCAGGGCGCAATCACTCAAAGGAGGCCCGGTGGCCAACTCGCAGAACAATTGGAAGATCGCGCTGGAACTCAACGCCAAGCGGGAACCTGTCTCCGGCAGTACCGACGACCTTGGCGACGCCATCAGGCGGGGTGCGGACCTGCGGATCTACACCGAGTTCCGCCACAACGAACACATCGATACCACGTCGGACAATCCCGAGCTCATCCAGGAAGTAGCCGATTTCCGCGTCACGTATCTAATGGAGGACCGCTGGACCGCCGGCATCATGAGCCTCCGGCAACCCGTCGACCTACCCGACGGCTTCGGCCCGCGCCCGTCGATGTCGTTCTTTCTCTACAACCAGAACGGCCAACAAGCCATCGCGCGGCCGCATCTAGACGGCACCCCAGCCACCGGAAAGCCAGGGCCCTCGCCCATCGCCGATCACACCGCAATGCCCAAGTATCACCAGCACGATAGTTGGGACGGTGCCACCAACGCTCCGAGCAGCAACTTCGCCTACGACTTTGAAACCTACCGCTTCTACGTCTCCGACAACTGGCAAGAGATCCTTAGCCACACCGCCGATGGCGAGATCCTGTCCGGCTCGGTCGACGCACTGGCCGATGAGTTCGCTCGGGGACGTGAATTCAAGGTAGGCATCCGCAACCTTTGCGCCGACCTCACCGACGACTCTGATGATTCACCGGCCCACGAGGTCTTCGTCCACATCGGCCCCGGCTACTACTACACCAAGCGCAAGCTCTTTCTCGCCGAGACGCATCCGCTGGTGCGTGTCCGCCCAGCGATTCCCCTCGCGTACGACAGCCGTGGTTGGGATTTCGGATGGCTCATGCCGCGTACCGACGGCTTCGTCGCGCGCTGGCTCGTCGACCCGTATACCCTCAAGTTCCACAAGAGCGAGGGCCGCTACGCCATCCGATGGTTCGTTAGGTAGGGCCTTCGGCCCTATGCGTTCTGCTTGAACGCCCAGGCCGAACGGATCGCCGATTCCAGGTCATGCCGGGGCTGCCAGCCGAGCTTGCTCTGGATCAATGTCGGATCCGCAACTAGCTCGGGAGGGTCACCAGGACGGCGCGGAGAAGCGACCTCGGGAATCTCACGGCCCGTGACTCGCCTCGCAGTGTCGATCACCTCACGTACCGAATGCCCTCGACCGGTCCCGAGGTTGTAGCAACCACTCAGTTCCTTGTCCGCTTCCAGCGCGGCAATGTGCGCGTCGGCCAGGTCTTCAACGTGAATGTAGTCGCGAATGCAGGTACCGTCCGGCGTTGGGTAGTCATCACCGAATACGTGAATCGCATCGCGCTCCCCCGCCGCCGCCTCGAGGACAAGCGGGATCAGATGTGTCTCGGGCTCGTGCCTTTCACCGCGTTCGGGCGTCGCGCCGCAGGCGTTGAAATAGCGCAACGCGAAGTACCCCATGCCATGGATCTCATGATGCCAATGCAACGCGCGTTCGAAAGCAAGTTTACTTTCCCCGTAAGGGTTGATGGGATGCTTAGGTGCGGTTTCGGCAATCGGCGAAGGATTGCGATCCCCGAAGATGGCACAGGTGGACGAAAAGACGAAACGTTCAATGCCCGCGGCGTGGGCTTCATCCAGCAACACCAGCGCCGCCGATAGGTTGTTACGGAAGTAGAGGCCCGGGTCCGTCATCGATTCACCCACGAGCGCAAACGCCGCAAAATGTAGAATGCCGCGATCGGGATACTTCCCGAATACGTTCTTGAGTTGCTCACGGTCCCCGATGTCACCTTCGACAAACGTAGCGGCTGCCGGAACGGCATCCCGATGCCCACGAGAAAGGTTGTCGTAGACGAGCACCTCTTCGCCACGATCGATGAGTCTTTGGGCTGTGACGCCTCCGATATAGCCGGCGCCGCCGGTAACGAGAATCAAGTACGTGCCTCCTGGCCGACCGGGCCGCCGGTTCAGATCATGCTGTCTAGGGACTCTGGACGGTCACCTTCCGCGGAACACAGCGCGATCGGAAACCCGACACACTGCACTCCCTGGAGGTCGAGAGCGGTTCAATCGAATAAATAGGAAAGTTATGGTACGCCCGGCGTGATTCGAACACGCGACCTTCTGCTCCGGAGGCAGACACTCTATCCAGCTGAGCTACGGGCGCACTCAAGAGTACGCTTTATTCTCCGTGCCACACGCCACCGCGTCAACCTCACCGTTCCACTCGTCTTGATCATCGCTTGTGTCCTAGCCGCCGTTGCCACCGTGAACAGCCCGCCGCGAACCCCTCTGATAAGATCAGACGTTTCCCATGTCATCGCATCCCGTCGTCATTATGGGGGCCGGCCCGGCCGGACTCACCGCCGCCTACGAACTCGCCAAGGGCGGCGTCTCAAGCCTCACCGTTGAAGCCACCGACACGGTCGGCGGCCTTTCGCAAACCGGCTTCTACAAGGGCTACCGCTTCGACATCGGCGGTCACCGCTTCTTCACCAAGGTTTCCGTGGTCGAAGAGCTGTGGAAGGAGATCCTACCCGACGATCTACTCACCCGCTCGCGCATGTCGCGGATCTACTACAACGGCAAGTTCTTCGCGTACCCACTCAAGCCCTTCAACGCTCTGATGGGGCTTGGACTATTCGAGACCTTCCGCTGCGTCGCGAGCTACGGTTGGGCGAACCTATTCCCAGCCAAGCCCGAAGACGACTTCGGCACCTGGGTCTCGAACCGCTTCGGAAAGCGCCTCTTCAACATCTTCTTCAAGACCTATACCGAAAAGGTCTGGGGCATCCCCTGCCACGAGATTCAAGCCGAATGGGCCGCGCAGCGCATCAAGGGACTGTCACTGTTCACCGCCGTCAAGAACGCCCTCATCGGCGAGACGGCCAAGCGCAAGGAAGACGTCGTCAAGACTCTGATCGATGAGTTCCTTTATCCCAGGCACGGCCCCGGAATGATGTGGGAACGCGCGCGCGACCTCATCCAGGAACGTGGCAGCTCAGTAACCCTTGATACGCCCGTCGAGCGCATCCATTGGGAAGAGGGTCGCGGCGTCATCAGCATCGAAGCCGGTGGCGAGACCCACAAGGCCGAGCACTTCATCAGCAGCATCGCCATACGCGACCTCATTGAGGCCCTCTCACCGGCACCGCCTGAGGACGTGCTCACCGCTGCCCGGACCCTCAAGTACCGCGACTTCCTGACCGTGGCGCTGATGATCCGCGGCACCGATCTGTTCCCCGACAATTGGATCTACATCCACGACTCAAACGTCGCCATGGGCCGCGTCCAGAACTTCAGCAACTGGAGCCCTGAGATGGTGCCCGACCCGGAAACATCCTGCCTCGGGCTCGAATACTTTTGCTTCGAGGGAGACGATCTATGGTCCGCGCCGGACGAGGAACTCATCGAACGCGGCAAACGAGAAATCTCTTACCTCAAACTCGCCAACCCCGATGACATCTTCGACGGCGCCGTCGTCCGGATGAAGAAGGCCTACCCGGTCTACGACGGAGCCTATAGCGCCGCGATGGCGAAGGTGCGCGAGTTCCTCAAGCGCCTTCCGAATCTACAGCTCACGGGACGCAATGGAATGCACCGCTACAACAACCAGGACCATTCCATGCTCACCGCCATGCTAGCCGCCCGCAATATCCTCGGCGGCAAGTACGACCTCTGGCAGGTCAACGTTGACCAGGAATACCACGAAGAGGGCAAGAGCATCACCCTCGAAGACATTCGTCAGATGGAAGCGACGCAACCACTAGTTCCCCGCCGCATCGACGAATCCAAGTAGCGGCTCGGCATGCCGGCCCAAGGTCTCCCGAAAGGCCTTCACACAGGCTCGTGCATAGCTCCTCAATCCAACCCGGAGGCAACATGACCACTCGACGCACTGTTCTCAAGAATCTCGGCATCGCACCGCTCGCAGGCATTTGGGGAGCCTGTTCGAGCACTCCGGACACCCCAGAAACCGTAGACACCCCGTCCGAGCCAACCAACCCGCTGGCCCGCGAAGTCGGCGTCACCACATCCTCGCTGGGGTCCCACGTCGCCCTCCATCCCAGCTCCGACCAGATCGCTCTGTTCGACATGCCACGCGTCTTGCTCGACGAGTTCGACATGCGGGTCATCGACCTCAACACGACGACGCTCGGTGAATCCGGCCTGGCCGACCTCGACCGCTTGCGCAACGAAGCCGCGAAGACCGGCTCGCATCTCATTAACCTCAAGATGAATCAGCAGGGCCTCAACATGGATTCGCCCGACGAAGCAGTCCGCGCGCACGCCGTCACGGAATACAAGAAGTCCATCGATGTAGCCGCGCAGCTTGGTTGCCGCTGGGCACGCCCGCTGCCCCTGGCCGACGAGCCGGACTTCTCCATCCACGTCAAGAGCTATCGCGAGCTGGCCGACTACGGCGCGGAAAAGGGCGTCGAGATGCTCGTCGAGAACTTCGGCTGGATGCAGGACGACCCCGACTCCACGCTCCGCATCATCGAGGCCGTCGGACACAACATCTCGCCCTGCCCTGATACCGGCAACTGGGACAGCGAGGAGCTTCGCTTCGAGGGACTCGCCCGCATCTTCCCCACCGCCGTTACGTGCGACTTCAAGGCCCGCGAGATCTCACCCGAAGGCGACCACCCGCTCTACGACCTCAAGCGCTGCTTCGAGACCGGCTGGAACGCTGGCTACAAAGGCCCCTGGTGCCTAGAGCACGCCAACCCCGACCGCGACACCCTCTTCGGCGAACTAACACTGCTCCGCGACATGCTCCACCAATGGATGGCCGAAGCCGCCTGACCGACGCCCCACCATGCTGGTGCACGGCGGGGCCCCGCGCACACCGAGTCCCAAGCTACGCACCGCCCGAAAGTAGTAGACTGTCACCGACTTTCCCTGGGCAACCTCTGGCGGCGGCTCGGTCTACCGCAGCGAATCAAGAGCTGGTCGCTGACGAGCTTGCAGCACCGGTTGATGAAGACCGGCGGGCGGCTGGTCAAGCATGTTCGTTACTACTGGCTGCTGCTGGCCGAAGGGCATCTGAATCGCAAGCTGTTTGGAGCGATGTTGGGCCGCATCTGGGCGTTGCCGGTGCCGGGAGGGTAAGGCCGACGACCCCGACAGCCAGCGCACGCGGGTTGCAGAAGGTGGCGCGGGAGAGGTGTTGCCCAAAAGCCCTCTGCGGTCACTGGAATGGCACAATCGGGCAGCATTCGACGGCTGGAGCAGCAGCGAGAGGAGTGCCGAATGGGCAGGAGTGCGAAAAGCGTCGAGTGGCGGGCCGTGGATCTGCTATCATGCTTCCGCAAAATGACCAAAAAGGAAATCCTGGCTTGGGGCCGCATGCGCGGATGTAAATTTGTGGCCCCTTGTCCAACAAACGTACGCTACCAATTACGTAACCCGCAAAAACTCCCGGTACTGCCGCATTAAGCTGGAAAAGTCCACCCAAGCGCGGCCCTCTTAACCGGCCGCGCCGCGTAGCAAGGCCATAAGCACGCTGGAGGAAATATGCCGACTGTCAAACTCAAACTCGGAAGTAAGACGCTTAACCTTTCCGGTGCGGGAGACCTGCTCAAACTCGTCGATCCGTCATCGAACTCTCCGGTCTTCCGGATCGCCGGAGCCCTTGCGGCGATTGACGGTGGGCGGACGATCGCTGAAATCGGCGAACTGGAGCTCAAATCGGGCTTGAGCGTCGAGGAAGAGGCGAAGTGGACACTCAAGAGCGGACCCAAGATCTCGTTTTCGCTCAAGGCTGGGGCGGAGGTTGGAGGATCGGTCGTTCTGAGGAAGAAAGGTGAGCTGCTCAGCTACCGCGACGGCAGGGACCCCGACAAGAAGAAGTCGATTCAGGTATCCAAACCCATTCCGTCGTCGTGGCGAGCTCGGCAGTCCTTCGCGCCTTCGCGAGAAATAAGAATCACCAATCACGCACCCGCCAGTCACAGACGCCGCCGAACAACAACCGCCAAAGAATCAACCACTTCGCCCCGCGCCCCCCGGCCAACCCGCCCTCACCGGGTTACACTAGCCCCAGCGCCCGTCGCCCCAACGCTCCCGACACCCCTTCGAGCATGCAACCAATCGCAAAGCCCACCCGCAGAGCCCTGAGCGCCAGCGACGGGTTGGGCCACATCGTCCCCACAGGACCCCTGCCCCTGCCGGTCCACAAGACCCTCACAAACCCAACTTTCTTGTGGCGCACGCCTGCGGCGTGCCCCGAACCAGACGTTCACCGTGCGCTATGCGCGAGCTCCGCGCTCGGCCGAAGGCCGATGCAATCACGGGTGCAACCAACCCAGCAAAACTCCCCCCGGCTGACAGAATCTGCCATTTCCTGGCAAAACAGTCCTCATAACCCGCTAACGAACCGAATCCAGCCTATCCATGTTGCAGGATGTTGCATCGTGCTGCACCGGATCCACCAAACAAACCCAATCGTGACGTAAACCCGTAGCGTCGCCCCGGTCGCAAGCCCCCGCGATCCAAAGACCGCTCATCGGTCCCCCATCTACCCACAAAACCCATGAGGTGATCCCATCCCAAAAGACGCTTAACCCATCGAGAGGACTTCGAGACTGGTGACCATAGCGACAAGGTACAATGTGGACACCGCGATGCCTAACCGCGAGCAAACGCAAGACTTGCTCGCCGGCGCTATCGGCGACAAGTACGAGGTCCTTGAGTGGATTGGGGGCGGCGGCATGGCGGACGTCTATCTCGCCCGCCACCGGCTCACGCTGGGCTTCTGCGCCGTCAAAGTCCTCTCCGACTACCTCGCCCACGACGAAGCCGTCGTCGAACGATTCCTCCAAGAGGCGCGCACCGCCGCCAACCTCGAAGGCAACCCGAACATCGTGCGCATCTACGATATCGGCGAAAACCAAGGGCTCTTCTACCTCATCATGCAGTACGTCGAGGGCGAGGACCTCGCGACCTTCCTCGACCGCGAGGGGCCACTCACGCCCGACGAAGTGATCTACGTCCTCAGCGAGGTCGCCAAGGCGCTCGGCTGGGCGCATCAGAACGGCGTCGTCCACCGCGACATCAAGCCGGCCAATGTCCGCATGGACCGCAATGGCCGCCTCATTGTGCTCGACTTCGGCATCGCCAAAGCCACCACAGTACCCAGCGCGCTCACCTCAATGGGCGAGAAGCTCGGCACGCCCTACTACATGGCCCCGGAACAGATTCGCGGCGAGACAATCACATTCTCCACCGACCTCTATTCGCTCGGCGTGATGGGCTTTGAACTCCTGCTCCAGAAGAAACCGTTTGACGGTGAGTCCTACCAAGCAATCGAGCAGGGCCATCTCAACAATGAGGCCCCCGACCCGCACGAGATCGACGACCGCATTCCCACCGATCTGGCGGACGTCATCCTACGGCTGCTCGAAAAGGACCCCGCGAACCGCTACGAATCGGCCAAAGCACTGGTTGACGACCTCAAGCGGATCGGAAGCGCCGAACGCCCCGCTGAGTTCGTTCCCGAAGTCGGCCTTGACCTAGAACAGTGGCGTCAGAAGGAACCCGACTCGCCCACCTCGTTCGGCCAAAGCCAGGTCGAACCGGAAGATGACCCATCGCGCGGCGCGACGGTGGTCGAACCGACCCGGTCCGCGCCGAGCGGCCCCTCGATTCCCGCCGCGCCAGCGATGCCGACTCCCGATCGCGGCGGCGGTGGCGGCGGCTCGAAGGCCTGGCCTATCTTCATCGGCGGCGGCGCATTGATCGTCGCCGCCCTGGTGGCCGCATTCATGTTCACCGGCGGCGAAACCGGCGGAGACGACGCCGAAGTCCCCACCGTGGATGGTGGAACGCTCCAAGCGTTGGACGAAGTGATCCAAACTCCCACCGGAAACATGCTCCTGGTATCCTCCGGTTCATTCACGTACGGAGACAACTCGCCCGAATCCCCGAACCCGCTTGCTCGACTCGACCTGCCGAACTTCTACATCGACGAAACAGAAGTATCGAACGCGCAGTACAAGCAGTTCTCCGACGCCACGGGCCACGCAGCTCCACCGAATCCGCCGTTCGACAGCAACTACTTTCGCGGCAAGCCGGGGCACCCGGTGGTCAACGTGACCCTCGACGATGCGCGCGCCTATGCCGCTTGGGCGGGCAAGCGTATCCCGTCGGAACATCAGTGGGAAAAGGCCGCACGCGGACCGGACGGCAATATTTATCCCTGGGGCATTGCAACCCCAAGTGGCCAAGCCAACGTCTTAGGTACACAGGACGGATTCAAGGAGACCGCGCCGGTCAACGCCTTCCCCGCGGGCGCCAGCCCTTACGGTGCGCAGAACATGTCCGGCAACGTTTATGAGTGGACCGACGCCCCTTATCGGGCGACTCCGCAGGAAATGAGCGACCGCGGGGAGTATTGCCCAGGCAGTGCGACTGGTCCGTGGAGCGTCGTCAAAGGCGGGGCCGCGGCCATTCCCGCCGACGATCTCGATCTCCGAAGCTATTTTCGAACGCCCATGCCGGGCGGTTGCAGAATTCCTTATGTAGGATTCCGGTGCGTGAAAAATGTCGAAACTACAGCCAACTAAATCAACGAAGTCCGCATTGACAAGATGGACGCAAGTGATCGTCTTCGGGACGGCAGCATGCCTGCTCTATGGGCAGCAAGCGCCCGACGTATCCGAGATGAGCGCGCGGGACATGTTCCGCAACGCAGGTCGCCTCTTCGGCAACAAGCAGGGGTCCTCGACAACCAAGAAGAAGACCACCACGCGGGCGAGTGCGAAGAAGACTACGCCCCTGCCAAAGGTCGAGCCGCGGGTTGAACCCTCCGAGGTCGCCGAGAACACGACCCGCAGCACGCAGCCGGCCAATGATGACCCGAAAGTGATCCGCGCGTCGCTTGAGCCGGAAACATCCTATCCGTTGGGGCTGCGCTACAGCTTC